>Ga0172372_10011783_pt1 | contig 11074 bp, 8 predicted proteins | sample LakKiv5m_2_FD_114544 | JGI IMG/M metagenome (GOLD analysis project Ga0172372, IMG submission 114544) | Freshwater microbial communities from Kabuno Bay, South-Kivu, Congo - kab_092012_9.5m | ecosystem: Environmental > Aquatic > Freshwater > Lake | place: Democratic Republic of the Congo... | reverse complement strand
TGCCCAGTTCCAGCATCCGTTCTTCGCGGATGCGGAAGCCGCTGAGAGGGACCAGGGCCACATGCGGCATGATGAATCCTCAGCGTTCTGAAGGACCAGGTTCACGCAGCCAGGCATACAGCGTCTTCCTTGAGATTCCCAGTTTCTGCGCGGCGATGGTCTTGTTCCCCCCGCTCTGCTGCACGGCTGACTCGGCCAGTTGCCGGTGATCGGCCACATTCGTCGCGGAGAGAAGCTCGCCCGTTCCGGCTGGAGGCATTCTGCGGCTGGATGGACCGGGAGCGAAATGCCGGCCTTCGAGAACGGTTCCGTCTTCGCGGATGGCCGCTTACCTGAGAACTGCTTCCAGTTCGCGAATATTCCCCGGCCAGTCGTGCTGACGAAGCCGCGCGAGAAAACGCGGGCTGGCTTCCAGCGGTCGCGACTCGAATTCCGAACGCAGTTGCGACAGAAACTCCTGAACCAGCAGCGGGAGATCGTCCACTCGCTGTCGCAGCGGCGGAACGCGAATCGTGATCTGGTTCAGACGATAGAAAAGATCCTGTCGAAAGTGGCCTCGCGCGACTTCATCCCGCAGCGGGCGATTCGACGCCGCGACGATCCGCACATCCACGGGGATCGCGGCATCACCGCCCACGGGCGTAATCTCGCGCTGCTGGATCGCCCGCAGCAGAGCGACCTGTCCGTGCGGACTGAGATCGGCGATCTCGTCGAGAAACAAGGTTCCCTGATGCGCGAGTTCAAACTTTCCGCGCCGCCGCCGATCGGCACTTGTGAACGCGCCCTTTTCGTGTCCGAACAATTCGCTTTCGAGCAGCGAATCGGGGATGGCGCCGCAGTTGAGCGTGATGAGCGGCTGACCGCTGCGCCGGCTGAGCCGGTGAATCTGAGTGGCGACAAGTTCTTTGCCCGTGCCCGTCTCGCCTTCAATGCAGAGATGGACCTGCTGCGGTGCCACGCGACGAATCAGGTCGAAGACTTCCTGCATCGCCGGACAGCGGCCGATCATGGGGCCGAATCCCCGCGCCTGCCGTTCGTGATCGACCGCCATCATCGACTGTCGAAACCGGCGGATCGTGGATGTGATCGCCGTCTCCACCGGCAGCCGTTCAAAAACCGATCCTCCGGCGAATCCCCGCAGGCGGGCGTGTCGACACAGCGTTTCCAGATCTTCGGATGTGGTCACCGGTCCGCCGAAGGCCAGGCACAGCGGTCGCCGCTGTGAGTCGCCGACCAGTTCCAGCATGCCGTTCAACCGGGAGACCGCCTGTTGAATCCGGTCCCGCCGCTCGCGGACATCCTGAAGCTCCTGAGTCAGACCCAGGTTGAGAATCAGCGCATCGACTCCGGCATCGAGAAAGACCTGCACCTCGGCAGCGGACAATGCGAATCCAAACGTGGCCAGCCCCAGCGCCTTCGCGCGGCGCAGCATCGCCGCTTCACGCGCCGTACCCGCTTCTGCTTCCTCCAGAAACTGACGGTACTGCCCGTCGATGAATCCCGTCGCCGGCCAGTTGACGATGCCCGGCACGCCCCAGTTCTTCCAGCGCTGCAGGTACTCATCCACGACGGCTTCGGAATCGGCGGCGCAGGCTCCCGCGATGATCGGAGTGGACGATGCCTGAGGCAGCAGATGCCAGCGCAGCAGGTCGTCGGTCTGCTGATTCGCATTCCCCAGCGGCATGAACGCCGCCAGCGTGCCGACTCCCAGATTGCGATAAACACCAGCGTTCAGAGCCAGCAGCAGGTCGGCTCCCGCTTCAACAGAGCAACGCGCCACCATCCCCGATCCCGCCACCACGGCCAGAACCGGACGACCTTCGATCGACGCGGACTGCAGAACATTCTGAAGCGAAGGCATGACAGCTTCTCAGCACAGGTTCTCAACGCGGTCGTCCCGCGAAGCGCCACCCGAAGAAACGCAGGAAGCGCTTCTTAAAGTAACAATCGCCGGAGTGAGTGACGATCGTTGATCGTCAGAAACCTCAGCAAAACACGCGAGAGAAAGGATTCTGCCATCCAGATTCGCAGCGTCTGGAAACAGGCACATGGTTCGCTGATTCACGGCCGTCATGAAATTCAGACGGCCTTCCGGAGATCGAAATGCCTGAAACGCGTGAGTCCATTCTCTCCCGGTTGCGAGCGAAGATTGCGGCCGGTCAGCCGATCATGGGCGGCGGAGCCGGGACCGGCATCAGTGCCAAATGCGAAGAGGCCGGGGGGATCGACCTGATCGTCATCTACAACTCCGGGCGTTATCGGATGGCCGGACGCGGGTCGCTGGCGGGGCTGATGCCGATCGGCAACGCGAACGAGATCGTGAAAGAGATGGCTCGCGAGGTCATCACCGCCGTCTCTCACACTCCGGTGCTGGCCGGAGTCTGCGCGATCGACCCGTTCCTGCTCCGCGATCATTTCCTGCGCGAGCTGCAGGCGCTGGGCTTTGCCGGGATCCAGAACTTTCCGACCGTCGGCTTGATCGACGGCCAGTTCCGCGCGAACCTCGAAGAGACCGGCATGGGCTTCGGTCTGGAGATCGACTGCATCGCGGCGGCTCACGACCTCGGAATGCTGACGACCCCGTATGCGTTCGACGCCGGGCAGGCGAAACAACTGACGGCGGCCGGAGCAGACATCATCGTGGCTCACATGGGGCTGACGGTCAGCGGAACGATCGGAGCGAAAACCGCACTGAGCCTCGCAGATTGTCTTCCACGAGTCGCCGCGATTGCCGATGCGGCTCGAACCGTGCGCGACGATGTCATCGTGCTCTGCCACGGCGGCCCGATCGCGATGCCGGAGGACGCGCAGTTTATTCTCGATCGTCTGCAGTCAGTCGATGGATTCTACGGAGCCAGTTCGATGGAACGACTGCCAACTGAAACAGCCCTGACCTCGCAGGTCAAAGCCTTCACCAGCATCCGCCGCCAGCAATGAGCAGCACACTTGAGAATATGCGCAACGCTCCGGCGTTGTGAGTTCCTGACCTTCGTGAGTCCCTGGTAAACCTTGAAAACATGCGTCCGGAATGGAAGCAATCGCGATGCGGAGCATCGCACCACACTTTGCGAGACTCCTCATGCCGACCCACATTCTGCGGATTGTTCTCCTGCTGGTCGGAGTGATGCCGTCAGCCGCATGGTGTCAGGAATCGTGGGCCGACAAGCAGTTGCCAGTCCGGAACGGTTTGATGCTGTGGCTGGATGCGAGCGTGCAGCCGGAGGCGTGGAAGCAGCATTCCCCGCGCGGCCGGCCTTTGATGGATGGTCTGTCTTTCGACATCTGGTTCGATGGATCGGGACAGAAGCAGCATGTCAGTCAGCGAATGACGGCGGCTCAACCGGTGTTCCGGCAGGTCGAGAAATTCTCGTTCGTCAGCTTCGACGGCAAGGAGGATTTCCTGAGCCAGACCCGTGCCGGTCGTACGCTGGATGAGTTCACGGTCTTCCTCGTCGCGGCTCCGCAGTCGAATGCCGGAGGCTTCCGCGCGTTCCTCGGGGCCAGCGCGTTCGGACAGAACGATTACACCAGCGGCTTCAACATCGACCAGTCGGGCTTTCCATCGCCGATGTTTCAGGTCGTGAACGTGGAAGGAACCGGGTTTGGCGGAGCGAAGAATCTGGCGTCGGGAACGCATCCCTTCGGTGAATTCCGGCTCATCGAAGCCGCGGCTGATGCTGCAACCGTGCGGGTAATCATCGACGGTCAGGCTCCAGGAATGTCCCGGCCGCGCGAAATGAAAACGGTGTCGCTGGAAGAGCTGATCGTCGGCGCGCGACTCTACTCCAACGAAGCGAAGCCCTCTTATGTGCAGGGCTTTCTCCACGGTGAGATTGCGGAGCTGCTCCTCTTCCATCGAGCGCTGCCGAACGATGAAGCGGCTGAGGTTCGTCGCTACCTGCGGGAGAAGTATCGCGACATCAACCAGCAGGTGACTCAACCCGGCGCGAACCACGGACATCTGGTCAAAACGGTGGAGAACCCGCCCGCCGTGCAGATGTTTGTTCCCGGCTTTCAGGTCCGCGAACTGCCGCTGGAGTTACCCAACATCAACAACGTGCTGTATCGAACGGACGGAAAGCTGATGGCGCTCGGCTACGACGGCAGCCTCCATCTGCTCAGCGACACCGACGGCGATGGACTGGAAGACCAGTCCGAATTGTTCCTGGAAAATCGCGGCCAGTTGCAGGCTCCTGTGGGAATGGACCTCACGCCGGAGGGTTATGCGCACGGTCGCGGAGTCTTTGTCGCATCGAAGGGCAAATGTTCGCTGATCGTCGATACGGATGGCGATGACCGCGCGGATCGCGAGATTGTGATCGCTCAGGGCTGGGAGAAACTGGACCACGGAGTCGATGCGCTCGGTGTCGCGTTCAATCCCGCAGATGGCAGCGTGTACTTCGGCCTGGGCACGCAGAATTACACCGACGCTTATCTTCTGGATGCGAAGGGAACCGCGCGCTACAGCCTCGCGAACGAACGCGGAACGATTCTGCGAGTCGCTCCTGATTTCAAAACGCGAGAGATCGTCTGCACGGGAATTCGCTTTCCCGTCGCACTGCGGTTCAACGCGCGCGGCGATCTGTTCTGCGCCGATCAGGAAGGAGCCACCTGGCTGCCGAACGGCAATCCGTTCGACGAACTGCTGCACATCGAGCGCGGGCGGCACTACGGATTTCCTCCCCGGCATCCGAAGCATCTGCCGTCGGTGATTGATGAGCCGAGCACCTTCGATTACGCCCCGCAGCATCAATCGACCTGCGGGTTGAACTTCAATCCGTCGTCCGGCGATGCGAAGAGTTTCGGACCGCAGTGGTGGCGCGGCGATGCGTTCGTCACGGGCTACTCGCGCGGCAAGCTCTATCGCACTCAACTGGTCAGCACGGCTCACGGTTATGTCGCTCAGAATCATCTCATCGGCTCCCTGAGCAGCCTTGCGACGGATGCGTGTGTCTCACCGGCTGGTGACCTGGTGATCGCGGCTCACAGCGGTGGGCCGGACTGGGGTTCGGGACCAGCGGGCCGGGGAAAGCTCTTCAAGGTGACGTATCGCGACCGCGAGGCGGCTCAACCGGTGCTGGCGTGGCCCGCGAGCGAACAGGAGCTGCACGTCGCATTTGATCGTCCGATTGATCTGGCCGATGTCCGCGGGTTCGTGGAGCAGGCCCGCATCGAACACAGCCCGTGGACCGTCGCGGGCGACCGGTTTGAATCGCTGCGTCCGGGATATGCTGTCGTGCAGATGCAGATGGCAACGCGACGGCGTGACCTGAGTGTGCTCGGTCTGCAGGTCACACCTGACCGGCGAACGCTCGTCGTGAATACCGGAAGGCATTCCGAGCGGCATTCGTATGCCGTCTCGTTTCCGTGGAGGAACCGCGCGGGAGCAACGGATGACGCTCACACGCGGCCTCAGCATGACGAAGTGGATCTGCAGTATTCGCTCCACGGAGTCACGGCGGAACTGACGGCAGCGGACGGCACCAGACTCTGGACCGGCTGGTTGCCGCATCTCGATCTGCAGGTGGCGAAGTCGCTGACGATCGGCAGTGCCGCTCACGAGGAACTCTGGCCGCAGTTCGCGAGGAAGTCAGACAACGACCCGGCAGCGCTGACATTCCAGACTCAAGTGGATCTCTCGAAAATGCTTCGGCCCGTGGTGCAGCCGGGGTCGCAGCTTTCACATGGAGAATCGCCGGAGACAGTGACGCTGGTCTTCGCATCGGACCATGCGATCCAGGTGACCTGCCCCGGCGCGAAGATCGAACCGGCGAGCGTTCAGGACGGCTGGCGGACCGTTCGTGTGGTGATCGAGAACCCGGACGAAAAACTCCTTCCGCTGACGCTGACCGTGCCGGAACTCACGCACTCGGAAATACCGAAGGTCGAAGTGGCATGGCACACTCACGAGGATGTACGACTCCGGCCGCTGCCACTGCGACGGATGTTTGTCCCGTGGATGATGCCGCAGCGCCGTGATGAAGCCGCTCCGCAGATCGCGAAGGCGCATCCCGAACTGGAAGGCGGAAGCTGGGGCCGGGGTCGGCAGGTCTTCTTCGGTGTGAAAGCCGCCTGCGCGAAGTGCCATCGCATTGGAGTTCAGGGCGGACGCATCGGACCGGCGCTCACGAACCTGATGCATCGCGATTACGAATCCGTGCGCCGCGATATCCTGAAGCCGAGCTTCGCCATCAATCCGGATCATCTGTCGTATTCGATCACGCTCAACGACGGCCGCGTTCTGTCCGGCATCGTCAGCGGCACGGGAGACAAGCTGGTCGTTGGCGATAAAGACGGAAAGCTCATGGAGATCAATCGGAACGAGATCGACGAGATGAGCCCGTCAAAGGTCTCGCTCATGCCGGAGGGAATCGACAGGCTGCTCGACCCGAACGAGCTGCGCGACCTGCTGACGTTTCTGCTGACTCCGCCGCCGGGCATGCCGAACGATCTGCCCGGCGCGCCGGCCCCGCGATCCCGAGCGGAAGTCGAAGCGATCCTCAAAGGCTCGGAGATCCCCGCGATGCCGCCGAAGCCGTTGCACGTCGTGCTGGTGGCAGGTCGCAAAGATCACGGCCCTGGCGAGCATGACTATCCCGCATGGCTCAAAGCCTGGGGACAACTACTGGAAGGCGCGGCGAACGTGCGGGTCACGACGGCGATGGAATGGCCCGCGTCCGAGCACTTCGCGACCGCTGACGTGATGGTCTTCTATCAGCAGGGCACCTGGAATGCCGAGCGGGCAGCGAACATCGACGCTTTCCTGCATCGCGGCGGCGGAGTTTCTTACATCCATTACGCCGTCGATGGCGGGCCGAATCCCGTTCCATTCGCCGAACGCATCGGCCTGGCGTGGCAGGGCGGAGCCAGTCGCTTCCGGCATGGCGAACTGGATCTGCTGGTGGATTCCAGCCATCCGGTCACGCGCAACTTCACTCGCCTGCACCTTCACGACGAAAGCTACTGGAGCCTGAAGGGCGATCCACAGAGCATCACGCTGCTCGCCAGCGGCCGTGAAGAAAACGCTCAGCAACCGCTCGTCTGGTGTCGCGAGCAGGGCCGCGGCCGCGTCTTCGTCTCCATCCCCGGTCACTATTCGTGGACCTTCGACGACCCGTTGTTCCGGATTCTGCTGCTGCGAGGGATTGCCTGGACTGCGAGAGAACCGGTGGATCGCTGGAACGAACTCGTCTGGCCAGGCGCGGCTCTGGCTGAATAGCACCCCGGCGCATCATGTGACTGTGCCTGATGTCGATCAAATGATGCGGAGATGCAGGGACTCTGCCCAGGTCACTCCAGCGTCATGCTGGAAGACGGCTGCGCGGGAACCTCGGCCGGTTCTTCTCCAGTGAGGACCGTCTGCGAACCTCCGGGCATCAGCTTGTCCAGGATGCCGTTGACGAACTGGCCGCTCTGCGCGTTGCCGTACAGCCGGGCCAGTTCGATGCACTCATCGAGCACGACGGCGGCGGGAGTGCCGATCGTCGTCATTTCATACAGGCCCATCCGCAGGATGTTGCGGTCGGTCATCGCCATGCGGGACAGACGCCAGTTGTGAGCGACATCCTGCAGGCGTTTGTCGATGGCCGGCAGTTCGGATGCGGTGCCGACATAGAGCTGCCAGGCGAGGTCGCGCAGCGGCTGGAAGTTGATCAGTTCTTCCAGCATGTCCCGCGCCACCTGCGGCTTGATGTCGGGATTGGCATCGCGTTGATAGAGAAGCTGCAGCGCCGCTTCGCGGGCCTGTCGACGTCCGGGCATGGTGAGTTCTATGGATGAGGTTGATGGATTCAGAGGAAGTGGAACCGGTCGGTCAGGCGGGGCCTGCGTCATTCAACTGCCGCAGGACGGAGATCATTTCAATCGCGGCCAGAGCGGCTTCGTTGCCTTTGTTGCCGGCCTTTCCGCCCGCGCGGTCGATGGCCTGCTCCATGCTCTGACAGGTCAGCACGCCGAATGTGACGGGAATGCCGCTGCTCAGCGATGCCTGCGCGAGACCCGCCGCGACCTGCTGATTGATGTATTCGTGATGCGTGGTCTGACCCTGGATGACCGCTCCCAGACAGATCACGGCCGCGAACTTCCCGGTCCGGACCAGTCGATCGGCTGCCAGAGGAATCTCAAAGGATCCGGGGACATGGACCACGGTCACGGATTCGTCCCGTGCTCCATGCCGGATCAGAGTATCCAGCGCACCCGCCAGCAGCCGGTCCGTGATCAGGTCGTTGAAACGCGACACAACGATCGCAACCGGCTCGCCGTTGAGAATCAGTTTACCTTCAATGTGATGTGGCATAATAAGTAGAGTCATTATTAACAGGTTGACTGGAGTATTATCGAGTTGCCATCCACACAGGAAACAATGCCCCTTCCAGTGCTTCCGACAGCTTCAGAACATTCATCAGCACACCCCGCCAGAGATCCAGCAGGTCACTCAGGGCCGGACGCTCCTGAGGGTCGTCTTTCAGCATTCTGGTAATCAAACTGACGATAAGCCTCCAGTTCTTCTCACCCGGAATCTCCGCCAGCCTTTCCATTTCAACATCAGACAGTCGGCTTTGACTGGAAGTCAGTGGAATCTGGGGATTATATCCGGAAAACAGCTCCGCGATAACCAGCCCGGCCTGATACCAGTCGCTGCGTTCTGTCAGAGGCGAGATTCCCTTTCCGAAGCGGACCAGATCGGGAGTCCGGTAACGCGACGGCATAGCCGGCTCATCCGTCTCGGCCCACAAAGAACCATCCGCTCGCCTCAACAGCCCGAAATCCCCGAGAACACAGGAACGCCCCTTGATAAAGATGTTTTCGGGTTTGATATCACCGTGAATGACAGGTGGCGTCTGGTTTGCCAGGTATTGCAGGGCCGAAAGCAACTGCAGGACATAGCAGACTTTCTCTGCCTGAGACAGTCCACGGATCATCGCCCCGCGCAGCGTCGCAGGCAGATACTCGACCAGCATGAAGGGATGCTTGTCGTGATAAAGCCCGTGATCAATCAATTTCATCACGGATGGGTGATCGCAGCTCTTCAGAAAATTAATCTCATCCAGGAACCTGTTCCGACTTTCTGTTCTGGAGAGACGTTTGAAAATCTTCGCAGCGAACAACGCCCCTTTGTGGTCATGTGAAGTTGCCAGCATCAGAAAAACAGAAGCGTTCTGTCCCTCACCCAGCGCCTGGATGCATTGATACCAGCGCCCGGTGCTGGAAACGATTGACTTGCCCGTCGCCAGAAAAAACTCATCACTCATGACTCCGCTTCCTGCAGTTCGGAGTCAGCTTCAGCGTCATGCTCCATCCACTCAGCAAAGTGAAAGAAAGGATGCGCCGGATGATCAACGTCGTATCCCCACACCAGAGTGCCATCCCGGAATAATTCCTGCCAGATGTTCAACATGATCTGCTGCTGGCGAACGCTGTCCAGTATGCCCAGTCTCTCAGCCGCCTGACGCAGAACGACCGACTCCTGAGCCCAGCCTGGTCCCATGACGTAATAAGCTTTCGCTGATCTCAGTATCTCAGCCTTGATTTGCTCATAGTCGGAAATTGTACCGGTGGTGAGATTCATGATCTCTCTCAGTTCAGATTCATGGTCATCAGGAACTCGGCGTTGGTTTTCGTCCGGCGGAGTTTTCCCGTCAGGAATTCCATCGCTTCGACGGGGTTCATGTCGCTCAGCACTCGGCGGAGCAGCCAGATGCGTTTGAGTTCTTCCGGGTCGAGCAGAAGTTCCTCGCGGCGGGTGCCGGAGCGGTTCACGTCGATGGCCGGCCAGACCCGCTTCTCGACGATGCGGCGATCCAGGTACAGCTCGGTGTTCCCCGTGCCTTTGAACTCTTCAAAGATCACGTCGTCCATCTTGCTGCCGGTATCGATCAGAGCCGTGGCCACGATCGTCAGACTGCCGCCGTCTTCCACGTTCCGGGCCGCTCCGAAGAAGCGTTTGGGATGCTGCAGCGCGCTGGCATCCAGACCGCCGGTCATGATTTTGCCGGAGTGCGGAGCTTCCGCGTTCCAGGCGCGGGCCAGGCGGGTGATGGAATCGAGGAAGATGATCACGTTCTGGCCGTATTCGACCATGCGCTTGGCCTTCTCGATGACCATTTCGGCCACCTGGACGTGACGACTGGGCGGTTCATCGAACGTGCTGCTGACGACTTCGCAGTTGGGACTGCGCACCGAACGTTCCATGTCCGTGACTTCTTCCGGGCGTTCGTCGATCAGCAGCACGATGACATACGCATCGGGATGATTGACCAGCACGGCCTGAGCCATCTTCTGCAGCAGGATGGTCTTGCCGGCTTTCGGCGGAGACACGATCAGGCCGCGCTGCCCCATGCCGATCGGCGCCAGCAGATCCACCACGCGGGTGCTCATTTCATCGGCCGTCGTCGCCAGTTGCAGTCGGCGTTCGGGATGCAGCGGTGTCAGGTCATCGAACGACACGCGCGACATGACCATGTTGGGATCATGGCCGTTGATGGCCTCGACCCGCAGCAGCGCGAAGTAGCGTTCGTTTTCTTTCGGCGGACGGATCTGCCCGGCGACGGTCGCTCCGGTCTTCAAGCCGAATCGCCGGATCTGGCTGGGCGAGACATAGATGTCGTCGGGGCAGGGCAGATAGTGGTAATCCGGACTGCGCAGGAATCCGAATCCATCCGGCAGAATTTCCAGCGTGCCTTCCCCGAACATCAGCCCGTTGATGCGCGTGCGTTCCTTCAGGATCTTGAAGATCAGATCCTGTTTCTTGAGGCCGTTGTATTCGGCGATGTTCTCTTCTTTCGCCAGCCCCAGCAGTTCCTTCATCGTCATGCGCTGCAACTGCGAGATGTGCAGATCGCCGCGTTTGATTTCTTCATAGCGCTCATCCGCCGGAAAGACGATTTCGTCTTCGTCGGGAAGTTCGTCCGGAGACACCGGGGAACCGGGGCGGATTCTGGCGAAGGGATCGGACTCGCCCTGAGCGGGCTGAGCCGACGGTCCGGAAGAGTTCCAGTCGGTCCGGGACATGGCAGGCACCAGTGGAGATGGGGAGAAAGGATACAGACAGGTTCAACGGACAGGTGGGAATCAG
>Ga0172372_10011782_pt1 | contig 11075 bp, 8 predicted proteins | sample LakKiv5m_2_FD_114544 | JGI IMG/M metagenome (GOLD analysis project Ga0172372, IMG submission 114544) | Freshwater microbial communities from Kabuno Bay, South-Kivu, Congo - kab_092012_9.5m | ecosystem: Environmental > Aquatic > Freshwater > Lake | place: Democratic Republic of the Congo... | reverse complement strand
GGGTTGGCCGATACAAACTCGACTTGGACCTTGTGACGCTGGCCAGCCGCCGAATGGCCATATGCAGCACCCGCAGCAAGAACTGCACGCACCACAGCGTTGCGCGCAGCAGGGTCGATGAACAGGTTGATGAACCCGGGGCCGGCGATGTCGGCTCTGGCGATCAGACCGGGGGCCTGAAGCGCAGCAACAATGGCCTCCGCCAGCTCTCGCGGGTTGCGCTTGAGCGGCTTGGCCAGCGCCAGCGCGATGTTGCAGGCGAAGTCGCCATGACCCGCCTGCTTGGGACGCTCGAGAACCGGTTCGACGCCGGCCGCGTGAACGCCGGCGCGTGCGATCGCGTCGCTCAGTGCAGCGGCAAGGTTTTGCCTAAGGTCGGCGGAAGGCGGCATGGATCGGTCGGCCAAAAGCCGCGATTATAAGCGCCACCGGGCCAGCGCCCGGGTGGCGTAGGCTCAGCTGGCGTTGGTGTCGTCGGCGGCGGTCACGGCGTGGCGCCGCAGGTCGTCGAGGCTGACGTATGCAAGTGCAGAAAAGTGGGTGGCCTCGAGGATCACCGGCGGCGCGACATCGGCTTCGAGCGCCTCCTTCCAGCGCGCCGCACACAGGCACCAGCGGTCGCCTGGGCGCAGCCCGGGGAAGCCGTAGTGCGGTGCGGGGGTGACCAAATCGTTGCCGCGCGACAACGAGAAACGCAAAAACTCGTCGGTCACCACTGCGCAGACGACATGCAGGCCGACGTCGCCAGGGCCGGTACGGCAGCAACCGTCGCGGAAGAAGCCCGTGACAGGTTGCATGCTGCAGGGCGCGAGCTCGCCACCGATCACATTGGTCTGGGAATTTTGAGAACCGGGGCTGGAGGAGTTCATGTTGGCCTGCATTGTAGAATCACTGGCCGATTTCGAACCCCTTTGCACGACGGGACCCTGCATGCCGCAACCGCGCTTTGTCCACCTGCGACTGCATAGCGAGTACTCGGTCACCGACGGTACGACACGGATCGACGACGCGATTGAAGCGGCGCGCGCAGACGGCCAGCCGGCACTGGCGCTGACCGATCTCGGCAATCTGTTCGGATTGGTCAAGTTCTACGGACAGGCGCGGGCGCGTGGCGTCAAGCCGATCTGCGGCGCCGACCTCTGGCTTGCCGGCGAAGGCGACAGCGAGCCGTCGCGGCTGCTGTTGCTGGTGCGCGACCACGGCGGCTATCTTGCCTTGTGCCGCCAGATGACACGAGCCTACCGCGAGGGTATGCAGCGCGGCCGGCCGGTCCTGCAAAGACACTGGTTCGACGCGGAGGACCTGAGCGGCCTGATCATGCTTTGCGGTGCACGCCACGGCGAGATCGGTCGGGCGCTGCTGGGTGGGCATGCCGCCACGGCGGAGGCGTTGGCGCGCCAGTGGTCGGCGCGCTTGCCTGGCGCGTTCTACCTTGAGGCCCAGCGCGACGGCTCCCAAGAAGCGGAGACGCACACGCGGTCTGCAGCGCATCTGGCGGAACGGTTGGGGCTGCCACTGGTGGCCACGCACCCGGTGCAGTTTCTCAAGTACGACGACTTCAAGGCGCACGAAGCGCGGGTCTGCATCGCCGAGGGCTATGTGCTCTCGGACCGGCGCCGGCCGCGCCTCTACACGCCGCAGCAGTACCTCACCAGCCAAGCCGAGATGGTTGAGCGCTTTGCCGACCTGCCGCAAGCGCTGGAGAACGCAGTGGAGGTCGCGCGCCGCTGCAACCTGGTGCTCACACTGGGCAAGTCGCGCTTGCCGCTGTTCCCCACACCCGCTGGCGTGACGCTCGACGACCAGCTCGTTGCCGAATCCGAGGCCGGCCTTGAGCGGCGCCTGCTGCAATTGTTCCCGAGTGCTGCAGAACGCGACGCGCAGCGTCCGCGTTACCGCGAACGGCTTGCCTTCGAGTGTCGGACCATCGTTCAGATGGGCTTTCCAGGCTACTTCCTGATCGTTGCCGACTTTATCAACTGGGCCAAGAATGAGCGCGAACCAGTGCCGGTCGGACCGGGGCGCGGCTCGGGTGCCGGATCGCTGGTGGCCTACAGCCTTGGCATCACCGACCTCGACCCGCTGCGTTACGGCCTCCTGTTCGAGCGCTTTCTCAACCCGGAGCGGGTGTCGATGCCCGACTTTGACATCGATTTCTGCCAGGCGGGGCGTGACCGCGTCATCGACTATGTCCGCGGCAAATATGGTGAGGACTCGGTGTCGCAGATCGCCACCTTCGGCACCATGGCTGCCCGCGCGGTGCTGCGCGACGTCGGGCGGGTGCTCGAGTGGGGCTACAACCGCACCGATGAGCTGGTCAAGCTGGTCCCCAACCCGCCGGGCAAGACGGTGACGCTCAAGCGTCGCACCGACCCCGATGACAAGCAGACGATCTACGCGCGCGAGGCCGAACCGCAGCTCGAGGCGCGCGAGGCGCTGGACGAGGAGACGGCGCAGCTGCTGGCGCTCGCGGAACAACTTGAAGGCACCATCCGCAACGTCGGCATGCACGCCGGTGGCGTGCTGATCGCGCCGGGCAAGCTCACCGACTTCTGCCCGCTCTACATCGCCGACGGCGGCGACCCGGTGAGCCAGTTCGACAAGGACGATGTCGAAGCGGCCGGGCTGGTCAAGTTCGACTTTCTCGGCCTGACCACGCTGACCATCCTCGCCGCGGCTGAGCGCTTTGTGCGTGAGATGCCTGCGGCAGAAGGCGGCGACCCGGCGTTCGACATCAACGCCCTGCCGCTCGATGACCGCGCCACCTTCGACCTGCTGGCCAGCGCCAACACCACCGCCGTGTTCCAGCTCGAATCGCGCGGCATGAAGGACATGCTCAAGCGCGCCCGGCCGGACCGCTTCGAGGACATCATCGCGCTGGTGGCGCTCTACCGGCCGGGCCCGATGGACCTCATCCCGGACTTCATCGAGCGCAAGCACGGCAAGGAGCGCGTCGAGTACCTTGACGAGCGCCTCAAGCCGATCCTCGGCGAGACCTACGGCATCATGGTCTACCAGGAGCAGGTGATGCAGATCGCTCAGGTGATCGGCGGTTACTCGCTCGGTGGCGCCGACCTGCTGCGCCGCGCCATGGGCAAGAAGAAGCCGGAGGAGATGGCCGCGCACCGCGTCACCTTTACCGAAGGCGCCGGCACGAATGGCGTGCCCACGGGCCGGGCGACCGAGCTGTTCGACCTGATGGAGCGCTTTGCCGGCTATGGCTTCAACAAGTCGCACGCCGCGGCCTACGCGCTGGTGGCGTACCAGACCGCCTACATGAAGGCACACCACCCGGCCGCTTTTGCGGCTGCCAACATGAGCTCGGCGATGGACGACACCGACAAGCTGCGCGTGTTCTTTGAAGATGCGCGGGCCAACGGCATCGACATTCTGCCGCCCGACGTCAACGCCTCCGGCGATCGCTTCGCGCCGGTCGGTCGTGGTGCGGTGCGCTATGGGCTTTGTGGCATCAAAGGCGTCGGCAAGGCTGCAGTGGATAGCATCGTTGCGGCGCATAAGGCTGAAGGCGGGTTCGCCAGCCTGTTCGACTTCTGCCTGCGGATCGACCGGCGGCTGGCCAACCGCCGCACCATCGAGGCGCTGATCCGCGGCGGTGCGCTCGACGCGCTACATGGCCAGCGAGCGGCGATGATCGCTTCGGTCGGTGTGGCAATGGAGACGGCGCAGCAGGCCGAGGCCAACGCCAATCAGGCCAGCCTGTTTGGCGACGACCCCGGCGCAGCAGCGAGCCACGAACTCGTGCACTGCGCACCCTGGTCCGACGAAGAGCGGCTGGCCGCAGAAAAAGCGGTGCTCGGGCTTTATCTTTCCGGACATCCGTTCGAGGCGGCCTGGCCGCGCCTGCAGGGCTTCGTCAAGACGCGCCTGCGCGACCTGCAGCCGGCGCGCGAGACGCAGGTCTTGGCCGGTGTGGTGGTGGGGCTGCGTGTGGTGATGGGGGCACGCGGTCGTCGCGGTATCTTGCAACTGGACGACAACACGGCGGTGGTCGAGGTGACGGTGTTCGGCGAGACGCTCGATGCCAGCCAAGGCAGCCTCGCCGAGGAGCGGCTGGTGGTGATCGAAGGCCGTGCCAGCCACGACGACTACTCGGACAGTACGCGCGTGGTGGCCGATGCAGTGTTCGATATGGACGCGGCGCGAGCACGCTTTGCGCGCCGGGTGACTTTGAAGATGAACGGCGGCTCGGATCTGCCACGCCTACGCGGCTTGTTGCAGCCACACGTCAGCGGCGCCACGGCGATCCGCATCGACTATCGCAACGCCGATGCCATGGCGCAGGTCGATCTCGGCGAGAACTGGCGCGTGCGCTTGACACCGGGCCTGCTGGGCGCGCTTACCGAATGGCTGAGTGCCGAGAACATCGGCATCGAGTACGGGCCACCGGAAGGCAGCGAAGGTCGGCAAAGCCGCCGCGAGCGGGCCGATCGCCACTGAGCGCGCCCGGACTCGGACCGCACGGTTGTTTGGTAAAGCCAGGTCGTTAATGTGGCCTGCCGCGAGTGCCCAAGCGGCGACCGCTTTGTCCCCTCCCCGCCCTGGTCTAGAATCTGCGGCCCTGCAGTCTGGCGCCGCCGTGGCGCGACACTCCACCCATGCAAGACGTTAAACCCCGCCTCGCCTGGGGCATCACCGGCTCCGGCCATTTTCTGCGCGAGTCGCTCGAGGTTGCGCTGTCGCTGCCGCACTGCGACCTGTTCCTGACCCGCGCCGCCGAAGAGATCCTGCCGATGTATGGCATCACCCTCGCGTCGCTCAGGGAGCGCACCCGCGTCTACCGCGACAGCACAGCGAGCTCGGTGCCGGTCGGGCTGTTCTATTACGGCCACTACCACACGGTGGTGATCGCCCCGGCGACCAGCAACACCATGGCCAAGTGCGCGCTGGGGCTGTCCGATAGTCTGGTCAGCAACATGTTTGCGCAGGCTGGCAAAACGCGCGTGCCGATCTATGTCTACGCCTGCGACACCGAGCCGGAAATGGATACCGAGGCGCCCAAGGACTGGGTCAAGGTCTACCCCCGCGCGCTAGACCTTGAGTACACGCGCCGCGTCGGCGAGATGGAGGGGGTGACCGTGCTGCAGTCGGTCGAGGCGCTGCGTGCAGCCATCGACGAGCGCCTGCTAGTGGCCCCAAAGCCGACACTGGGCGAGGTGCACCGCGACATCGATCTGCTCATCGGCGAGGGCGCTGGACCGAGCGACGACGGCGGCGGCGGACCGGCAGCCTGATGGCGGAGCACATCCTCTTCCTCACCGGCAAGCTGGCGAAGAAGAGCCTCGAGCAGGTGCTCGACGGCATGGCGCCGACCGGCTGGGACTACACCGTGCACGACATCGGCGTCTCGGTGGCTGGTTTGATGACCATCGACATGATCCTGCGCCGACTCGACAACGCCATGGGCGCCACGCGCATGGTCTTGCCCGGGCGCTGCCGCGGCGAACTCGAGCCGCTGGTGGCGAAATACGGCATCCCGGTCGAGCGCGGCCCCGATGACCTCAAGGACATGCCGCAATTCTTCGGCCGCGCCGCGACCCGACCCGACCTGTCGCAGCAGCGCGTGCGCATCTTTGGCGAGATCGTCGAGGCGGCACAGGTGAGCGTGGCGCGCATCGTCGAACGGGCACGCTATTACCGCGACAGCGGTGCTGATGTGATCGACTTGGGCTTTTTGCCCGGCGAGCGCTTTGGCCATCTGGAAGAATCGATCGCCGAACTCAAACGGATGGGCCTGCAGGTCAGCGTCGACTCCTTGGCGCCCGAGGACCTAATCCGCGGCGGCCGCGCCGGCGCCGACTACCTGCTCTCGCTGCACGAAGGCACCTTGCATGTGGCCGACGAGGTGGCCAGCACGCCAGTGCTGGTAGGCCAGCCGGCGCAGGACATGGCCAGCCTCGAGCGCGCCATGGAAGCCATGGACAAGCGCGGCCGGGCGATGCTCTGCGACCCTATCCTCGAGCCGATCCACTTTGGTTTTACCGAGTCGATCGTGCGCTACCGAGACTTCCGCGCGAAGTACCCCGACGTGCCGATGATGATGGGCGTGGGCAATCTCACCGAGCTCACCGATGCCGACACCGCCGGCATCAACGCGCTGCTGTTCGGCATCATCTCCGAACTGCGCATCGATGCCGTGCTCGCCACCGAAGTGAGCCCCCATGCCAGGAGCGCGGTGCGCGAGGCCGACCGCGCGCGGCGCATCATGTTCTGGGCCGGCGAACGCAACCGGCTGCCCAAGGACGTCGACGACAGCCTGATGAACCTGCACGAGCGCCGGCCCTTCCCCTACACGCCCGACGAGATCGCCGAGTTTGCCGCAGCGGTGAAGGACGCAAACTACCGTATCCAGGTCAGCGAGGCGGGCGTGCACCTCTACAACCGCAACGGCCTCATCACCGAGGGCGACCCCTACGACTTCTTCCCCAAGTTGCGCGAGGCCCTGGGTGGTGATGCCGGCCACGCCTTCTACCTCGGCGTGGAACTGGCGCGTGCGCACGTCGCGTGGCGGCTGGGCAAGCGCTACGATCAGGACGAAGACCTAAAGTGGGGCGCGGCGCTGCCACCGGTGGTCGAGGATCTGACCCACCAAAAAGCCATGGGCACCACCATGCCGCTGCGGCGGCAAAACAAGGGCAGAGCCCCTAAACCAGAGAAAGACAGTGAGTAATCACTTCATTCGTGAGGTCATTGTGACCACGCAATCAGCCGAGGGGCAGGCGCACATCGCACCGATGGGCGTGTGGGAGGAGGATGGGCTGGTCACGCTGGCACCGTTCCGGCCCTCGCGCACGCTGGAGAACGTCCTTGCCAACGGCGTGGCGGTGGTGAACGCGTGCGACGACGTGCGGGTCTTTGCCGGTTGCCTGACTGGGCGCCACGGCTGGCCGACCATACCCGGCTGCATCCCTGGCACGCTGCGGCTGGCCAATGCGGTAAGTCATCAGGAACTTGAGCTGGTTCGCATCGATGAAGACGATCTGCGGCCCAAGCTGCGCTGCCGGCCGGTGCACGCCGAGGTGCATCGTGCCTTTGAGGGCTTCAACCGGGCACGCGCCGCGGTGCTCGAATGCGCGATCTTGGTCAGCCGACTGCAGATGCTTCCGGCGGCCAAGGTCCGCCACGAACTCGCCTACCTCAGCATCGCCATCGACAAGACCGCCGGTGCAGCCGAGCGCGAGGCGTGGGGTTGGTTGCTGGAGCGGATCGAGACCCATCTGGCAGCCACCGGGGCAGCGCAAGGATGACCCGCTTGCTGATCAGCGTCGCGTCGGCTGACGAAGCGCTGATCGCGCTACAGGGCGGCGCCGACATCATCGATGGCAAGGACGCTGCCGCCGGGCCACTCGCCGCGCTGCCCACAGAGACGCTGAGGGCGATCGTTGCCGTAGTGGGTGGTCAGCGGCCGGTGTCAGCGACCGTTGGCGACTGGCCGGCCGATCCCGCTGTGCTCCAGGCCGCGGCATCGCGCATCGCCGCCACCGGGGTCGATTGGGTCAAGGTCGGCTTCTACCCTGGGGGGGATTGGCAGGCGTGCTTGGACGCGCTGGCACCACTTGCCCGACAGGTACCGCTGATCGGCTTGCTGTTCGCCGATCGCACCGCGGAGCCGCAACGCCATGTCGCTGCGTTTGCGAAAGCGGGCTTTGCTGGTGTGATGGTGGACACCGCCGACAAGCTATCGGGCAGCTTGCGACGCCACCTCGACGACGACACGCTTGCGCGCTTTGTCGCCGAATCGGCCGAGCACCGCATGATGTGCGGGCTCGCGGGTTCGTTGACTCTGCAGGACGTAGCAGCGTTATCTGCTACCAGCGCGGAGGTGCTGGGTTTTCGCGGCGCAGCGTGCCGTGGTGGGGCACGCGCGGGCTCACTTGATCCCGCGCGCTTGGCTGCGCTTCGCGAGGCGGTTGGAACCTCGCTGGTTACGGCAACAAGCTAGCGCCGGCCGGTTTAGGCCGGCTAACAGGTCAAGCAGCCGGCCGGGTCGCAAGCAGCATCGGGGCTTCGGCCGACGGCGTGGCACTACCGCCGACCGCCGCCCCACTGATCTCGAAGCGCTCGACCAACTCTGCCATCCGCGTCGCCACCGCGCGCAGGCTTTCGCTCGACGATGCGATCTGGCGGGCGCCCTCAGCGGAATCGCTGGCGACAGCGCGGACACGCCCGATGCCGGTGGCCACGTCGGCCACGACACTGCTCTGCGCCGCCGATGACTCAACGATCATGCGGTTCATATCGTTGATCGTGGAGATCGCGTTGACGATGCGCGACAGCGATTCACCAGCACCCGCAGCGTGCTCGACGCTTTCCTGGGTGCGCAGTTGTCCAGCCTCCATCACCTCGGCGGCATTGGTCGCAACCGCTTGCAGGCGCTCGATCATCGCCTGGATCTCTTGCGTCGACTGCCGCGTGCGCGAGGCCAAGGTACGCACCTCATCGGCCACCACAGCAAAACCACGCCCATGGTCACCGGCGCGCGCTGCCTCGATAGCGGCGTTAAGCGCCAACAGATTGGTCTGCTCGGCCACACCCTTGATCACATCGACCACGCGGCCGATCTGCTCGCTGTCCTCGCGCAGGTTGTTGATGACCTGGGCGGTACGACGCACCTCATCGGCCAGCATGTCGATCGCCTCGATGGCTTTGAGCACCACCGCCTTGCTGGCGTCGGCCTCCAGGTTGGCCTCTGCTGCCGCCTCGGCTGCGGCTTGAGCGTTGCCCGACACTTCCTGCATCTGCGCCGTCATCACTTCGATCGACTGCGCCATGTTATTGGTGTCCTCGTACTGACGCGACACGTTGGCGCCGCCACGGTCGGTGACCTCAGCCAACTCGCAAGCCGATGCGGTGAGCGAGATGGCAGTCGAGCGTATATCCTGAACGATGCTGACCACCGACTTGCGCACTCGATCGACCTCGTACGCCATCCAGGCGAATTCATCGCGGCCAGACATGGTGAGCTTCTGATCGAACTTGCCGGCAGCCATCTCGTGAAGCGCGCCGGAGATCCGATTGGCGCGATCACCCGACGACTTGCCCAGCATGGTCGCGAACGCCACCGAAACCACCAGGCCGACCACGAACAACGTTGCAGCCACCGTCTGCAGCGATGCATCGGCCGAGAGGACAAAAATGGCGGCAAGCATCGCAACTGCTGGCAGCATCGCTATGGCGACAATGGTCTGCATCTGCAGTTTGAGACTCAGGTTTTCAAACATAAAGCCCCCAGATGGTCAGACAGTAATATTAAGTTAAACGGCTTATCGACCGTTGAAAAGCGTTCCTGAATTTTTATAGCCTCAATGACCACGTCCCGCATCCCCATCCTTCTCCTGACTGGCTTTCTCGGTGTCGGCAAGACCACCTGGCTCAACCGCCTGCTGCGCGAGCCGGGCTACGCCAATACCGCAGTAGTGATCAACGAACTCGGCGCGATCGGCATCGACCACCAGCTGGTACGGCAGGCATCGGATCAGATCACAGTGCTGGAGAACGGCTGCCTGTGCTGCGTTATGAACGGTGAGCTGATCGACACCTTGCGTGACCTGTACCTCAAGCGGGTCAAGGACGAGGTGCCGGAGTTCGACCGCGTGCTGATCGAGACCACCGGACTGGCGGACCCATCGCCGGTGGTGGGGATGCTGGCGCGCGATGCCTTCCTCGACACCTACTACCGCTTTGACGGTGTGCTGACGCTGGTCGATGCCACCAATGGCATGGCGACCCTCGACGCACACTTTGAGGCGGTCAAACAAGTAGCCGTGGCCGACCGCGTGGCGCTGACCAAAAGTGACCTAGCCAGCGATGCCGGTGCAGTGAGTGCGCTGATCGGGCGCATCGGCGAGATCAACCCAGGCGTCGTGGTGGCCGACGCGCGCACCGAGGCACCGGACGCCCTGATGGGCGGCGTGCAACGACGACCCGGGATCGGCAACGACGCCCGGCGTTGGCTGGCAGCAGACCGCTTTGCAGCGGTGAGAGGCATCGGCGGGGTGTCGCCACCGCCGTCAGCAGGTTCGTACCGGCCCGGTTCGCGTGGCCCCGATTCCCGAAGCCCCCACGACGGGCGCGTTCAGTCGTTCTGCGTCACCTTCGACGAACCGGTGCAGCGCGACAATCTGCGCGCGGCGCTGGAGATGCTGTGCGCTTTTCGCGGCGAGCACCTGTTGCGGGTCAAGGGCATCGTCAACGCCATCGGCCACGAGCAGCCGCTGGTGGTGCACGCGGTGCAGCACACGCTTTACCCGATCGAGACGCTGGATGCTTGGCCTGATGACGACCGGCGTACGCGGCTGGTGTTCATTGAGCGCGACCTGGATGCGGAGTTCATCCGCAAGACGCTAGAGAGCTTTGTTCAGGCCGGCGACGGCGTCTTCGGCTAAAAAACTACTGCGGTGGTCAACGCGGCAGGCTTTGCGCGCCAAGGTTGAGCGCACCAGGGTTTACCGCGCCGGGCTTATCGCACGACAGCGGCGAGCTCACCCTTCTCGTAACGCTGGAACATCGCCTCGAGCGAAACGGGCTTGAGTTTGCTCGCCTTGCCCGCAGTGCCAAACGCCTCGTAGCGGGCGATGCAGATGTCGCGCATGGCGGCGGTCGCCTTGGCCAGGTATTTGCGCGGGTCGAACTCCTTGCGGTCCTGGTTGAAGAACTGCCGGATCGCGCCGGTGCTGGCCATCCGCAAGTCCGTGTCGATGTTCACCTTGCGCACGCCGTGCTTGATGCCCTCGACGATCTCCTCGACCGGCACGCCGTAGGTCTGGCCCATGTCGCCGCCGTTGTCGTTGATGATCTTGAGCCATTCCTGCGGCACCGAGCTCGAGCCATGCATGACCAGATGCGTATTGGGGATGCGCGCGTGGATCGCCTTGATCTGGTCGATGGCCAAGATATCGCCGGTGGGCGGGCGGGTGAACTTGTAGGCGCCGTGGCTCGTACCGATGGCGATCGCAAGGGCATCGACCTGCGTCTCGGCGACAAAGCGCGCGGCCTCCTCGGGGTCGGTGAGCAGCTGCGAGTGGTCGAGCACGCCCTCGGCGCCAACGCCGTCCTCC
>Ga0172372_10011781_pt1 | contig 11076 bp, 9 predicted proteins | sample LakKiv5m_2_FD_114544 | JGI IMG/M metagenome (GOLD analysis project Ga0172372, IMG submission 114544) | Freshwater microbial communities from Kabuno Bay, South-Kivu, Congo - kab_092012_9.5m | ecosystem: Environmental > Aquatic > Freshwater > Lake | place: Democratic Republic of the Congo... | reverse complement strand
GTTTTTGTAAAATCAGACTACTGCGCCTGCCAAAATTCGACACCTCTTATTCTTAATAACTGCGTTGCTTTTTGTAATGGCAAGTCAACCAATAATGAAGAGACTTTATTCGTGAATGTCAATTTGGGCCCCGCAATTGAGCTCAATGAATCATTGGGAAGTTTAAAAAATTGGTGTTCCAAAGAAATCGACGATGGCAAAGTTAAGCCGTCGTGTAAGCTTGAGCTGCGCGACTCTTCAGGCACGCGATTTATTGAAGTCAAAGAAGCTGATATTGGCACCAAGAGTTTTAAGGCCGATATAAAGACACTTCCAAAGGATATAACCTTTGTCGCCAGATTAGTTGAAAATACTTCTGGGGCCGCTTCTAATGAATTCCAAGTGAGAAAGTTTACTTTTGTAGGCAATCAACCGCCACCAACTGGGCCATTAAAATTAATGTCATCGGCACAATACACTTGTGTGAGAAGGGCCGGCTCCGGTTCTCCCGATGGGATTGATTTTAATAATATGATTCGCTTTCACTTTTACTTTGCGGCCAACAAATTACCGCCTTCCCTTCCCCCTACTGGCGATGGAATTGTTTTTTGCCATGATATAAATACCTACGGACTCAATGACAGCCCGCTATTCCCTCGAATGGAATTGATTCCTCAACATTTTTCCGTGTGGGATGAATCGGATCCGCGCTTTGTGGATAGCGACGCCAACCAAAAAGAAGACGTCAATGATGAAATGCAAAGACGACTACTGCAAGAGTATGGCATTACAAAGACCATTAAAATTTTTGGAAAGCTTTCCTGGCCAAATGTTATTCCTACCGGTTCCGGTGGTGGTAGTGCTGTGGCACCTTCCATCGGATACTTTATGCAGCCATGGGTAAATTCCCTAACAGGACGCGGATTTTGTCCAACGCAAGAACATTACAATGGTAGCGATCCAACATTTAAAGTTATGAAAGAAATTATAGGTGTCGACACTGAAGGTCTATACATCTCCGAGAGAGAACCACTGACTGTGGTGGACGGCAATGGCAACCAGATTCAGGCCCCCTCTGACTTTCTACTCATCAGGGAAAATGTACTTAAGAAGATTTGGTTTTACTTTGAAAATGGGCGCCATTACATTCCAGACGACATCTCGGCAGGACAAAAAACCATCATGTTCTATTGGCCTGCAGATGTTCAGAATCCTTATATTAGAAAATCAACTCAGTATATTTATACGGTGAAATCCATCCAAGACCTCAATACTGGTAGTGCCGGGACCAACACAGGAATTTCTACCAGTATTAGACCGCCAGATAAGCGTTATGGCTGTATCCCTTCTCTAGGGCCTGCCCAATAAGTTTTTTGCTATTTTCTTGTGTTACCAAGCGGATTTAATAGTTTCTACCAAAGGCGAAAGTTCTGCCTTAAAGAAAAAATAAAAGACCACAAATCTACTTCCGTTGATAATCACTAGGCGAGTCATGTTTCGACGAAAGGTGGTGAGGATGCTGTCGTTACCACCTTGTTGCAGTTTCTTAAGACCAAATCCAATAATAAAAGTTGCTAAAACAAAACCTGCGTAAATCAAAAGCTTGCGCCGCTCATTAGGGATTTTGGCCACATAGGGAAGAGCACTTTCATGGCGAAATATTCGCGTAAGCACTCTGGCGAATTTTTCTCCTAGCGGAGTATTTTTAAATAAAGGACCTAAAAAAGATTGATGGAGCTTGTCTTGGAACATTTTAAAAACATTGGTTTCGGATTGCATGCGATAGATCTGGGTCACTTGGCGAACCATGGCCTCCAATCCGCCTTGCCCATTATTGCTTCCGCCTTTTCCTCCCATGCTTTCCATGAGTTTCTTAAAATCCACACCCTCGCCATTTTTTTGTCCCAGCATGTTTTGCAAATTTTTTAATTTTTCTAAATCAATGGAGCCTTTGACCTTCTCACCATCTTCACCTGGTATTTCCTGATTTCCCATACCCGCCTGATTTTGATGTTTTTGAATGACGTCATTGAGTTTTTTTTGATCGGCCTCAATTTGCGCCAACTCGTCGCCGTTTTGATTTGCTTCTGGGGTGGGAGAAGGAATAGCAGGGGTCTCTTGGACCACACTAGGGTCTTTGGCAAATTTGCGCAAAAATTCTTCGCGCGATAATTCTTGGGCAGGAGGTTGCTGCGCCATTAAGGGAGCAAGCCTTAAAGGCAAGCAAGCAAGAGTCAAAAAAAAGGCCACCTTTATCAAAGTGGCCTCTAAATTAATTTTTACTTCATTTGCCATACTGGCCTATCTCAAAATTATTTAGCTGGAACCGCCACTTTATGGCCTTCATCCTTTTGATTCTTTTTATCTCTACTGGCATAAAATTCATCCAGCAACATGATGGTTGGAGAAGCGATATAAATAGAGCTGTAGGTTCCAACAAGAATACCAATCGTTGTAGCAAAGAAGAAATTGAAAATCGCTGGCCCACCAAATATGAGCATGGCAATTGATGAGAACAAGGTGGTCGCGACAGTTAAAACAGTACGTGAAAGTGTTTCGTTCGTGGCCTTGTTGATGTGTTGAGTGACTGTCTCCCCGATATTTTTTTGAGCATTTTCGCGAATACGGTCGTAAACGATAACGGTGTCGTTTACCGAGTAACCTATGACTGTCAAAATGGCGGCAATGGTTTGCAAATTAAATTCAATTCCAAACAAGGCATAAGCACCACAGACGATAGAGACATCGTGAATAAGGGCGATTATCGCGCCTGGAGCGTACTTAAAATCAAAACGCAAACCTACGTAAACCATGATGGCAATAAGAGACCAAGCAAGGGCCAAAAATCCTGATAGACGCAACTGAGCTCCGGCCTTGGGCCCTACGATATCAACTTTCCTGATTTGAACTCCATCGTCTTTAAAAGAAGAGGCCATTGACTGCTCTACGGCTGCCTCAATTTTATTGAGGGTGTCTTCTGTTCCTGGGACTCTTACTAAATATTCATTCTCAGAGGCTTCACCAATCGAAATAACTGAACCACCCGCCACACCGGCACTTTCAAGTGTTTTTCGAATTTTGGCCACTTCCACCGCTTTGGCAAATTTAACTTGAATCTCTGCCCCACCGGTAAAATCAACTCCGTATTGCATTCTGGTGAATGATAAAATCCAACTTGCTATCACTAAAAAAGCTGAAACGGTTGCACATAATTTTATTTTTCCAACAAAATCGATATTTAAATTACTAGGTATTATTTGCATCATAAATTTTTCCCTTTCCCTAATTTCACTTATTAAATACTTAAATCCTGGCCTTCAGTTTTTTGCATATACAACTCAAAAAGCAGACCAGATAAAAAGTAACAAGTATAAACAGTGGCCACGATACCAAGTAAAAGTGTCACGGCAAAACCGCGCACTGGGCCCGTTCCAAAATTAAGCAAGCACAAACCTGCCAAGGCCGTAGTTATATTAGCGTCGACAATGGTCCAAAAAGCATGGCCAAAACCAGCTTCGACCGCTTTGTAATTGGAAATGCCCCGTCGAATTTCTTCTCTTATCCGCTCGTAGATGATGATATTTCCGTCGATGGCCATACCAACAGTTAAAGCAATTCCGGCGATACCAGGCAGAGTTAAAGTCGCACCAAGCCCCACCAAACCGGCCAAAATAAAAAGAACGTTACAAAGCAGGGTCAGAATCGCAATCGCACCCGAGAATCGGTAGTAAAACAATGCAAACAGGAATACTGCGATTGTTCCAATCATACCACCCAAACGGGCAGCTGAAATTGAATCACTTCCAAGTGAGGGCCCCACAGTTCTTTGCTCTTGAAAATCAAGCTGTACTGGTAGAGCACCGGCGCGCAGGACGAGGGCAATATCAGAAGCTTGTTGCATCAGTTGGTTGAAGTTACCCTGCCCTAGTGTAATTTGAGCGCGACCGCCGCCAATCTTTTGTTGAATGTTAGGAGCAGTATAAACGTTTCCATCGAGAATAACGGCAAGGCGTTTGCCAACATTCGCCCCTGTGATTTCTTCAAACAATTTGGAGCCGAGCGATTTAAATTCCAAAGAAACGTAGGGCTCTTGTCTTTGTTGATCGATTTGTACGCGGGCATCGGCCAATTCATCGCCAGTTAACTTTGCTTGGTCCTCAACCAACATCGGAACTTCTAGAGTTGTTTCATTCGTGGCCTTGTTTACTTTTCTTTCGAAAGCAATTTCATATCCTGCAGGAAGATCACTTTTTAGGAATTCATTGATCTTAGATACGTGTTGACTCCAGCGATCGCCCTTCTTAAAAACCACTCCAGCGGTCTTGGCCTTTTCTAGCCATGCACTAATTTGAGTAGGAGCGACTTGGTCATTCACAATGCGAAATTCTAATTTGGCGGTTTTCCCGATCAAATCTTTGGCACGTTCGATATCTTTAACACCAGGAAGGGCCACCACGATGCGGTCTTTACCTTGAGAAACAATTTCTGGTTCAGTCACACCAAATTCGTCAATACGGTTTCGAATAACTTCGATACTTTTAGTCACCGATTGAGATTGGATTTGATCCTTAATCACTTTGCTTAAACCGTAAGTGAGTTTGGTTCCTTCTTCTTTCGTCAAACGCAAGATGGAAGGAAAGTAGTCGCGGATGCGGGCCTTTGCCTTATCTAAATCTGCGGCACTTTCCAACACCACACTGTGGGCCGGATCATCAGGTGTAGTAACATCGACGTCACCCAATTTGGATTTCACGCCAATATCATTTAGAGAATATTCAATTTTTCGGGCATAGCTGATGACTTCGTCTTTATAAACTTTGTTGAAGTCAATTCCCATAATCATGTAGAGACCGCCTTGCAAATCAAGGCCTAAACTCATTTTAGACTTAATGGGGAACTTGGAATTCTCATCAAAATTAAACAGCGTAGGCACCACGGCCATAACTGAAACAACTGTGAGGAAAATGAAAAAAAGAAAACGATACCACCAACTGGGTTTCATGCACGCAACCTTTTGTAAGGGTTAACTAATTTGGCCTTATTTTTTGCCACCAAAAAGTATAGGGCCCTAAAATCCCTCATGCAAGCTAAAGCTTTGATTTATAATTGATAGAATGTTGAAGACTGCAGCGCAAGAAAATTAAGCTTGAGATTTTTTTTCTTTGTCACCGGTTGGGGCGCTATCAGATTCGAGATTGGTGACGTTCCCTACCTGATCTTTTTCGTCGGCAATAATTGCGCCCGACTGGGTAATACTTTTATCTTTTTGTTCCAACTGTTCGCGACGCTTCTCCGCATCAGCGGTGATTTCTTTATGCATTTCGTTGGTAAAATCGTCCTTGGCCTTTTGAAACTCTCGCAAGCCGCGTCCAAGACCACGCGCCAATTCAGGCAATTTTTTGGGCCCAATAAAGATTAGAGCAATAACGCAAATGAGAATGACTTCACCGGCTCCTAATCCAAACATAGGCCCTCCAAATTAACTATTAAAATTACTTTTTAGTTTTTTCAGTTTTATCTTCTTCAAACAATTTGTTGGCCTTACCAGCAATTTGTCCGCGAAGAACTTTAAGCTTTACGTTGTTATCAACTTCAAGCGTAACAATTTTTTCTGTTAGGCCACTGATGGTTCCAATAAAACCGGCCTTGGTAAAAACTTCATCACCTTTTGTCAGAGAACTAAGCATTGTTTGCTCTTCTTGCATGCGACGTTTTTGTGGGCGAATCATCATGAAGTAGAAAATGCAGAATACGATGATAAAAGGTAAAAAGCTCATCACTGGATTTTGTTGTGCTGGGGTTGCTGCACCTTCGGCCAGGGCCACAGTTGTAAGAGACATCATCGCTGTGATCGAGAAAAGGGCCTTGTTCAATAAATTCATTCTCATGAAAATCTTCCTTTGTTTATAAAAGATTTTTTGCTTCATTCGGCCAAGAACTCTTCAAAAAACCTATTCTTTTTAATATGTTAGCTAGTTCGCAAGTTTCCCCATTTGGGTGTAGGAGTTATAGAACTGTTGGAAAAAGACGTCAAACTTATCCTGAAAAATGGCCTCCCGTGTCTTTTGCATCAAGCGCAAATAGAAGGCCATATTATGGTAGGTCAGCAAAGTTCCAGCGGTGTATTCGCCGACGGCATAGAGGTGGCGGATATAAGCTCGAGTATAGCGCTGGCAAACGCGGCATTCGCATTCTGGGTCCAGGGGGCGTTGATCTTCCTTAAATTCCTCTCGCTTGATGGACAAAGGGCCTTGAGAAGTAATGCCCTGGCCATTTCTGGCATTGCGCGAGGGTAAAACGCAATCAAACATATCTACGCCGGCCTTGACCGCCTTCATAATATCGAGCGGAGTCCCGACACCCATCAAATAGCGCGGGCGGTGGCCTGGCATGGTGTGAACAAAATCTTCTAAAAATTGCACCATTTCTTCATTCTTTTCCCCCACCGAAAGGCCGCCGATGGCCATACCGCTGAAGGGCAATTGACACAATTCGTTCATGCAATGGGTGCGCAGATCCTTGTCCAAACCACCTTGTATAATACCAAATAAGTGTTGGTGGGATTTAAGCGGAACTTCCACGCAGCGCTTGGCCCAACGAAGGGTGCGCGCCACCGCTTGTTCTAATTCACCCTTAGTGGAAGGTAGGGCCGGGCATTCATCAAAGGCCATGACAATATCGCTTCCCAAGGCGCGTTGAATTTCCATGGAGCGTTCAGGCGTAATAAGGTGGTAGGAGCCGTCCAAATGACTTTGAAAGCGCACCCCTTCTTCGCTTTTTTTAGTCAGCGCTGAAAGAGAAAAAATCTGAAAGCCACCCGAGTCAGTCAGAATGGGTTTTTTCCAAGACATAAAACCGTGTAAACCGCCACCGACTCGCTCGATTAATTGCTCACCGGGCCTTAAAAATAAATGATAGGTGTTGCCTAAAATAATTTGCGCTCCAACCTCTTCTAAATGTTCTTGCGTCATGGTTTTCACCGACGCCCGAGTGCCGACAGGCATGAAGATGGGAGTTTGCACCGAACCATGGGCCGTGTGGAAAATACCCGCGCGGGCCTTGCCCGATTTGGCTTCCAAAGTGAAAAAGGCATTAGGTGCATCAAAGCAAGATTTTTGGGAAGATTTTTGTGGAGTCGTTTGCATGCCGCGCACTATGCCCTAGTTGGAGGCCTTCGTTAAGAGGGAATTGCGTCTTTTCTAATGCAAATATTTTGCACGCCTTTACAATAGGGACATGAAAAATAATCAAATACTTAGTCATTATAATGCCCAGTTTTTTTTACAACTTCTTTGCCTCGGAGTCCTTTACGCCGCGATTAATGGCGCTAGCGCTTTGGCCCAGGGAAGTGGTTCAGGTGGGGCCAGCGCCCCAGCGGGAAGTCCAATCGTCCATCCCCTCCATTGTGAATTGAATTCCAACCCTCCTGGCGTGGATTTGCCCGAGAGTGAATATCAAAAAAATGTGAAGGCCTTTCAATTCAGCGGTGTGGAAGGGGGCCCGGGCACGAGCGCGCAAAATAAAGAAGTTAAGGCCCTGCTGTGGGTGAAAAACCAACGCCTCTACGCCATGATTAAAGAATTAAAAGGCGCCAATTTAGCACGCGCCTCCTTTCTCCCATTTCAAAAGGAAGTCGATTTACAGTTGGGCGACATGCACTCGCTTAAGTGCAGTAGCAAAAACAATGTCAGTAGCACCGTGGGACAAGCTTCTCTTAAAGCGCGGGACCTGACCCCCGGTAGCGATTTATTTTATTTAAGGCCACCCTTTCAAATCGCTGTTAAAAAATCTTTTCTGGTGCAATTTGCTTTTGCCGGACAAGAAATGTGGGTGACGCGCTTTCAATTAGGCCAAACAGGTATTGGTGGCCAAGGGGCGGATGAAAAATTATCTCGTTGCTTTTTTTCTGGTCGGCCAAAGGTGCAAAGAGGCGTTTGGGTTTCGGACCGCGATCACTACCAGGCCATTAATGTGAGCGAAACCAAAAGTGGCCAACACCGCGTTTGGTCGGTGTCCTTTGTGGATTTCGAACATGGTGAAGTTAAAAATGATTCCCCAGAACTGACTCCCTTTGCCTTGGAATGCATTGTGGTCGGGGGCGAAAAGGGATTCACGCTGCAAGAATTTCACAAAATTGTTGGACCCTATTTGGCGATTGAATAGAACCCTATGAATAGCTTCCTACCACGTCAGCAGCATGCCATCGCCGTAGCTGTAAAACCGCAGGCGTTTTTCCACGGCCAAGCGATAAAGCGCCAGCGTCTCTTCTCTTCCAATGGCGGCACTCACCAACATCAACAGGGAAGATTCTGGTAGGTGGAAATTAGTAATGAGGCCTTGCGCCGAGTGAATTTTTTTTCCTGGATAAAGAAAAATTTCGGTGTCGTACCAATGATCGGGAATAAAATGATCGAGATGGAAAGCACTCTCTAAAGTGCGTAAACTCGTCGTGCCTACGGCAATAATCGGGCGCCCTGCTGCTCGCGCCTCTTGGATTTGCTGCCAGGTGGACGACGAAATCGAAAAGGCCTCGCGATGAATGGCGTGATCGCGGATATCTTGGGTTTGAACGGGGCGAAAGGTCCCAGGCCCCACGTGCAAAGTTACGTGGCCCAATTGATGGCCCTGCTTTTTTAAATGTTGCAAAAGCTCTTCTGTAAAATGCAGTCCTGCCGTTGGCGCCGCCGCTGAACCCGTTTGATTAGCATAAACAGTTTGATAGTCACTTTTATCCTGCTCGTCAGATTGCCCGTCTCTTATATAGGGCGGAATGGGAATAAGCCCGTGCTGATTAAGCCACGCCGCCAGCTCGCCAGCTTGCAACTCGCCGCCGTTCATCCATGACAAGCTCAAGAGAAAGCCTTCGGTGGCATCGACCGCCGTGATTTTCACGACAATGCTTTGATTTTGATGCTGCGAAGGCAGGTGATATTCATCGCCAATTTTCTTTTTGCCGCGCGAGCGAATCAGCGCTTGATAATGTCCTTCATTTTCAAGCGAAGGTTTAGGCACTGGAGATAAAAATAACATTTCGGCCTGACCGCCACTCTTTTTTTGGCCAAGCACGCGACAAGGGAACACTTTGGTATCATTAAAAATGAGTAAGCTGTTGTCAGGTAAAAAATCGCCTAGATGGCGAAAATCGCTGATGGTGGCAGCGGCGGGATTGTGCCCAGAGCGATAAACCATCAAGGCCGCCCCATCGCGCGGTTCCATTGGCCTTAGGGCCACCAGCTCAGGGGGTAAGTGGTAGTGATAACTGGCCAAATTCCAGTCACCTTCTTTGGCCGGACCTGTTGGAGGCATTGGCCCTTTCCCATCTTGTTTGTCACCCATGAAGGCATTAGCTCCCGTTACTTTATTTAGCTTCCATTATTCAATCCAGCATTCAGGATTCGGCCCTTGAAAGTGGCCCGGGCCAGGCTATAATTAAAGGGCCATGATTCGCCTGAGGCAAACGCCTTGTAAATACATTTTTTTGGCCACCCTCTTCCTTTCTAGCGGAATGGCGCTGGCGCTTCACTCGCCTAAAGGTGAACAAACGAGTGAACAAGCAGTCACTCAGCAATTGCATAGTCCTGAGTTTAATGACCTTTTAGAAAATCAGTCTTTTCAGCAAGAACCAGAACCCGTGAAGGCGCAAAAAAATGACAACACACCGGTCTGGGCAGAAGAAGCGGATAATGCGGCCACGGCCAATGAGGTCGAAGAAAAAAGCATCGAAAAAAAAATCGAAAAAAGTATCGAAAAAAGTATCGAAGTTGCGGAAGATGTTGATCAGGCCTTGGAGCAAACTTTAAATGAAGAATTGCAAACTTTAGTGCAGGAAAAAGATCATGTTGAGGCCTATATCCCGAAGGAGCAACAACAGCGCTTGGCCAATTTTAATGCCGCCGCCGGAAGAAAAGGGCCACAACAAAAGGCCACGGACAGGGTGCCTGCCGACATAAAAGAAGAAGTCGCACGGGAAATGGAAAACTTTGAAAGCGATGAAATAAGCACCAGCGCCGCCGCCCCCGTGCGCAAAGCCGTTTCAGAAAATGCTGCTACGCTGGCCCCTTCAATAGAAGAGAAAGTTATTGGCTCCATTGAAAACGACGCGGCGGTTGAATTAGAGGCCCGCCAGCAAAAATCCCAGTCCCAGTGGAACACTCTAGACTCGGACGCCATGCCGGCCAGAGGGATGCATCTGCGCCGGCGCCGCTCCCGCTAGCCGACCCTTTTCACAAAAATTCACAAAACGCGGAAATTGATTTTTATCACCTTTTCTTCCCTTCATTCTCAAGTACTTGGCCTTTTCAAGCTGGCAAAGTTTCTCCCAACGCTTATTAATGAGTAATTGTTACAAGGTTTTTCTTCGATCATTTCCAGCGCCAAAGCTTGGGAGTAAGAAAAGCCTACTTATTAGAGTTAAATGTATTTATTTCGTCTAGAAGGCTTAGTTTTGTTTAGAGGAGAGTGTATGAAAAAAACGATTATGAATCGTGCTTGTCAGGGGTTAGCGGTCCTGTCATTGGCCTTAAGTGCCAATGCCGGCGTGGGCGCTAAGAATTACCAAAATTATGATTTAGAACAATTCTTACAAGAATTTTCTCAAGATACAGGCAAAGTCCTGAATCAATTGCCACCAAAAATTGATCACCAAATAATTCCTGGTGTGACTATTTTTAGAGAAGAAGATCAAACGACTAAGGCCTTTATCGAGGCCAAAGATCGTCAGAGAAAAGAATTATGTACGGAGAGAAATGGTGCGCGCGTGTGTCTTGGTGATCTCCAAGGCCGTGCTGCGATTGAGGCCAATGACCGCGCTGAAAACTTAGTTGAAAATGCCGAGTCCATGGTCAAAACGCTGGCCGATATGGAGGCCAAAAATTTACGCGAAGGTCGCGTTGCAGTTCAACCTTGGTCTGACGACTATTGGCCAATTGCCCGCGGAATTTTAGCTTCTCGCTATGCCGACCCAGACAAAACTGATTCGTTGGATTGGAAAGAGGCCTTAGGCTTTTTCGAAGAAAATCCTTATACAAACTATGTACAAATCAACCAACAAAATATGCTTTCTCCAGCAGAGAAATATGATCTTCTCGTTGGCGACAG
>Ga0172372_10011778_pt1 | contig 11078 bp, 18 predicted proteins | sample LakKiv5m_2_FD_114544 | JGI IMG/M metagenome (GOLD analysis project Ga0172372, IMG submission 114544) | Freshwater microbial communities from Kabuno Bay, South-Kivu, Congo - kab_092012_9.5m | ecosystem: Environmental > Aquatic > Freshwater > Lake | place: Democratic Republic of the Congo... | reverse complement strand
TTAAATCTAAAGATACTGATGAATGCTGCAACTGATAAACCAATCGCAAATGGATCAGTCAGGTTGCTTAATCCATTTGAGAAAAACACATGGTAGGCGAAGAACACCGCTAGGTTAACAATGACGCCAACGACTGCCGCGGTAATCGCTGTTAAAGGTGCAGTAAATTTTAGGTTGTTGTGGGTGGTTTCAATGAATGGACCACCTAAAAAAATAAAAACAAAGCTGGGTAAAAACGTAAAGAAAGTGACTACGCTTGCCGCAGCAAATGCTGATAATAGTGGCGAGGCATGCCCTAGTGCATCATTTACCCAACCAGCAACAAACGCAACAAAAGTCACGACCATGATTAGTGGACCTGGTGTGGTTTCGCCGAGGGCTAAAGCATCAATCATTTGCGCTGGACTAAGCCATTGGTAATGGTCAACTGCACCTTGATATACATAAGGGAGTACCGCATAAGCGCCACCAAAAGTCAGCAGTGCAGCCTTAGTAAAAAACCAGCCTAATTGTGTGAGGGTGGCGTTCCATCCACCTTTGGCAATCAGTAACCCCATCACAGCCAACCAAATGCCGACTCCAGTGAGAAGCACACTGAAGAATTTTTTCCATGAAAATAAAGCATGGCTGGGGGTAGGCGTGTCGTCATCAATCATGGCTGCACCAAAGTCTTTTTGGGATGCGCTGTGACCCCCACCAAGTTTGAAGTGCTCTGGAAACCATTTTCCTCCAAGGTAACCAACCGTTGCCGCACTGAGAATGATGAGAGGGAATGGTAGGTTGAATATAAAAATAGCTAAAAAGGCTAAAACGGCAATTGTCCAAAGCACCTTATTTCTAAGTGCTCTCGAACCTATGCGATAGGCAGCAAATAAAACAATCGCGACAACAGCAGGTTTGATACCGTATAGGACCCCTGCGACTGCGGGTGTTGCGCCATAAGCCATATAAACGTAGGCAAGCCCAACAAGAATGAAAAATGATGGCAGCACAAACAAGCCACCTGCAACGATGCCGCCCCAGGTACGGTGCATCAGCCAGCCAATATAAGTGGCTAACTGTTGCGCTTCAGGGCCAGGCAATAGCATGCAGTAATTTAGTGCGTGTAAGAAGCGCTTCTCTGATATCCAACGTTTTTTCTCAACGAGATCATGGTGCATGATGGCAATTTGACCTGCGGGGCCACCAAAGCTGATAAAACCTAATTTAAGCCAGTACCAAAAGGCTTGGAATAGCGTGATGGATTGCGGGCTGCTCGTGGAATTTTTTTGATGATCCATAAAACCTCCCCTTAAGGCCAAGATAGTCTAATTTAGCGCGTACTCTATCATTTCAAAGAACAACTGAAAAATGCAAAAAAAGAGCGCTCTAAGGCGCTCTTTTTAAAACATAGTAAGTCGGAGCCTACTTGCCGATTGCTGCGATTACTTTGTCAGTAATGTTGATTTTTTTGCTAGCGTAGGCAACACTGTTATATACAATTAAATCATAGCCATCCGCTTGTGCAATGGCGTTTACAGCCTTATTTAGCTGTTGTTGGAATTTGCCCATTTCTTCATTTTTTCTAATATTTACATCTTCGTTAAGTTCGCGTTGCTTGCGTTCGAAATCGATAGTAAGGTCGGAAATCTGTTTAGTTTTGTCGCGTAAGTCAGCTTCAGAGAGCTTTTTGCTATCTTTATCTAGCGCAGTACGCTTGTCATTGATCGTTTTTTTGAGCTGGTCTAGCTGAGTTGCTCGGCTTGAGAATTCGGTTTGTAATTTTTTACCAATGTCTTGTGCTTGCTGTGATTGCATTACTTGTGCCATTTCAATGTATGCAATTTTTAGTTCAGCGGCTGCATTTAGAGAAAACAATAAAGCGCTTAGAAATAAGGCTGACTTTAGAAAATTTTGCATTGATACCTCAGTAAATAAGTTGTTGTGAACGATGCAATCGTAACCTAAAAACCCTAAAATCCGAAGATTAGTGGTCGAATAATGTTCAATTTAATTGATTTGTCACGTTTGGGGGATTGATAGCCGCTCAGAAAGTGGGTAGAGTAAAGTTTGGCCTGTAAAAAAGGCTTCTAATGAACAACACAAACAACAGGGGTAATCTATATGAACAAGCAAGATCTAATCGACGCAATCGCTGCTGCATCAGGTTTGTCAAAAGCTGCTGCTGGCCGTGCACTTAACGCAACAACAGACGCAGTAACAAAAAGCCTTAAAAAAGGTGATTCAGTAACATTGATCGGTTTCGGTACATTTAAAGTATCTAAACGTGCAGCTCGTACAGGCCGTAACCCACGTACTGGCGCAGCTTTGAAAATCGCTGCTCGCAACGTGCCTGCTTTCACAGCTGGTAAAGCATTGAAAGAAGCTGTAAACAAATAATCTTGCGATTATTTTGCTGGCCTTAAATTAGGGTTGGCTTAAAAAATGGCCGCTTTTAAAGCGGCCATTTTTTTTGTCCTTTTCCCTTCCTGGCAATTGAACCTTGCAATTTCTCGGATTGCCCCGATAATAGGATTGCAGGGGTTAATTACTTTAAGGAGCAAATGATGATGCACGAATTTTTTACGGGGCCGGTGCCGTTCCAAGCTGTTGTAATGTGTATTTTGATGAATGTGGCGTTGGTATTGTCGATTGCTGCATTAATCAAATATTTAATTAAAGGCGGTTGTGGTTGCAACTGTGGTTGTTCTTGCTGTGGTAAAAAGCAAGAAAGTTGCGGCACCGAAGGCAATAGCTGCTGCAAATAATCGCTGGTGCGTAGTTAAAAACAAAAGGCCGTGTAAAACACGGCCTTTTTTGTATCCGGCAGTTATTTAGTGCATCAGTTTTCTAATCAAGCTGAATACGACACCATAAAAAGCGCCAATCACAAAAGTGAGTGCAATGAGCTCGAGCGATAACAAAATGCTGAAAGGTTGCACCACAAAAGGTGAGTTCAGCATATGCAGTTTAAAAATAAAGTCCAACAGCGGCTGTGCCCAGCCAGAAGCAACAATCAGAATCCAGCAGGCATGTAGTGCAGATAGCGTGAAACCACCAATCAATGCAGCTTTTGTAGGGTTGCTAGCAACAGTCATGATTTCTCCTTTTTGTAGGGACGCGAACTTATTTTAGCCTGATGTTTCTTTTCTTGAATAGACAGTACACAAAAGCTTGTTGATTCCCCGCAGGAGTCTGATGATTTTCTTTGTTCGATTTTATGAGTTCGAATTTATCCCCTAGCGTTTTGCTCAATAATTCGGGGGAGTATCTGACAATTTCAAGCCCACTACATTTCTCTGGGCCATCAAGAGCAAATGTTGCAATTAGTGCAACCCCATCGGCATCAAGCGCTTGATTAAGCTGTTCGATATAAGCCTGACGGTCTTCAGCTTTTGTCAAAAAATGAAATACAGCACGGTCGTGCCATAGCTTGAATTGCTCGGGTTTGAAATGCGCTTGCGTGATGTCGCTTGCAATCCAGTGTACTGAATTGGCGGCATCTCCCAATCTCTTTTTGCTCACTGCAAGTGCATTTTCTGCAATGTCTAATACAGTGATATCGCTAAATCTCGACTTTACTAAATGATCGACCAGATTTGAGGCGCCCCCGCCGATATCAATGATGGGTGATGATTTTTCTAGAGGAAGGCCATTGATAATATCCAAAGACACTGCTGGAACATTCTGATACCAACTGACGGCATCAGTAGCCTTGGAGGCATAAATATTGTTCCAGTGGTCTTTGTTCATTGTCCTAGCATGATGCGCTTATTGAAGTTTCCAGCCATAAGCAAGGCCGATTGAATCCTCGTACATTTTTAGGTTGGCGTTGCCACCACCGAAGGTACTTGGAATAGAAGCTGTGCCATTAACGCTATTCTCAAATGCGTGCATATAAGACAGCGATAATTCTGATTTATCTGATAGTGTCCAAGTGGCACCCAATGTTAAGTGGTCTTGAACGACGCCAGGTGCAATCATGTTAAACAAGGTTTCACTTTTTGGAATCGGCTGGGTAGTGTGGTTGTAACCAGCACGTAAAGTTAAGCAATCACTGTAGGCATAGCTTGCGCCGATTTTGGTAACGGTAACATCACGCCAGCCGAACCCCGCGCCCCCGTTTGTTCCAAGTTGGGCGAGCCCAAAATTAGGAAGCAAAGGATTGTTGATAGACTTAACGTCGCTATATTCGATACGCTCAACATCCGCTGCCAAGGTTAATGCTGGTGTTGCTTTAATGGCTATGCCAATGCCGTAATTCGCAGGCACATCAAAATCGCCATCTTCGGCAAATAAGCCTTTGTATTTATCAAATTTGCTCATATAAGTTTTAGTTTGATAAGTAGCACCTACAGAAATTTGATCGTTCAGTTGACCAATCCAACCGAATTTTAGGCCTGCGCCATAAGAACTGTCATGACCATTGTCCGTCACATTATTCGGCGAGCTTGAATACATTGCATTAGCAAAATTTTGCAATCCTTTGGCTTCAAAGCGTTGGTAGGCAAGATTTACCGTAACACCTACCGTGTTGGCTGAATTGATTTTCCAAGTGGCAGTAGGTGCAATGAAAAGTTGCATTAAATCTACGCCAGTTCGCTTGCCAGTTGGGTTAAACAGGGGAATCCCATTTTTGTAGTCAGTATTCATGCCACCGTTACCGTACACACTGACACCTAATGTGAGTTGGTCGTTAATGACTTTGTTGTAACCGAACTCAGGAATAATGAAGTTTTTGGTGTCATTTGCCTTATACACGTCATTAATCGGGCCGCCATTGCCAACAATTTCGCTTTCACGAATCGGTCTGAACCAAGTAGCACCAAAATCAATGCGGTCGCCAATTAAGCCCATGCCTGCAGGATTGGTTGCAGCTGCCAATGCGTCTTGTGGCAACGCAATGCCAACACCGCCCATGCCTTGTGATTTAACGCCGTAGCCGTGCGCAAAGTAGCCATCTGTTGCAAATGCGTTGGTTGAAGCAATAGCGAGCGCAGCAATTAATAATTTTTGTAATTTCATTTTTGTTTTAGTTGTTTAATTTTTAAAGGTCGAGATTCTACCAGCTAGCTTATAAAGCGCTTAATGATTTGTTGGTATTTGTATATAAGCGCTTGGAATAAATCGTGAGGGTGGTTAGGTGGAAAAACTCAGACTAGATGAGATTTGCAAACGCTTTGAGTAATAATTCTGCTATGGCCTTACCAAAGGCAAGATGCTGATCTTCATCAAAATGAACGCCATCTACTTTGCTTGATGTAGTGACTGTAGCAGCATCAAAAAAATGGCAATTTTCATATTGGCATACAGTTTGATAGGCTTCGGCGAGACCTACGCATTTTTTATCTCCACCTTGAAATTTCGTCGCAATGTCGCCTTTGGCCGTCCCGATTGGCGGTGGTGCTATCACTAAAATTTCAGGTACTTGCATCCCTGGTTCAAGGGGTGCATTTCTGATGGCGTCAATAAGCGCTCGCAGGCCATTTGCTGCGTCTGCGGCTGTGTGGTCATGGTTGGCTTGAAAATCATTGGTCCCCAACATGAGGATGACGAGGGCTAAGGGGGAATTAATTTCAATACGCTGTGCTAGGCCGATTAAACCATTTCTACCTGGCTTAATCGGGTCTTCGTACATGGTTCGGCGTCCATTTAAACAATCCTCAATGACACGCACTTGTTTGCCTCGTTTATTCAAACTACTCTCAAGAATGCCAGGCCAGCGTTGATTAAACGCAAAGCGATTGCGGCTCATGGGGATAATCCCCCAGCTGAGTGAATCTGCGTAAACGAGGATTTGTTTCATGAATATTTAGTTACATTGATACAAACTGAAACTACGCTCGCCATATTTGGGCGCGTCGCCTTTTACGATGGTATTGGCGCCAGCTTCGACAGCTGCATTTTTAGCCATTTGTAAGAGATTTTCTTCTACACCTTCCACACTTCGGCTAACGAATAGTACTTTTGAGAGCACGCTGGAAGTCACAGTGCCTTTAGATTGGCAGTTGGTGACTTTGTCTGCCGTCAAAACATTGACTTTGTCAGAGCCTTCTTTCATGTCAATAAATGAGCTGGCGCAGCCAGCAACCAAGCCAGAAAAAAGAGTGGTAACGATTAGTTTTTGAGAGGTTTTCATGCAATTCCTTTTTATCCAAATTGATAGTGTTTTCGTAGTGCTTTTTTTACATGCCATGTGCACTTAAGGCCGCTTGGAAAAATGACTAAGTCACCCGCACCAAAACTAACGGATTCGCCATTATCTGCAGTGACTGTTACTTCACCTTCTAGCACATAAGCAGTTTCTTGCTCTGAATAAGTCCATGGGAAAGTGGAAGGTTCTTTTGACCAGGTTGGGCAACGTAATATGCCAAGTGCATCAAGTTTCTCTTTTGAGGGCTGATGGTCAACAATAATTTTTGACATGATGTTCTCCAGTTTGATGGGCTTTGGTGAAACTAAAGCCTTATCGTTGTGTGCAAAATTCTTTGCCAAAGTTCCCGCTTTTGTATTCTGGCTCGTAATAAAACTTCACAAAGGTCCATTTTCCAGCTTTGTTTTTACTAAAGGTGGCAATGCCAGTGCCAAAATCCTTCTCCTTTTGGTTTTTATTGGCGAAATAAATCGCCATTTTATCTCCCTGGGATGCGGCGTGCCCCGGATAAGCGCCAAACCCTGGAACCTCCAGCAGAAATCGATAGGAGCCGTATTCACCATCGCTAAATTTTGGTGCTAAGCGCATGGTGACGGTGCCTTTGTATTCGCCTTCCGTATGGTCTTGACCTGTGCAGTCATAAATTCCACTGTAATCGTTACCTGTATAGGTGGCGGCATAGGCATTTAAGCTGGTGACAAATAGACAGGCTGAAAGAATGTGTTTCATTTTTTGACCTTTACTGAAGATTGAAGGTTAGTTAATTGCTTAATCATAAGGTATCAGGGATGGCTTGAAAAATATACAGGTCTGTCTATAATGAACTTGCAGTAAATTTTAATAATAATATTTAGGAGGTTTTATGGGAGTTCTTTTGATCGGTGCGGTCGCTTGTATAACGGCCTTAATTTTATCTGCTTGGTTAATGACCTTTGCGCGATGGTTTCCAATTAAGGGAATCGATGGCGAGTTCTTGGTTGATTATAAAACGATGATTCGTGCGCACGTGGACTATGCCTTAATGGCACTTTTTAACATGGCTTTTTATGCTGTTGCTGCGTCATCCGCTATTGAGTTGCCTGTGTATGCATGCTGGTGCGTAGCAATCGGTGGTTTTGCTAATCCAACTATCTTTACTATTGCAGCCTTTGATACCAATTTTTGGGATAAAACCAAATGGCGTGTGTTTTCAGCCACCAGCTTTGTGCTAACCACGATTGGTTTTATGACCATTAGCTGGGTATTGCTAAATCACGCGTTAGCTTAATTTTGTTACGCTAATCTAAAGAAAGGGGGCTAATGCCCCTTTTCTTTTTTCTCGAAGAGATTTTTTAGTTTTGCAGTGATTTGATTTAAAACAAGATTGTTCGCTAATTTTTTATTAGAATGGCAACGTTGTAGCTTGGGATTAACCTAAAAGGAGTCAGTATGAATAAATTAGTTTTAGCATTAATCGTAGTTGCGGTTGCAGCTTATGGTTACCATGAATATCGCGAGGACGGCTACGGCCATCGCCCTGTTGTGACGGATACGGCCAACCACAATGCACAAATGAATGAATGTGTGCGAGTGGCCCTAGAGAAGCATCCTGGTGCCGTGGTTGAAACAGAAGTTGAAACTGAAGACGGCAAGTTGATTACCGATGTTGATATTCAAGGCGCTGATGGCAAAAATTGGGAAATCGAGTGTGAATTAGCGACTGCCCAAATCGTAGAAGATAAACAGGATCACTAAACAATAAAAAAGCCACTGAGTTCGCTTAGTGGCTTTTTTATCGGATGATTGAACATGAAACTATTGCTTGCACTGCTAGTATTTTTGCTTGTGGCGCTGCCGTTACTCGTGTTTTTTATTCTGCCTTATTGGCATTATGTTGCACACAAACGATTTCAAAAGTGGATGCACAAAGCTGGCATTACAGATGAAATGTTGGAACTAGCTGAAAAGACGAGTTCGCAAGATATTCAGCAATAACCCTCAGTGTTTGTTTAGGTCCTTTCTGAAATCCTCTAATTTCTCTTGATAGTCATTCGCGTCACCATATGCTATGAATTTTTTATATCTAGCATGTGTGCCCATCATTTTTCTAGCATGTTTGATTGGACAGAAATATTGCTCTGTGCGAGCAAGAATCTCTGTTGCATAAGCAACTAAGCCGTTCCCATAAGCGCAATAATAGCAATGAAATTTCTCGACAAAATTTAGAAAGTTCAACTGATGGCGATCAAAAATCATGTAATCGCTACGTTTTACTTTTTTGATTTTATAGATAGGAAAGCATGTGGCTTGATAAATCCAAAGGCATAAATCCAGCAGCGCCATCGGAACAATCATGCTGTAAATAATGGGCGCAGTGATTAGATTGATGGGGCGATTGCCCAACCATTTGATAAAACCAATTTTTAACTTCCTGTGCGCTTCTTTTATCGATTGCTCAAATTCCACACGTTTGCCTTTAATTTTGAAGCTAAGGTGGACTTGTTGTTCTTGCAGGGCTTTATTCAGCTCTTCCTCAAGCGATTCTATTTGTACCATTAAGTGGCGAATACGGTCATTCATACTTATTTCATTTTCTGTAAAAGACAAGTCGGTCTTGATAATAGCAAGTTATCGAGCAGCAAAGGCTAAAAAGTGGTTTCACATTACAAATAATGCGAGTAGAGTGGGTTCTTGTTGGTGGATTAATTTACAGGAGATTGTCATGGCTTGTGGTTGCGCTAAACGTAATGTTGGCTCTAAGGAGCGAGGACTTCGTGTTTTGGTGGGGGCGTTATTAGTGACTCTTGCCTATACTCATCAGCTGGGTGAATGGGCTTGGTTGGGACTTATTCCATTGATTACGGGACTTATCGGCTTTTGTCCGCTTTATACTGTGCTAAAACGCGGAGGTTGCTGTGGAACGGCTGCAGATAAAAGCCAGGAGTCCTGCCGCAAATAATTGTAAAAAATGTTAATGCGCTTCAAAAAGAAAACGAATTAACTTAGAATGATGGCAGTTAAGTGCTGTATCAGATTGAAGATCAGCAGTCTTGTCATGCTGGAGAAATTAATGAAAAAGAGTTTAATGGGGATTGTGATTGCGGCGACCTTGGGAACTGCAGCCACGACAGCTTTCGCTGAAGACATGTACCGTGGTGCATGGTACGCATTGCCAGGTGTTAGCTACAATTGGACAGACAGCGATTTAAAAGCTGAAAACGACGTAGGCGCTTTCATCCGTGCAGGTAAAGAGATCAACGAAAAATGGGACCTGCAAGTCGGTGGTTCTTATGCAAGTATTGATGGCGATACAAATGGCAAATATAAACAAACCTTGCTAGGTGTTGATGCGCTTTATATGTTTAGCCGTGAAAAATTCCGTCCGTTCTTATTAGTTGGTATGGGCTATGCACGTAATAAAGTTGACTATATGGGCGGCGCTCAAAGTTCTTGGATGGGGAACGTTGGTGCGGGTGTGCAATACTTAGTAAACGACAAATTCGGTTTGCAAGCAGACCTCCGCCAGGTATGGAGCGAGGCTGAAATCGGCACACGTACTTCATCAGATAGTGAAACTATCTCTAATACAGTGTTGAACTTGGGCGCAATTTTCCGTTTTGGTGCCTCAGAGCCGGCGCCAGTGGCGGCTGAGCCAGCACCACAACCAGAGCCAGCACCAGTAGCGGCTGAGCCAGCACCACAACCAGAGCCATGCATTCCAACAACTGAAACCATTGAGATTCAGTCAGAAGCGCTTTTTGATTTTGATAAGGCGGTTATTAAAGACAAGAGCAACCAAGCACTTGATGCAATTGTTTCTCAAATTAAAGAGCACGGTGATGTTGAGTTAGTGTTAGTGACTGGTCATACCGATCGCATCGGTTCAGACGCTTATAACCAAAAATTGTCTGAGCGTCGCGCTACTGCGGTTCGTAATTACCTAGCAGCCCATGGGATTGACGGCGCGCGTATTAAATCTGAAGGAAAAGGCGAGTCCCAGCCAGTAGTTGAGTGTGCTGACGTGAAAGCTAGAAAAGCGCTTATTGAGTGCTTGGCACCTAACCGCCGCGTGGTCGTAGATGCTACACACAAACAAACTGAGGGGTGTGGTAAATAATTCAGTTTGATTGTGCTAGATAACAAAAAAGGCTGCGTTTACGTAGCCTTTTTTTGTTGTGGTCATGGCTTGCAATGAGACTGACATCGTTTGAATATATGCTATCTTATGACACATAAACATTACACAGGGCATGCGTTATGTCTTTTTTTAATAGAATAGTACTCAGTTTACTCTTGGCCGGCTTCGTTTCGTCTTCGCTCGTTTTTGCAAAGGATATTGCGGACGAGCAGTATCAGGTTAGATTGGCTCAAAAGGAGTATGACAACGCGAGCCGTGATCATGAAGCACTCTCTCAGCAAATTGAGCAATTGGAAAAACGTGTCGCACAACTGAACTCTCAGTTAGAGCCTCTAAAAAAGAGTTTGCCTGTGAAAATCGATAGGCTTAATAGAGCGAAAGCTAATCTAGAAGAAAAGACAAAAATTCTAGATAAAGCGTGGGAAGAAAATAAAAAGAGCCAATAAAGTCAGCGTCTTTTTTTTACCTCCTTTTTCAACTTCCTATTTTGTCGCCACTCAGCAATTCTTTTGCGTCTTAATAAAATCACTATAATAAATACAGCCCATCCAAGCGCTAGCCAAGGAATCAGCCCAGCGTAAATGCTGACGACGACCAGGTGAGGGAATGCCGATGTCAAAACGATTGGCAACAGCGCAAGGACTAGCCCCAATAAAATCAGTAACATTGTTAGCACCCTGTGTTGATAATTAACGCTTGGTTGAAGATTTTACAGCGATATTGAGTGAACTTGTAACACTGGATTTGTAAGAGAGTCGGGCAAGAAAAAAGGGTCAACATATGTTGACCCTTTTTTAATTTGGCGCGCCCGAAGAGATTCGAACTCCT
>Ga0172372_10011777_pt1 | contig 11079 bp, 15 predicted proteins | sample LakKiv5m_2_FD_114544 | JGI IMG/M metagenome (GOLD analysis project Ga0172372, IMG submission 114544) | Freshwater microbial communities from Kabuno Bay, South-Kivu, Congo - kab_092012_9.5m | ecosystem: Environmental > Aquatic > Freshwater > Lake | place: Democratic Republic of the Congo... | reverse complement strand
GGGCACGTTGTGCCCCATGGCATTCATGGTGTGATGGCTTTTATGGCAGTGAAATGCCCAGTCACCTTCTTCATCGGCCACAAACTCAATTTGACGCATTTGTCCTACCGCCACATCAGTGGTGACTTCAGGCCAGCGAGCCCCTGGGGGTGTTGGACCGCCATCCGTGCCCGTGACCTGAAACTCATGCCCGTGCAAATGAATCGGATGATTGGTCATGGTGAGATTGCCGAATCGAATCCGTACCTTGTCCTTCAAGCGCACATTCAAACTGTCAATGCCAGGAAAGATACGGCTGTTCCATGTCCATAAATTGAAGTCCAGCATCGTCATGATTTTGGGCGTATAACTGCCTGGATCAATGTCGTAGGCGTTGAGCAGAAAACAAAAATCACGCTGAACCTCATCAATCAGAGGGTGCTTTTCTTTGGGGTGCGTGACCCAAAAACCCATCATGCCCATGGCCATCTGCGTCATTTCATCGGCATGCGGGTGGTACATGAAGGTACCAGGACGGCGCGCCACGAACTCATAGACAAATGTTTTTCCGGGTGCAATACCGGGCTGGTTCAGACCAGTGACACCATCCATGCCATTGGGCAGTCGCTGACCATGCCAATGCACACTGGTGTGCTCTGGAAGATGATGGGTGACAAAAATCCCCACCAGCCATTCCCGCAGTTTTGAAAAAATCTCGTCTTGAAGTCATGCAGGTATCCCATCAATGGTCAGCGGCCGAATTGCTTGTTGTGTTGCTGATCCCGACCACCCCGATCGAAATTGGTCGGCCGATGAGCGTGGCTTGCAAAGCCGCATCAGCCAACCAGAACTGTTGCTCTGCGGCGATAGCGGAGATCACTGCGCCAATCTGGTCGCGTGAATCAGCTAATAACTCAAATACACCAATCAGCATGGCGCTGTAACGAAGGACGTTTTCCTCTGAAATGACTTTGCGAAGTGGAATCACCTCTTCTTGGTAATGCCGGGCAATGTCATGAGCCGTTCGGTAGGCTGCATAGTTTTCACGCAAAGAAGATCCCGCCGAACGAATCGTGACTTCCAATTGATGGGCTGCGGCCATGGCTTGTGCATTCATGGCGTCGCGGCGCATGTCGCCCCAATCAAAATGGGTAATTTCAAGCCAACCTCATACCCACGACTTGAACTGTGATTTGCGGCGGTGCTACGCATCACCGACAGTTCGATATCCGTCAGACCTGTCACCCGATTGAATCCCTGGGCCTTGGCAGCGGCATTCAACGCGGCTTTCGCTTGCTGAATATCCAGCCGCTCTTGATTCAGTTGCTTTGCGACATCCTCAGTTGAGATCGGTTTTTTTGGCAGGTTAGGCAATCTATCGGGGATGACCAATTGCTGAGATTGCACATCGTCTAATCCCAGCAATCTGATCAATTCTTCTCTGCGTGACAAAGCCAGTTGCTTGGCTGTTGCCAATTGCGTCGCAGCCTCTGCAAAAAAGACTTGATGTCTGGCGCGAGTCAATTTGTTGAAGTTACCAACCGACTCCATTCGTTGGGCCAATTCCGCACTCGCCTCAGCGCTGGCGAACACCTGAGCCGCATAGTTGTAAGTTTGCGCAGCTGCAACGGCCCGCACCCATGATTGGCGAACTTGAGTGACCTGATCCACCACCTCAGCGGTCAAGCGTATTTGAGCTTGTTCAACGTGAAAATTTGCAACCGCAGATCGTTGCGGCAAGGTGATCAGATCCAATAAACCCAATGAGAAAAATCGGGTCAATTCAGTCTCGCTGCCTGTCACCACGCTTTCTAAAGTGAAGATAGGTGTTGTAACTGGCACAACCCAACAAACCCAGTCCAACGCTTACCGGGAGCAATGCTTGAAATAATTTGAATCTGAAGTTCATCAATGATCCCCATGGGCAGGTAGGTCCTTGAAGGGTTGGGCATCCTGATGCTTCGTGATTTCTTTGGCGTACTCACGCCAGCCTCCAACATCCTTCACGGTGTCATTGGCTTGCTTCCATGCTTGAATGTCAGAGGCTGCGTAAGGTTGGTAATGTTGAAAGGGGGACTGATAAGTCAATTCCACCGTCTTGTTTGTTTGCAAGACATTGTTTGGGGAAGCAGACTGCGCCGGGGTAATCCCCCAATGTAGACATGCCAGCAAGCCCGCCAGCACCCGTTGAAAAAACTTAGGAGATTTGAAATACATGATTCCTCTTAAATCAGAGTTGAAAAGCCAAGCGATGTGAGAACTTCACATGGACGAAGTGGCATGCGACCAGCGGGTCGCTCCATGACTCAGGCGAGGAAAGCGCGCGGAGGTCGTTCTAATTGGCGGGGGGAAATCGCCCCTAAACTGACGATGCTGGAAGCGATAAGGGCTTGAGCATCATGGTTGAAAACCAACATCAGGGCTGCGGGCCACAAGGCCGTTCCACAGCAGCAATATGCACAAGCACTGCATTTGTGTTGAGCAGTTTTGACCAACTCTTTTTTGGAATCTTGGTGATCCAGAGCGCTGGATTCATGATCAAAATGATCTTCAACTTGGTGATGGAAATGTCCCAGGGATGCCTGATTGGCAGTGTGTTGATTCACAGTCGTCTGGTCGGCCGAATAAATCGAACCACTCAAGTGACACAGCATGGGCGTGGACGCGGCCAAGCCTTGCAATGGAATGACAAGGGCCAGCAGATACGCCAGCAAATATTAAAGCATCTTCACAGGTGTGACTCTAACCATAATTCATGTTTTCTCGAATTGCCCCGTCGTTCCATGGAAAAAGCGGCGTTGCTCCGAATGCAGACAAGTCACGTATCCGATCGACCCCTTGCCAAACGATGGATGACTTGCTGACCTGACTCGGCCACTTTTTGCATACTGGCTTCCAACAAGGCCATCTCCCTGAGAGACAGGGACAACGCTTGGTACTGAGCGGCTTGCGCCTGGGCTAATTCTGGCGATGGAGAGGCTTGTTGCACGGCCTGGGTGATGGCGACAAAACTGTTTTGCAACTTGGACAACTGGGTGCGCAAAGGCAACAAATCATCACGGCGCTCTGAGGACTGTGACAGGTCATCTAGGGTTTGAACCAACACCTCAAACGCCCCCGCTTCGTGAGCCGCAACAACTTGCATCGACAGGTTTCGTTGACTTTCATTCCAACTGTTTTGAAATGCATCATCACGCATGCCGTCCAATTGCTGCTCAAGGTGACGATTCAGGACGCCCAGACGCGAACCAACCGACACAACCTCGCTGAGAATACCGTCCAGATCCTGGACGATTTGTTTGACGCGATCTAAAAAATGATTGATGTCCTGGGCTAACTCTCCAAATTCATCATTCGAGTTGACTTTGGTGCGAGGCGACAAGTTCATCATGCCTTTGGCCAATGAAGCTGCCGTTGAGCGCAACGCCAACAGGGGTTCCATGCGAACTTTGAGTAATAAAAAAAGCACGATCGTGTGGATGACAATCTTGACGCTGAGGGCGCTGGCTGTGACCCGAACCTCCTGCCACCACGACGCCTCTTTGCGCGAAAAATAACTTCTGACAGTCACCGTGCCGAGCACGTCGCCCACTTTGGCTTTGATGTGACAGCCTAGACAAAATTGTTCAGCCTTCAGTTGGACCGATGTCTCATTGTTGTCTCCGTCTGGCCAAAGTTGTTTCAATCCAATGGGATTGATTTTGAACGTTTGCCTGATGGACTCAATCGTGACGGCTGAGGGCACGACTGCAATGGAAAGCCCCAAACCGTCATAGTTGCGGTTCAGAATGGGGTAGACCGTTTGAGCTGCTGTGGGACCCCCAGAGTTCAGCATGATGGATTTAACGTCATCGGCCAATTGTTCAGCAGCACGTTCAACACGCTCAGGCTCATTGGTTTTGAAATCATAGACAACGGCAGCGTAGCGAATAGCCAGTTCAAGGCCCGCAACGACGATCAAAAGCAAAAAAAAGTCCCGAATCATGTGAAACATGAAGGACTGCTCAAACCGGCCAAAACTGCTTTCTTTCATGCTGGCTCCCGTCTGCCTCGTTCGAACATCAAACTGTCAAGGGTGAAGACAACAACAATGGCTGGTCCATACTGGGTAGGGCCGTCAAATGCCGAGCAACTTTTTTTTTGCTTCGCCAAGTGCTTTCATGGATTCATCATGCTTGCCAGCCTTGTGAAATTTTTAGCCATCATCACGCAGCGCCTTGAGCTTCGCTGAATCTGCAGCAGACAAATTGGCATTCGCCACCTTGGCATCAATGGCTTTGATTTAACATCAACTCGCATATGTAATCTAGCACAAAACCTTCCTCTGCTGTATTATTCTCGCCGTTGGTTACGAAAATACCTATTCAAAACCTACTCAATCAATGAATTCAATCTTGCATCGTTATTCACCATGCCCAACTCCGTGCTCATGAAACTCAAGGCGTTAACCGCAGGTGAGGTTTCGCATGTGATTCAAATGGCCTGGGAAGACCGAACTTCTTTTGAAACCATTCAAGAACGCGCTGGGCTGACAGAGGCAGATGTCATCCGGCTGATGCGCGCTGAATTAAAGCCCCGATCGTTCAGCGCATGGCGCAAACGGGTGACCGGCCGCGTGACCAAACACCGACAGTTGCGAAACCCGTCCATGAAGTTCAATGATCGGTGATTGATGCAACGTGTCCAGCTTTTTCAACTATTTTTAGCACTTGTTGCAGGTTCATTGTCCATCTTGGCCTCAACGCAAACCCTGAACGACCAACCCACACCCGTCCTACACCAAAAAATATTTCTTTTGGGTGAGATCCACGACAACCCGCATGGTCACCAATCAAGACTCGAACTTGTCAGGCAATTGATCGAAGAAGGAAATCGTCCGACCGTGATCATGGAACAATTTGATCGGGACAACCTAGACATCTTGATCACCGCTCTCGTTAGTTGTCTTGATGTTGACTGTGTTTTGGCCAAAGCGGCCACACCAGGGTGGGAATGGTCCCACTACAGGCCATTTGTGCAGTTGGCGCTGGAACAAAAAATCACCCTGATGGCAGGCAATTTATCCAATGCGGATGTACGCAAGGTCATGACCCAGGGCTTCTCGGTTGTATTCAACCCGCAAACCCTTGAGAGATATCAGCTCCATCGAATCCCCCCGGGGATTCAAAGCGCCCAAAATCAAGCGATTGAAGAAGGGCACTGCAATAAATTGCCCAGCCAAGTTGTCGGGCCCATGGTTCGTGGCCAGATTGCCCGGGATGTGTGGATGGCTGATCTGATCAACAAGACGGATCATCCCATGGTGATTCTCATCGCCGGCAACGGCCATGTCCGAAAAGACGTTGGCGTTTTTCAATGGTTGTCTGAAGACAAACAGCGCATGGCCCACGTGCGTGGTTATGTCGAAAAAGCCGATAAAAGCCACGTGAATTGGTTTGATGCGTTGCAAGTCGTCCCTGAATTTGCGCGAGAAGATCCATGCTTGCGCTTGAAATCAACCCCATCGCCAAGATAGTCTGATCTGCCGGTCGTAAGCCTGTTGGCACGCGGCTTGGGATGCAGTCGTCCCTTTTGTGGGTCGGGTGTTCAAGTCCTTTGTGGCGTCAACCAAGGGCGTGTGGCAAAAAAGCGCAGCTTTGCCGCCAATGTGCGGGAGCACCTGTGTGAGTTCCAGCCGCAGTGGCAACAGCGCATTGCGTTGTTGCGGCCGCTGGAGTGTGACTGTCACGAGGTCTGCCTGACCTTCCACCAGCAGATGTTGGGGGGATGATGGATTGCGTTTCCCAGATGGGTTATGGCTTGGCCGGTGTTTCCAAAGGCCACCCTCGTTTGACCCATTCGCTCATGCCACTTTGAACATACTCTACGTTGGTAAAGCCGCGCGCGCGAAGTTCTTTGGCAACAGCACTTGAGCGATTTTGTGTGTTGCAAATCAAAAGGATTCGAGCATCGGAACTTCTGGGCAGTTCATTGAGCCGTGAAGCCAGCCTGCTCATTGGAATCAATGTCATTCCCCGGGCTACGCCGGTCGCATGCTCCTCGGGTTCCCGAATATCCAAAACCGTCACGTTGCTGTTGCCCAGCAAGGCGCGCGCCTCATCCAAACTGACTTGTGCATGTGCAACACTGACCAAGGAGGTCCACAAAATGGCATGGATCAGTTTCATGCTTTCTAATAACCGCAATCTTGCAAGTCGTTGGGACTGTTGGGGAATTTTGGTGCGTGGTGAGGGTTTCGAACCCCCGACCCCCGCCGTGTGAAGGCGATGCTCTACCACTGAGCTAACCACGCATATGTCGATTGACACTGTCTATTTTGTCACAAAAATGAGCGTGTCGAGACTGGATATCTTGATGCGTCAGGTGCCTCAGGCGCTGCTTGGGGTCGAACGCCAAAGGGTCTTTCCCCTACTGACTATATCGATCTGCGCCAGCACCGCTTCATGGGCCAACAATTCTTCCCTGGTAGGACTGATCACCGGACAAGTCACCTGGCTGTAATCGCGGCGCGTCGCAGGTTTTCCGGAAGCGTCTCTTGCATCATCTTGTTCAATTAACAGTCCATCTTGGCCACGCGAAAGATTGATGTAGACATCGGCCAACAACTCAGCATCCAGCAAAGCGCCGTGCAAAGTGCGCGCAGCATTGCTGACACCCAATCGCTCACACAAAGCGTCCAGTGAATTGCGCTTACCCGGGTAAATTTCTTTGGCCATGACCAAGGTGTCCATCACCTTTCCCACATGCGCTTTGAAAGGGGGATAACCTGCCAACTCCAGCTCTTTGTTCAAAAAGCCCAAGTCGAAAGGTGCGTTGTGGATGATGATGTCAGCGCCCTTCACATAGGCCAAAAACTCATCCACAATTTGGGCGAACTTGGGTTTGTCTTGCAAAAATTCAGAGGTAATGCCGTGCACATTCAGCGCTTCCTCATGGCTCTCACGCTCGGGGTTGATGTAGCAGTGAAAATTGCGCCCAGTGAGTTTGCGGTGCATCAACTCCACGCAACCCAATTCCAAGATACGGTCACCGTTATCAGGTGACAACCCGGTGGTTTCGGTGTCCAACACAATGAGTCGCATGGCTTCAGTGGTTTTCTTTGGCGTGGTTGATCGTGTAGCGCGGAATTTCGATCACGAGATTTTGCTGGGCCACCACCGATTGACAACTTAGTCGAGAGTTCGGCTCCAGACCCCAAGCCCGGTCCAACAAATCTTCTTCCACTTCTTCGGTCTCGTTCAAGCTGGCAAAACCTTCGCGCACCACCACATGGCAGGTGGTGCAGGCGCAGCTCATGTCGCAAGCGTGTTCGATGTTGATGCCGTTGTCCAGCAAGGCTTCGCAAATGGTGTTGCCGGGCAGGGTGTGGATTTCTTTGCCTTCAGGGCACAGCTCTATATGTGGAAGTATTTTGATGATGGTCATGACATGGCCCCAATGTGTTGACCCGCCAGGGCTTTGCGAATGCCATTGTTCATTCGTGCAGCAGCAAAAGCTTCAGTGCCTTTGGCCAACGCCTCGGTCGCGGCTTCAATGTCGGCAGGCACCTGTGACGTTTTGATGGCCAACACAGCATCCATGAGTTGTTGGATGACAGCTTGCTCGTCAGCTGACAACAATTGCGCATCGGCCTTCAAGGCGCTTTGCGTGGCCAACCACATGCGGTCGGCTTCCAAACGCGCTTCGGCCAAGGCACGTGCATTCTTGTCCAACTCGGCGGTGTGAAAACTGTCTTGCAACATGGCAGCAATTTGCTCGTCGGACAACCCATAGCTGGGTTTGACATCAATCTGGGCATGCACACCGCTTTTGGTCTCCACGGCGCTGACGCTGAGCAAACCATCGGCGTCCACTGTGAAAGTGACGCGAATACGGGCCGATCCCGCGGCCATGGGCGGGATGCCCTTCAACTCAAAACGCGCCAAGCTGCGGCAGTCTTTCACCAAATCGCGCTCGCCTTGCAAGACGTGCAAGGCCAAAGCGGTTTGCCCGTCTTGGTAAGTGGTGAAGTCCTGCGCCATGGCGGTGGGAATGGTTTGATTGCGCGGCACGATGCGCTCGACCAAGCCACCCATGGTTTCAATACCCAGGGAGAGTGGAATCACATCCAACAACAAGAGTTCACCGTCGGGGTTGTTGCCACTGAGCTGGTTGGCTTGAATGGCGGCACCAATGGCTACCACCTCATCCGGATTCAAATTGTTCAAGGGTGTGCAGTTCAAAAGGGCCGCTACCGCGCTTTGCACATGCGGCATGCAGGTCGAGCCGCCAACCATCACCACACCTTGAATGTCCTCTGCTTTCAAGCCAGCATCACGCAAGGCTTTCTTCACGGCTTGCAGTGTTTTATGGGTAAGGGGTTGAGCGCGGTCTTCAAATTCAGTACGTTGAATCGTTGTGGTGAGCAATCCATCAGACAGCGCAGCACTGAACATTGCGTGCTCCTGTGTAGAAAGTTGTTCTTTGCAGGCGCGGGCTGCGGTCAACAACAAACTGGCGTCCATCTCGTTCAAGGCTTGGTGTTGGCTTTGTTCAAGGGCAAGCTCAAGCAAACAGCGGTCGTAATCATCACCGCCCAAGGCCGAGTCCCCGCCGGTGGACAACACCTCGAACACGCCACGACTCATGCGCAAAATGGAAATATCAAAGGTGCCACCGCCCAAATCGTAAACCGCATAAACACCTTCGCTGGCGTTGTCCAAGCCATAGGCAATGGCTGCAGCTGTGGGTTCGTTGATGAGCCGCAACAAATGCAAGCCAGCCATATGCGCCGCATCTTTGGTGGCCTGGCGCTGCGCATCGTCAAAGTAGGCTGGCACGGTGATGACTGCACCATAGATGTCATCGTTGAAGGTGTCTTCAGCGCGTTGGCGCAAACAGGCCAAAATCTCGGCACTGACTTCCACCGGTGACTTCAAACCATGCAGGGTGTTTAAGCTCAACATCCCGGGTTGATTTGCAAACGCATAAGGAAAATGGTCGGGATGGGGCAAGTCTTTCAAACCGCGCCCCATGAACCGCTTGACGGACACAATGGTGTTGGCCGGGTCTTGGGATTGCGAAGCCAAGGCAGGCGCGCCAATCAAACGCTTGCCCTCAGGCAAATACCGCACCGCCGAAGGCAAGATCACCTGGCCATGTTCATCAGGCAGGCATTCGGCCACGCCATTTCGCACACTGGCCACCAAAGAGTGTGTCGTACCCAAGTCGATGCCAATGGCAATCCTTCTGGCGTGGGGATCTGGCGCTTGACCAGGTTCAGAAATTTGCAGCAAAGCCATGGTAGGTGTTGTGCCCTCAGGCATCTTCCAGTCGATCAAGGCGATCGTTCAAGTCTTCCTCGAAGCGTTCCATGAACATCAGCGCCCTCACCTCTTGCACTGCGGCCAACCAGTTCTGGTCGATATCCAGACTGTGGGCACATCGTTGTAACGCCAATTGTTGGGCACGGTGAACCTCAGATTGCAAGGAAGTCAATGCTGCTTTGGTATGAGCCTCATCCAGATCTTCGCGCCACTGCATTTGCTGCATCAAAAAAGCAGCAGGCATGCTGGTGTTGTCCTCGGCTTGCAATGGCACGCCCTGCAACTCGCACAAGTAGGCTGCGCGGCGCAATGGGTTTTTCAATCGCTGGTAAGCCTCGTTGACCCGCACCGACCATTGCAGGGCCAAGCGCTTGTCAGCTGATCCGTGCAAGGCGAACTGGTCAGGGTGCACTCGCAACTGCAAGGCTTTCCACTGAGCGTCCAAGTGGTCACGATTGAGTTCAAATTGAGTGGGCAACCCGAACAATTCAAAGTCGGTGGCCGCCAACGACAGCGGTTGCTGCAACGAACCAGCGCTTTGCATCAGACTCGGAAAGACTCGCCGCAGCCGCAACGATCACGTTCATTGGGATTGTTGAATTTGAAGCCTTCGTTCAGACCTTCACGAACAAAATCAAGCTCTGTGCCGTCCAAGTAAGCCAAGCTTTTGGGATCGACCAATATCTTCAACCCATGGGTTTCAAACACCACATCCTCTGTTGTGAGATCGTCCACGTATTCGAGCTTGTAGGCCAAGCCTGAGCAACCTGTGGTTTTGACGCCCAAGCGCACACCAACACCTTTACCTCGCTTGCTGAGGTATCGATTGACATGCCGCGCTGCGGCTTCAGTCATGGAGACAGGCATATCAGTGAACGTGCTTCTTTTTGTAGTCTTCCACAGCCGCTTTGATGGCATCTTCAGCCAAAATAGAACAGTGGATTTTCACGGGTGGCAAAGCCAATTCTTGGGCGATTTCACTGTTCTTCAATGCAGCAGCTTCGTCCAAGGTTTTGCCCTTGACCCATTCGGTGACCAATGAAGAAGAGGCGATGGCAGATCCACAGCCATAGGTTTTGAATCGCGCATCTTCAATGACGCCGGTTTGCGGGTTCACCTTGATTTGCAGTTTCATGACGTCGCCACACGCAGGTGCACCCACCATGCCGGTGCCCACCGAATCGTCACCTTTGTCAAATGAACCCACATTGCGGGGGTTTTCATAGTGGTCCACTACTTTTTCTGAATATGCCATCTCAATTACCTCTTGATTTCCAAACTTACAACATGTCTACGCTCATTGACCCCCAGCCCCAAACAACACAACCATGGGCCATCGTGAAGGGTTTCAGTGCGCAGCCCATTGGATGGTGCTCATATCGATGCCCTCTTTGTACATGTCCCACAAAGGGCTCAGATCTCTGAGTTTGCTGACGTTGGCGCGAATGGTGCTGATCGCATAATCGATTTCCTCTTCGGTGGAGAAACGACCGATGGTCATGCGCAAACTGCTGTGCGCGAGTTCATCGCTGCGACCCAAAGCGCGCAGCACGTAACTAGGCTCCAAACTTGCTGAGGTGCAAGCCGAGCCCGAAGAAACTGCGAGGCCTTTGATGCCCATGATGAGCGACTCGCCTTCCACATAGTTGAAGCTGATGTTCAGGTTGTGCGGCACGCGTTGGGTCAGGTGACCGTTGACAAACACCTGTTCCATGTCTTGCAAGCCGGCCAACAACCGCTGTTGCAAATGACGGGCCTTGGCCGCGTCTTGGGCCATTTCCAACTTGGCAATGCG
>Ga0172372_10011775_pt1 | contig 11080 bp, 12 predicted proteins | sample LakKiv5m_2_FD_114544 | JGI IMG/M metagenome (GOLD analysis project Ga0172372, IMG submission 114544) | Freshwater microbial communities from Kabuno Bay, South-Kivu, Congo - kab_092012_9.5m | ecosystem: Environmental > Aquatic > Freshwater > Lake | place: Democratic Republic of the Congo... | reverse complement strand
TCGCCAGTGGCGGTGAGCACCAAGTCGCCCAATCCGCTCAAGCCCATGAAGGTGTCGGCACGTGCGCCCATGGCCACACCCAAACGCGTCATCTCGGCCAAGCCGCGCGTGATGAGCGCCGCGCGGGCATTCAAGCCCAGTTGCAAGCCATCGCACAAACCGGTGGCGATGGCCATGACGTTTTTCACGGCGCCACCCACCTCCACGCCAACGATGTCTTCATTGGCATACACGCGCAAGTTGTCGCCGTGAAAGGCCTGCACCAAAGCATCCCGCACAGCGGGGTGGACACTGGCAGCCACCAAAGCCGCAGGCTGACCTGCAGCCACTTCTTTGGCAAAGCTGGGGCCGCTCAAGATCCCGGCATGCATCGTGGGTGCCACTTGCAATTGCACTTCGTGGGCCAGCAAACCGTGCTTGGCCTTGGGGTTGGCGATGGAAGGCAGCACGGCTTCAAAGCCTTTGCACAACCAGGCCAGCGGACGCTCACCCAGCAAGGGCGCAGTGGCCAACAGCATGTCACGCAAAGCGGCCATGGGTGAAGCCAACACCACCAAGTCGGTTTGCGGCAGCAGTTGCGCCAAAGGCGCGTGGCTCAAGTGCAAAGCGGGGGGCAGGGATTGACCGGGCAAATAGCGCTGGTTGACACCTCGCGTTTGCATGTCTTGAATGATGGCGGGGTTGCGTGCCCACAAAGTGACTTCATGGCGGGCACTGGCTTGTGCGGCCAGCGCTGTTCCCCAGGCGCCAGCACCAAGGACGAGCAGCTTCACTGGAGTTGCTGCTCGGCTTTCATTTGCTGTTGTTGGTCGTACATGGCTTGGAAGTTGATTTCAGCCATGTGCACAGGCGGAAAACCAGCACGTTGAATCACATCAGCGACATTGCAACGCAAATAGGGGTAGACAATTTGCGGGCAGGCAATGCCTTGAATAGGTTCAAGTTGACCTTCGGGCATGTTGCGAATTTCAAAAATACCGGCTTGTTTGGCTTCCACCAAAAACATGGTTTGCTCTTTGATTTTGGTCGTGACGGTGGCGGTGACCACCACTTCATAAAGATGCTCGCCAATTTGCTCTGAACCAATACCAAGTTGAATGTCCACGCTGGGGGTTTCTTGCGACAACAAAATGCCGGGAGAATTGGGTTGCTCCAAGGACATGTCTTTGAGGTAAACGCGTTGAATTTGGAACACGGGTTCGAGGTTATCGGCCATGGGGCTTCCTGCATGAAAAAACCCGCCAAGCCTGTGGGCCGAAAGCGGGTGAGGTTGGGAAAGGGGGAATTATGTCAGGTTGCCTGCAACAAAGGCAGCAAACCGCCTCGACCATCCAGCGCGATCAAATCATCACAGCCACCGACATGCAATTCACCAATGAAAATTTGCGGCACCGTGCGACGGCCGGTGAGCGCCATCATGCGGTCGCGTTCTTCAGGCAACTGATCGATTCGAACTTCTTCAATGTGATTCACACCACGCGACTTCAACAGTTGTTTGGCCCGAACGCAATAGGGGCAAACTGCGGTGGTGAACATCTTGACGGGTGGCATGGTGACGAGCGCAACAGCTTGTGCAATTCAAGCTTTTTCAAGTGGTAGGTTGGCATCTTGCCAAATTTTCAAACCCCCGCCCAAGCTGTGGGCTTGTTCAAAGCCCTGGGCTTTGGCCAAGCCGACCGCTTTTTGCGAACGCATGCCCGTGGCGCAAACCAAAATCAGGGGTCGTTTTTTGTCAGCGATGCTTTTGCCCAAATCGGTCTGCAGCTTGTCCATCGGGATGTTTTTGGCCCCAATCAAATGGCCCGTGGCGAATTCCTCTGGGCTGCGGACATCAACAACATGGGCTTTTTCCCGATTCATCAGCAACACGGCCTGGGTCGGTGACAGGCTGGGAGCGCCGAGATTTTGTAAATTGGGCAGCAACAATGCCACGCCAGATGTGACGGCCACAAAAATGAGCAGCCAGTTTTCGAGTAAAAAATTCACACAGTCACCCAGTTTCAGACAAGAGGGCCATTCTAGAATCCTTTTTTGTTTTGTTTTGGACTACATCAAGGCTCTCTGGCATGCACACGCTCGTTTTGATTCGCCACGGCGAATCCACTTGGAATTTAGAAAACCGCTTCACGGGCTGGGCCGATGTTGACCTGACTCCCACCGGCGTGGTGCAAGCCCGCCAAGCCGGCGAATTGCTCAAAGCCCATGGCTTTGAATTTGATCTGGGCTACACCAGCGTCTTAAAGCGGTCCATCCACACGATATGGCATTTGCTGGATGGACTGGACCGCTGTTGGCTGCCGGTGGCTCACCAGTGGCGCTTGAACGAGCGCCACTATGGTGCATTGCAAGGCTTGAACAAGGCCGAAACCGCTCAGAAATACGGCGAAGCTCAAGTGCTGGCTTGGCGACGCAGTTACGACGAGCCCCCACCGGCCATGTCCGCCGATGACAGCCGCAGCGAACGCGGCGACCCGCGTTATGCCAAGCTGTTGCCAAGCCAAGTTCCGCTTACGGAATGCCTGAAAGACACCATCGAGCGGGTCATGCCGTTTTGGAACGAGGCTTTGACCCCGGCCCTGCGCAGCGGCAAACGGGTCATCATCAGCGCCCATGGCAACTCCATTCGCGCCATGGTCAAACACCTGGATGGCATTTCCGACCAAGACATCGTTGGCTTGAACATCCCCAATGGTCAACCTTTGGTCTATGAACTGGCCGCCGACTTTAAACCTATTCGCCATTTCTATCTGCACGAAATGACGACCCCTGCTTGACCCTGTGGCAGGCGGACTTTGTTGAGAAAAGGCCCCGCACAAGGCGCATCCACAGTAGACTGTCTTCCTAAATCGCCAGCAGGTGCGGCGATGTTGTTTCGAAAAAGGTACCCATGAGCCAGAAACTGAAAATTGCCGGTTGGTTGACCATTGGCGCACTCACTGGTGCGCTCACCACGTTCTCGCTGCAAACTGTGGCGCGCGCCAACATGGCCCCGTTGCCCCTGGAAGAGCTGCAGCAACTGGCCGCCGTCTTCAGCATGGTCAAGAGCGACTACGTTGAACCTGTGGATGAGAAAAAACTAATCAATGACGCCATCGCTGGCATGGTCGCCAGCCTCGACCCGCATTCACAGTACTTCGATAAAAAATCCTACAAAGAATTTCGTGAAGGCACTGCCGGCAAGTTTGTCGGTGTAGGCATCGAAATTTCGCAAGAGGAAGGCCTGGTCAAGGTGGTCTCCCCCATTGAAGGCTCGCCTGCTGACCGCGCAGGCTTGAAGCCTGGCGACTTGATCACCAAGGTGGACGACACATCGGTCAAAGGACTGTCTTTGAATGAAGCCGTCAAGCGCATGCGCGGCGAACCCCGCACCAAAGTGATTCTCACCATCTTTCGCAAAGACGAAAACCGCACCTTCCCGGTCACCATCATTCGCGAAGAAATCAAAACCGTCAGTGTGAAAAGCAAGATGATTGAGAACGGTTTTGGCTGGATCCGCGTTAGCCAGTTTCAAGAACGCACGGTCGATGACCTGACCCGCAAGTTGGAAGAGCTGTACAAACAAAACCCCAAAATGAAGGGCTTGGTGCTCGACCTTCGCAACGACCCGGGCGGTTTGTTGGATGCGGCTGTGGCCATCTCGGCCGTGTTTTTGCCCAGTAACGTGACCGTGGTGTCCACCAATGGTCAATTGGATGAGAGCAAATTCACTTTTAAAGCCGCCCCCGAGTACTACCAACGCCGGGGTGGCTCAGATTCGGTGGCTGCGCTGGAGAAATCAACCAAAGGTTTCTATAAAAAAGTGCCCATGGTGGTGCTGGTCAATGAAGGCTCAGCCTCGGCCAGTGAAATCGTGGCAGGCGCTTTGCAAGACCACAAACGAGCGGTCTTGATGGGCAGTCAAACCTTTGGCAAGGGATCTGTGCAAACCGTTCGCCAATTGGGCGCTGACACCGCACTGAAAATCACCACGGCCCGCTATTACACGCCCAGCGGTCGCTCCATCCAAGCCAAAGGCATCGTGCCCGAATTGCTGGTGGATGACTCGGCTGAAGGCAGTCCCTATGCGGCATTGCGCACCCGTGAAGCCGACTTAGAAAAGCACCTCAACAGTGGACAAGGTGCTGAGGCCAAAGACCCCGCCCGCGAAAAAGCCCGTGAAGAAGCTTTAAAACGTTTGGAAGAAGAATCCAAAAAACCTGTTGCTGATCGCAAATCTCCCGAGTTCGGCAGCGCCGATGACTTCCAATTGCAACAAGCCTTGAACCATTTGAAAAACCAGCCGGTCAAGGTCAGCAAAACACTATCAGAGCGTCCCGCCGTCACCAAGGAAGAATAAGGCGTGGATGACGCCCAACTGCTTCGTTATTCACGCCATATCCTGCTCAACGAATTGGGCGATGAAGGTCAAACCCAGCTCTTGAACAGCCACGCTCTGGTGTTGGGGGCTGGCGGCTTGGGCAGTGCAGCGGCTTTGTATTTAGCGGCCTCAGGCGTGGGCACTATCACCTTGGTCGACCATGACACGGTGGACCTGACCAACCTGCAACGGCAAATCGCGCACACCACCGAACGCATTGGTCAGCCCAAGGTGGACTCCGCCCGCAGCGCCATGTTGGCCTTGAACCCGGGTTGCCAAGTCAATGCCGTGGCCATTCGCGCCGATGCTGCATTGCTGGACACACTGGTTCAGCAAGCCGATGTGGTGCTCGATTGCAGTGACAACTTTCAAACCCGCCAAGTGTTGAATGCTGCATGTGTGAAACATGTTGTGCCCTTGGTCAGTGGCGCGGTGATTCGCCTCGATGGCCAGATCACCACCTATGACGTGCGCGACGATCAGTCGCCTTGTTATGCCTGCGTGTTTCCCGCCGATGAAGTACCCGAAGAGGTGAGTTGCGCCACCATGGGCGTGCTAGCACCCCTGGTGGGTGTCATTGGCAGCTTGCAGGCAGCAGAAGCCCTGAAATTATTGGCCGGTTTAGGCACGTCCTTGGCGGGCCGCTTGCAAATGATGGATGGGCGCGATTCAAGCTGGACAGAAATGCGCTTGCTGCGTCAACCCGATTGTCCGGTCTGCAAGTCGCGCGGCCATGCGTAATGCCGCACTTTGTACCCGTGACCGCTTTCTCTAGAGAGCGCCTCTTCGCCTTCACAGCGGTAACCCACCCGCTCAATCACTTTGATGCTGGCCAGGTTGCGGCTGTCAATTCGACAAACCAATTGCACCAAAGGGTCAGCCCAAATCGCTGCCTGGGTCAATGCTGACACCGCCTCAGTCATACGGCCTTGGCCCTGACATGACAGGCGGCACCAATAACCCAGCTCCCATTGCCGGCTTGACGTGACATCGTGGCGAAAGCCGATGCTGCCTACAAAGCCCTGGGAGGCTTTGTCTATCATCAACAAGGGCCAACTGATGCCCATGACATATGCGGCATAACTGGTTTGGCAATAGTCTTCTGAGCCTTGAATTGACTGCTGCTGTTGCGCCCAAGGCAAGGAGTCAGGCCAGGCTCGCAGTTGCGGCAAGGTTTCTTGCACGCCTTGGTAAACCGCCTCGCCATCCCCAGGGTAAGGACAGCGTAACCACATGCGCGGTGTCTCGATGTACTCCAAGTGCTGGACAAGACTCATGCGTTGATGATCCAGCCTTCGAGCGGATCCATGGTGACAGGCAAACCATACAAGGGGTGGCCCGAACTGTGTTGTTGAACCGCCCAAGCAGCTTGCACCATGCACAACACTGCGTCCATGCTGTCGCCTGTGGGATCGGCCACCAACTGGTCTTGTTGTGCATCCGTGAGCTTCAGGCGCACGGGCAGGGAATCGTGGCCCCACAGCAGTGCATGCAACAAGTCCTTGCGGGCAATCAGCCGCTCGGGCGTTTGCTTGGCCGTGGCATCGTTTTTATAACTGCGGTTGGCCAGCACACGCTTGGCCCACAAGCCCGGGTAGGCCTCCAAAGCCACCCGTGTCGCGTCGCCCTCGTGAAGGCCAGGAAAGTGCAAGCCGGCATTCAACATCAAAGGAATGCCTGCATGCAGCATGAACGCAACCGGTGGATTCACCCATTTCATAGAAGGGCTGGAGCCTGCGGGGATGTCTGTGGCACGGTGCGCGAACTTGCCGCCGACTGGACGCGGATGGCAAAAAGCGGCAAATGCATCGCGAATTTCAGCTCGACTCAAGCGGGCATAGTGCTGCATGCAGGCCAGCCATTGATCGGGCCACCCCAGCTGCGACACGAGTTCTCTAGGCAAACCAAAGGGCAAATCAAATCCGCCCACCCACGGGCCCGGGGTCTGCAAAGCTTGGCCAAAACCCTCGAGCGAATCGCAATGCGCCAGTTGGTCGAGGACCACGCGACCCGAACGCCAGCGCCCCCAAGCCATCACAATGTTTTTTCGTTTGGAAGGGCTGCTGCTGAAATCGCAGCCAAGCACTAGACTCATGAAACTTCAGGTTTTTTGCGGAATCAAGGACAGAAATTCACGCCGCAAATTGGGGTCCTTCAAAAAGGATCCCCGCATGACCGAATTGATCATTCGGCTGTCCATGTCTTTCACGCCGCGCCATGCCATGCAGTAATGGGTGGCTTCCATCACCAAGGCCAGGCCATCGGGGTGGGTTTTGCGCTGGATCAAATCGGCAAGTTGAACCACCGCTTCTTCTTGAATTTGCGGACGGCTCATGACCCATTCCGCCAATCGGGCGTATTTGGACAAGCCGATGACATTGGTGCTTTCGTTGGGCAAGATGCCGATCCAAATTTTGCCTATGACCGGGCAAAAGTGGTGACTGCAAGCACTGCGAACAGTGATGGGGCCAACGATCATGAGCTCGTTCAAACGCTCGGCGTTGGGAAACTCGGTGATGTCGGGCGCATGCACATAACGCCCATGAAACACTTCTTGAACATAGAGTTTGGCCACGCGTCTGGCAGTGTCCGTGGTGTTGTGGTCGTGATCGGTGTCAATGACCAGGCTTTCCAAAACGCCGCGCATCTTGACCTCAACTTCATCCAGCAAAGCCTCTAAATCGCCAGGCTGCAAGAACTCGGCGATGTTGTCGTTGGCATGAAAGCGCCGACCGGAGGCCATGACACGCTCACGAATTTTCACAGAGATGGGCACGCCTTGATCAGCCTTGGAGTGGGACATGATGGGAACAAGTCAAGTCAAAATAGCATGCTAACAGCCCCACCCTTGGTTCGATGTGCTCTCGACCTTGCCCCCGCACCGGCACGGTTTCTCAAGTCGGCGACTGTGTTGGGCCCGTCATGACGGCCGATATTTGGCCAAAAAGCTGGGGCTGTTGAGTAACATCCGCTCGATGCGTTGGGTCAGTTTTTCGCGGTCAAAGGGCTTGAGAACGATGTCATTCATGCCCGCATTCAGACAGCGCAAGTGATCATCATTGCTGATGTTGGCAGTCAACCCCAAGACGGGAATATTTTGATTCGGTGAAGTGATCGTTCGTCGCAACATGCTGGTGGCCACAATGCCGTCCATTTCAGGCATCAACATGTCCATCAACACCAAGTCGAACACCTGGCGACCCAGCAAGTTCAGGGCTTGCTTGCCGTTAGAAGCCTCTGCCACATGCGCATGGGGCCAATGCAAGCGAATGACTTGATTCACCAGCAGGCGATTGACCGGGTGGTCGTCAACCACCAGCACTTTCAGAGGCAAATTTTGAATCACCTGTCGCAAGGGTTTGTCTTTCATTGCATCAGTGGCGCTGCCGGCCTCTTCCCGCTCAGTCGGGCAGGGCAGGCACAGGCGAATGGCCACGCCTTGCGGTGAGTTCTTCAGCAGCCTCAGCGTCCCGCCCATCAATTGGGTCAGGGCATTGGCCATGGACAGCATCATGTTGTCATGCCCGACCGATTTCAAGCTCTCGTGCAGTTCGCTCAAGCCCGGTTGTGTCAAATGTTGCACCGCTTCAGCGGACAATGCGCTGCCCGTGTCTTCGAGATTGAATTGCAATTGCTGTTGGTCGAATTGGGCATACAAACGTATTTTTCCAGTAGGCGTGCGCTGCAATGCATGCTCTAGCAAATTCGTCAGGACTTGACGGGTTCTGGCTCCATCGATGTCGATCCATGCTGGAAATTGGGGGTCGATGTCACAGTGGTATGACAGGCGCAAGTCCTTGGCACGTTGTGCAAACATCTCGAAGGTATCGCGAATCAAATTTTCAGTGTTCACCCTTTCACGGTTGACTTTGAGTTTGCCATCCATCAATTGCGTGTAATCCATGATGCCGTTGATGACGCCCAGCAAATGCTGGGCCGTTTTTTCGATCTGCTTGATCACCGCTGTGGCTTCTGGATGTTGGTCTGAACCAATGCGCAGCAAGTGTGAGAACCCAACCACGGCATTCATCGGAGTTCGCATCTCATGGCTTAGTCGCGCAATGAATTTCTTTTTGTGGTCTTGTGCCCTCAACAGTTCTGCCTTTTGCTGATGCAGCACTTTGTTGTGCTGGCGCATCACGGCCAAGGAATGCCGATATGACTTTGCATAAAACCATGGCAAGACCAACATGCCCAAGCAAAGCATGATTCGTTGCAACAACGTCCAGGTTTGAACATCACCCGAAGGCATCAACATGACTGCCGTCCAATGCGATTCAGCCACCATTCCCAACCCCACATAGATGCAGATGCAAATCAACATCCATGCGATACCTGCTTGGATGGATATCAAACGCAGAGGCATCATCGGTGCAAACAGCAACCAGGCCAATTGCACCGACATCACGCCACCTGTTTGACTGGCGATGTACGTGGCGCACACACTGCAAATGATCAATGTCAAATGGATGATGACTTTGACGGAAACCCCCAGGATGTAGAGAAACGGCGCCATGATCAACATCACACTGGCGATCAGGCTGGCGCGCCCAATGTCCGGGGTTGGTGAGAAGGCGGCAATGCCAAACAGCACCAACCCGACCAGCCATGGAAACGCAGAAATCAAGTTGCGTTCTATGCGGGAGAGTGTTTTGAGTTTCTGATCGGCTTTCCAACTGGAGGCTCTTCGCAAACCATACCCATCCACCATGTGTCTGTGAAGCATCTCGTGCAATCCTCAGGTGACAACACTGTTTTCCAGCGCTTGACGGGTCGTGATCCATTTGCAGATCGCTGTGTTCAGTTGCTGAGCATCCACGGGCTTGACCATCACGTCATCCATGCCCGACAAAATCAATTGGGCCTTCGCAGCACTGTGTTTGCTTGACGTGACACCCATCAGCGCTGTTGTCCTCGATCGGGTTGCCAAGTCTTGTCGGATCTTGAGGCCCCAAGCTCCCGCCTCTGCGTGCGTCATCCACCCGTTCATCAAGACCGCATCAAAATCTGTCACATGTAAATGCTTTATTGCCTGTTCGCCATGACTGGTTTGGGTGATCTGCGCTTGTGGCCACACTTGGCGAATGGCCTGCGCCATGACCATTTGGCCCAATGGCTCCTCATCCAGGATCAAAATGCGTCCGTGAACCAACGCTTGGGTGCAGGCTGCACCATCTTTTCGGTCTAACTTGCCATTGCACAAGCGAAGCGGCAGACGCACCCAGAAACGGGACCCTTGGCAGTTTTGACTGTCAAAGCCAATCGATCCACCAAACAAATGGGTCAGCGCCATTGCATTGGTCAAGCCCAACCCAATTCCGCCAAATTGGTGTTGCTTGTCCGCATGGCCTTGGTCAAAACGCTGGAAGATAAATGCTTTGACGTCATCCGTGATGCCGACACCGGTGTCGAAAATGTCGATACTCAGCATTCCCGATTGATAGCTGAATTGCAACAGCACCTGTCCCTGACTGGTGAATTTTTTCGCATTGCCCAACAAGATATTGACGATTTGCTTGAATCGATTCTCATCACACCAAAGCCAATCTGGTATTTTTTGGGGAACCAGGATTTTGAATTCCACCTTGGTTCCCATCGACCATTGGGCCCATTCTTTTTGAATCAGCTGTGGCAGTGACATGGGCTGTAAATTCAATTGCAATTGCCCTGCGTTCAACTGGGCGTGATCGAGAATATTGTTGGTCATGTCCAGCAACTGTTGAATAGATGTGCGTATGTGCTGCACGGTATCGTTCAACTCTGGCCTCTGTGTGGCCATGACTGTGAGTACATCGCTATAGCCCAAAATGGTGTTCATGGGCGAGCGCAAATCTTCACTGACGGTGGCAATGAAGCGATCCTTGTAGGATTCAGTCAATTGAAGTTTGTTTTGCATGGCCTTCATGTTGGTGATGCTGGCCGCAATCCGACCTCTTTTTTGGCGATATCGCTTGTCATATGCCAAGTGAATGACCATCAAGCACAGTTGCACCAGCACCAGATGCATGACCATGCTCATGCCTGATTGGCCCATCATCATTTCATGCATGTTCAACACAGGGTCTGGTGCCGAAAGACCAATGCCGATCAAAACCAGCCACACGACAGACAACCAGGCCACCGTGGTGGTTTGCGATCGGAAAAACAGGGCGGCATTGGGCCAGATCGCCAGCCACAACAAACTGGGCGAAACAATGCCGCCACCCTCCCACACCATGCTGACCGTCAGCACGGTGCCCAGCGCCATCCAGGCATGAATCCATGACCGATGAAGACTCAGCCAGCGCACGGATCGTTGGAGCCACCGCCCGTGAAAATTATCTAAAAAGACATTCATTAGCGGATGCTAACCGCCAAAAAGTATTACTTAGTCAAAAAAGTGACTTAAAATTTGTTAATTTTAGCAAATTATGACATGGCAATAGCTTATAAAGTATTATTTCAATGAGAATATTCAATTTTTTCAGAATACTTTATTCGTCTTATTCAGTTCTTCACGCGCCTTTCTGGGCGTCCAAATTCCGCAACCGAATGTGCAGTTCACGCAACTGCTTTTCGTCCACCATTGATGGTGCTTGCGTCAGCAGGCACTGGGCGCGCTGGGTTTTGGGAAAGGCGATCACGTCGCGGATGGACTCGGCACCCGTCATCAAGGTGACGATGCGGTCCAGACCAAAAGCCAAACCACCATGGGGCGGTGCGCCATATTGCAAAGCGTCGAGC
>Ga0172372_10011774_pt1 | contig 11081 bp, 10 predicted proteins | sample LakKiv5m_2_FD_114544 | JGI IMG/M metagenome (GOLD analysis project Ga0172372, IMG submission 114544) | Freshwater microbial communities from Kabuno Bay, South-Kivu, Congo - kab_092012_9.5m | ecosystem: Environmental > Aquatic > Freshwater > Lake | place: Democratic Republic of the Congo... | reverse complement strand
TTCACCGTGCCGTCCTTGTTCACGATCTGGTCCCCGGTGTCGACCGAAGCGTGGTCGGCCTCGTCGTCTATGAGTAGCAAGGAGAAGCCAGTCACGATTGGCCGACCGTCGGCAACGTGGTTGCGAATCCATTTGAGAAGGCGTTCCAGCACCGTCTTGTTCTTCTTGACCACGAAGAGCCAAGGCCTCTTTTCCGGAGAGACCGCCAAATGTTTTGCGACTTTGGTGTTGAAATCACCTTTTTCATGACGGTTCGTCGCGCATTGCGGACGAATCTCCGCATCCCGTCCGTTCTCGCCGACGCCGATATAGCGGACAACGTCGTTCTTCGCCGATGTTTCACAACCAATAAAGCCTTCTTCGAGACGAATCTGTGTCTGCGAGCGCAGATTGTTGTGAAGGCCGGCGAGGACGATGATGATGTTGTAGCCTGCGTCGGCCGCCTTGCAGATCAGGCCCGTGTAGTTGCCCGTCTTGCCCGACTGGACGTGCCCGACGACGAGTCCGCGACGATCCCACGAACCCTCGCGCTGCGGATCTTCGAGCAGTTCGAGAATTTTGTTTGTCGCCTCGTCCAGAGCGTCCACCGCCTTGACCGACATCTTGCTTTCGAGGAAGTCGCGGTAGCGCTGCCAGTAGCGCCAGCCCTTGCGCCGGGAGGCGTTGAGCCAGTCCTTGTGGCCGGTCTTGTCGGATAGCGTCGTGGCCCCGCCGATCCACAGACTGAATCGACGGATGAGCTCGGCGACGGCCTCCTTCCTGTCGACGTCCTTGCCCGGATAGAGGTTGTCGGCGACGAAGTCGACCTTCTCCGCGATGAGGGTCGGGGTCACCGCGCCCTTCTCCATGTCCGCCGCGAGCGTCGTCTGGACGATGCTGACGAGACCCTGAAACACTTTGCTCTGCTCTTCCGTCATCCTGCGTTTCCTTCATCGGACTTCGTCGCCTCGGGAAGCGCTGCGACGAGTTTGGGATAGTTCTGAAAAGGCTCGGTGGAGGACAGTGCGCGAACAGCCGCCTCCGGCGTCATGCCGCGACGCCCGATCATGTCCCTGAACAGGGTCAGGAGAACCGTCCTGACGCCGTCCGGAGCCGTCTCCGGCTCGCCGGAGAAACCCGTTCTCGGGGTGTCCTTGTTCTCGGCGGTGTCGAGCCAGATGCGCTGAACCGGCACGGTCTCCTCCACCACTCGAAGCATCGCCCTCAGGAGGTCTTTTCGATCGCAGCAGGCGTCGATGACGGCGGCGACGGCGGGATGTCCCTCGTCGATGCGATAGCGGACGCCGCTGCGCAGATGCTCGACCCGCCAGGCCTGCTCGATCGGCGCGCCGCCGGGACCCGGCGTCGGCGATCCTCTGAACGCGAAGACCTTTCGCGCCTTCTCTCGGGTATTCTCGGCCAGTCCCGACAGCCAGGAGCGGACGAATACGGGCGGCCGAGCCGTGGACTTCCTCACGTCGATCTTCCAGTCGGCGTCGGCGGAGTTCGGGATATCCACCCTGATACGGGCCAGACGATGCGACTCCTCCCGATTCCATGCCCTACCCTTACCGAGGCCTAGCCATCCTCCAGCCAGCAGGAGGCGCTTGTTACGGTAGACGTAGAAGCCCTGCTGGGACGTCCAGCCCTCGGGGCCGCCGGCCTTCGATAAATCCTCTTCGGACAGCTTGTCCTTGTGAGGAAGCACGTGGCACTGCGCCTCGACGAGACCGGAAGGGGTCGAAATACGGGCGACGGGGGATTCCCAGGGCTTGGCCGGATGCCCAGTCATGAAGGGGTCCCAAGGAGCCAAGACCCTGTCGTTCACGAAAAACTGGATATCGGGACTGTCCCCCTCGATGAGACGATGGTAAATCATCGCGAGCCGCGACTCGACGTCGAGCGCGAGCTCGGCGAAGTGCTCGAAGTTGGAACCGGCCGTGACCACGCGATCCATGCGCTCCCAGAGAACGAGGGTCCCCGAACGCAGGGCCGCAAGGGGTACCAGGTAGCGCTCGGAACCCTCGGCGGGTCCCTCGAACATGCGCCATCCGCCCTCCGGGTCCGAGGCTATGGCGTCGAGGTCCCAGCGCAGACAGACGAGCGCCCCTCCCTCGCGCTTCGAAGCGACGGTGAGACTGCGGCACTGCGAGAAGGAAGCCGTCTTCAGGCCGAGCCCGAAGCGCCCCAGGTCGGTCGGAGCCCGCTCCTCCAGCGGATTGATGGTCCCCAGTGTCATCGCGGCCTCGAGTTCCGGGTCGCACATGCCGGGACCGTCATCCAGAATCGAAATCCGACTGTCGTGCCCGTCCCAGTCGAAGCGCAGACGAACTTCGGATGCTCCGGCGGATATCGAGTTGTCCACGACATCGGCTAGGGCAGCGGCAGTCGAGTAACCGAGGCCTCTCAGGGCCTCCATCATCGCACCAGCTCTAGGGGGAGCATGTCTTGACTTCTGTGTCATTCTAGGAAGCTTCTCAGTTTGTCCGAGCGCTCAGGGTAGCGCAGCTTTTTCAAAGCCTTTGCTTCAATCTGGCGAATGCGTTCACGGGTCAAATCAAACTTTTTGCCAATTTCCTCCAATGTGTGGTCGGTGTCCACGTCGATGCCAAACCGCATTCGCAAAACCTTTGCTTCCCGGGGGGTAAGACCAGCGAGTGCCTCTTGCGTGACCTTTTTTAAGCCTGTTAAGACGGCCACATCAATAGGCGATGGCATATTTGTGTCCTCGATGAAGTCACCCAAGAATGAGCTAGCATCATTGCCCATTGGGGTTTCCATCGAGATTATAGTTACCTTGTGGATTGCTTGGATGTTGCGAATCTTGTCTGCGGATATGCCCATGCGTTCGCCCAACTCTACATCGGTTGGCTCGCGGCCCATCTCCTGAAGCAATAGCTGAGTTATGCGGTTCAGCCGGTTGATGCTGTCATTCATATGAACAGGGATGCGGATAGTGCGCACATGATCAGCTATGAAGCGAGTGACCTGCTGACGAATCCACCAAGTCGCGTAGGTTGAGAAGCGAAAGCCCTTTCGCCAATCGTAGCGCTCAACCGCTTTTATGAGGCCAATGTTCGCCTCCTGAACAAGGTCGTCGATTGGAAAACGTGACCAGAGATGTTTCTTGGCGATAGAGAGAGATAGACGTAGGTTGCATAGAATCATGCGCTCCCGTGCGGCGGACTGTCGCCCGAGAGCCTCGGAGAAGTTGAGCCCGGCTTCGTTCTGTCCAGCCTGAGTTGCCAGTTTGAGAAGAAAGCCGCGCGTCAGCCGGGCGTCTACCAATGCTTTAGTTATGCGCAGAGTGTCGCCCCGTGCCGTCTTGATGGCCCCAACGGCGGCCACCAAGAAGGAGGCCACCTCTTCAAGCTCCGAATCCTCGTCTTCTGGAATGTCCCCTCTCGGAGACGGTATATCCTCGGAGGACGGTTCAGGCCCCGCGCTAAATTCTTCCGCGTCGGCCTCCCCTAGAACCAATTGATTGGCGGCATCGAACAACAAGGTGAGTCCTTCTGGCCATTGCGCAAGGGCAGCTAGCGCGGCTAGTCCGGCCTCTTCCATTTCGCGACCCAAGGCGCTTTCCTCATCGGCCTCAAGCAAGTCACCGCGTATGTCCTTCGAGTAGTACCTGAAAGGCTCATTGCGGCCAGAGGCAAGATCCTTTGCGAATATCATCGCCTCATCCAGCAGGCGCTCTTCCTCATAAGAGGGCTCCTCCGGGAGGGGTTCCTCGCCCCCGCTCCAGTCAACTATGGTTGCCCCAAGCTCACCGGCTACCATTGTCAGAAGCCTCATATCTTGCTCGTTGGGTATCCCGTCAGCATCTGTGCAGACTTTAGCTAAAGTGTCTTCCAAGACCATCCCCTCGCGCAGGGCTGAAAGAAGGAGCTGAAATATAGCCCTGTCGTCCTCATTTCTCTCGAAGGATGTTGATCTCTCTGGCAGATAGAGATCAACATCACCCCAGTCTTCATAGCGGTCGATTGCCCTATGTCTGTCGATTGTTTTATTAATCTGGCAAACTGTCTCAACGACTGAATCGTCACCTTCTGGCGAGATCGGCTCGACCTCCGCTTCCCACTCACTCTCAAAGTCTGGGTTGAATGGCTCTACATCCAATTCTATGATCGTTGCGTTTGGTGCTTTTACCTTCTCGATGAGTACTGGGGTCACCGATTCAGTCGTCTCGTTCATATCGGGAGGCGACGACCAAATGGCCAAGGAAGTATCAATATGCCTTGTAATTGTAGCTTCGATAGACTGAGAGTTACCCCACGGCTTAGTAACTGACTTTAGAGTTGATTCCTCATCGAGGGTATTTGCCTTGACAACATGAGGTTTACCTTCCTTGGTCATCTCCACATTATCGATAATGCCCGGTTTAATGCGTTCAAGCGCATCAAACAAGCAGGCAACGGTCTCTGAGCAGCCTGCCTCGGCGGCGAGATAAAGGGCATCCCGTCCGTTCGAGTCGGTGAGTAGAGGGTTTGCACCTGCATCCAAAAGAAGCCGCACAACCCCCTTTTTTTTCCTTGCTGCGGCGAGCATCAGAGGAGTTAAGCCGTCCCTGTCTCTTGCATTGATATCATCGCCACGATGAATGTGAAACTGTATGGCTGTTTCCACGCCGGAAATTGCCGCAAGCCGAAGCAAAGGGTTAAGTTTTTTCACGATACTATTCAAGGCACCGAACTACCTCGGCGCAAGTGATCATTGGGAATACAAGTCACATGCTCTACAAACAGCATTTCCTCGCCTTGCCGATGCTGGTAGCGTTTGGTTTACGCCGATGGATGTTTTTTCCGCAGAAAGCGCATTGTTCGGTTATATCAGTTTCTCCGATTCATAGGTTTTTTCCAAGGGTTGGTATGTAAACCATGACGAACTCTGAAGATGTAATCAGCAAGCAATAGGTTTTTACTATACCGGTTAACCCTACTATTGTGCCCATGCTTGAGTTGACATTATTTTCATTTCTTCGGCCATTTAGCAACGCCTTTCATTCTTCATCAAAACTATTTATTTGCGTGATTTAACCGATTCGCGTGGCTGCTTGGATCACTCGAAAGTAGTCCGGCACTTAAAATGGCATCCTTAGTTTTCGTGGGTATTCACGCGCCGGGCCTGGGATTGATGCTGCTTTCGATGATGAACGATGTGGGCAGCTATCATCGTCCTCTCGCACTGCGTGCGTCAAGTTGCGGCACGTGCGGACAACGAGTTCCATGCTGGCTGAGGCTTCATCAGTGCGGTCATGGGTGATGGGTATCCTCTTATTTGGTTTACCAATAAAATCCTCCAGCATATCCATATCAGCCAAGGTCTCCGGGATTTCCGCCCCGCTATCGGCGAAGACATAGCCCATCTCCGGCACCTATCTCAGCAGATAAATCGCCAACACCGAACTGTCCTACCCGCCCGACAGCCCCAATAAATGGTTACCGGGTTTGTGAGTTTTTCTTCAATTATCATGCGGATCACCAAAGTCGTTTTATACCGTAATCATCAAAAATCGGATCGCAACCGACAACCGGCACATCTTCCGAAAATGCTTGAGCAATGATTAAGCGATCAAATGGATCACGATGATACCAGGGTAATCCTGCTTGCCTGTCCGAGACCTCTACGGTAATCGGTAACATAACGAGTCCCAAATCGTCGATGGCTCGCTCCATCCAAACACGATAAGGTAAAGAAAGGGTGAGTTTCTTAAGCCCCACCTTTATGGCGACTTCCCATACTGTCGCCGCACTTAGCAGCAAATCATTGGCCGGATCGGTGATTGCGCCATGAGCGGTCGGACTCAGCAAGTGATCCTGGTCCACATACCAGATCAGCGATTGCGAATCGACAAGCAGTCTCATTCCATATACTCCCTGAAATCATCAAGCGGTGCATTGAAGTCAGGCGCCATATACAGAACCGTTCCACGCAAAATACCCGGCCGCCTCGGTTGGCGTGGCCGCGGTTGTGCCACCAGAAGCCGGGCGATGGGTTGATCATTCTCGGTAATGATCACCTCCTCGCCTGGGTTGAGCTTATGGATGATTTCCGAGAGCTTCGATTGAGCTTCCACGATGGATACGGTAGTCATTGGTATGTCACCTCTCCGCGCCGGTTAATACTTCCTGGACTCACCCCGGCGGCTTGACCGGGCGGACGCGTTGTCGAGGAAGGGTTAGCATCGACCCCGGCCAGCACTGCCACCCTACAGGCCAGCAGTTCGGGGGCTACAACGGTAGTCGCCGCGGTATCGAAGTCAAGCGGTCTCAAAGGTTTGCTCATGAACTCCATTGGGGTTGCCCTGTTTGTTTGGGGTTGCGCGAGTTGGAAGAGCCATCTTGGCCGTCGCATTGATATTGGGGTTGGCCAGGACACAATAAGTCGCGCTTCAGCGTGTGCGAGTGGAGGGAGTGGTGTTGCGCCGATGGGCAGGGGCCGCCAGGCGGTAAGTAACCCCTGCGCGGAACGCCGTTCTTCACGCACTGGCTCCGGAGCCGCCTTGCTCGCCGCCCCGAACCCGGTGGTGAGGATGGAAGCGGCGCGTGGGGGGTTTCCGCGAGACGGTGCTTGAGGTCGGTATTGGCATACCGCCGGGGTTCGGCCACACCGCTGTCGTTCCGCCAAAAACCGTGGTGGCCGATGGAGTCACGGGCTATCTGTTGCGGCCGTGCCCAGCAGTGAAGGATGGCATCCTTGGGGTTCGTGTGGGTATTCACGCGCCGGGCCTGGGATTGATGCTGCTTTCGATGATGAACGATGTGGGCAGCTATCATCGTCCTCTCGCGCCACGTGCGTCAAGTTGTGGCATGTGGGGTCAGCGAATTCCATGCTGGCTGAGGCTGCATCGGTGCGGCCCTGGGCGGCGTCCCGATGGATGGATGAGTTGGTAAGATTCATTTGCCCCCCCCTCACCCCTGACCCCTCTCCCTTCTGGAGAGGGGAATAAGAATAACGGAAGATTTCCCGGGGGAGAGGAAAAAGCTAACCGGCTACAGCCGGTGGTTTTACCCCCGAATATGGAAATAAAAACTCATCCTCTGTTGAACTCTTCCTCAAATCCACTGACACCCTCAAGAATCTGCTCGAACGGCGGGGGCTCATTAAGGAACATGGCTGTCTGCATCCATTCATAATCCTGCTTCCATGCCTGCACGTCACCGACTGCCGGCATCAGCCGCAGATCGCCCCGATGCACCGTGCTGTAATCGACCCAGGTCAGCCGGAAAAAAACCTGCCGGTGCGCGGCGACGCGATCGAACAGTTCCCTGTCCTGTGCCGCTCTGGCGGCTATCCCCGTGTTGATCAGGCGCCAAAGGTCGTAATAATGCCGTGCCATGCGGGGGCGCCGGGGTTTCTCCGCCGGCCGGAAGGTCTCCTCATGTATCAGGAGCGCCTTTTCCCAGAAGGTGCGCTCGGCTGACAGCACGTGTACCGGGCAATCGAGCGGTTCGACGGCCGTACCCAGCGCTTCGATCAGAAACGGCCTGATGACGGCCGGTTCGGACGGCCAGGTGTCCGACCGCGCTCCCAGTTCGATTTTGACGACCGGCTGCACATAGAATCCGCCTCCCGAACGTATGCCGACAGGGTACTGAAACAGAATCGTCTGGCTGTCAGGGTCAGTTTCATCGAGTTTCAACGCCCAGTCGCCTGCCGGCAGGAAGGCCCGGATACGCGCGTCTAGGGTCGGCAGCAACGTCTGTCCGACATACTCCTGGCAGGCGGTCTTCAGCTCTTTCAGCCGATTGTTGCGCTGTTTGGCCGATGCCGCGGCTTCAGGATTCCTGTCGCCGACGATCCCCAGAAAGTCCCGGTCGATGGTTAAGTCGATGTCTTCGGAAAACCGGTCGATCAGCCCCCAGACCTTCGAGAGCGAGGTTCCCCCTTTGAAAGTAAGGGCTTTGCCGATCCCAGGCAGCGAAAAAAGCGCTCTGAGCGTCCAGCAGACCCAGAAATCCTTTTCCACGATGACCGGCGGCATGTTGAGCCTGACTGCCGCCTCACGCAGATACAAGGCCCGCTCATCAGCAGGCAACTGTTCGAATACGGCCATTACGATTCCTTATCTTCGGCAATGTAGCGCAGAAAGGGATGCATCCAGGCCGGCGCTTGAGGCAAATCCTGGAGCAGGCGCTGCCGGTCTTCCGGAGTCAGTAGCTCCCGCAAGTGGCTGATCTGCTCCCGGGTCACATGGCGTTTGCCCAGCCCGCGCAGCGCCGCGAAAACCAGGCCGCTCGTCTTGCCTGCCGTCGCCATTTTGCGCGGCGCCCGCCGCCGGAACTGGATGGTCAGCATTCCGACCTTGATCTTTCGGGGCGGCCCGTCTGTCTCGTAGACCGCCCTCATCGGGACCTGGTCGGACAGGTGCAGCATATTGGCCGCCGCCGCCTCGGACGGCTGCAGCCGGACTCCATCGCGACGGGCCACCGCCTCGGCGATCATATCCACGGAGGGGGACAAAAGCCCCAGTTGCTCATGCTTGCGCGGAAAATCGTAAAGCCCCCTGGCCAGGCGGCGAACCTGCCCCTCCCGTACCATGCGGATCAGCGCCATCCCTACGGTGTGCGGAGAGCCGAGATCAAGAAAGTCCGCGGGCGTAAACACCCATCCGGGGCCACGCTCGTGTATCCGGTTTTCGATCTGTGCGCTCACGGTCATGACGGCAGTTTTCGGGAATTATTGTTAAAAAAACAGGTTGGTTATTTTAACAAAATGGGCCTGCCGGAGTCTGTTGGACATTGCTCAGAGGAATGGGCCGTGAGACAGGGGGTCTGTACGGGAGGGAGTACGGCGTCGCGAGTGCATTCACGCGCCGGGCCGGGGGTGATGTTGCTTTCGATGATGAACGATGCGGGCAGTTATCATCGTCCTCTCGCGCCATGTGCGTCAAGTTGTGGCATGTGGGGTCAGTGAATTCCATTCTGGCTGAGGCTGCATCGGTGCGGCCCTGGGCGGCGTCCCGATGGATGGATGAGCTGGAAAGGGCTTCATTTGAAGCCCCCTCACCCCTCTGGGGCATAAGTATCTACACAAGCCCTTCTCCAGACAGCGGAAGGCTTTCGGTTATCTCGTCAGCCGTTCGCCGAGCGGACTCGAAGCGAACTAACCCGCCATTGGGGTTCCCTTGGCTTCGACTCCGCTCAGCCAACGGAACTCAAGGCCTGGCAGTTCCAACCATTACTGTAATGGCCGTGAGCCAACGTCTGAGAACGCGAGCATCAGGCCCGCTAGCGGGCGGGACGCCCACGCTCCCAACATGATCAATCAATTGAACCCACTTCCGATGGTTCTTTACCCGCTCGTTTGCCCAAATCCCTATGAGCGCCCTTCGGAACCGCTGCCTGCTCCGCCCCGCCGGCGAGGCTGAGCGCCGTTTGGGCCGGGCGTCCATGCCCTATCCGCTCACGGCCTCGATCCCGGCTTGCGGGCTCAACCGAAGATCAGGATGACCAGCAGAATCTGGGACATCAGAATGCCCATCAGGGTCATGAAGTAATCCACGCTTTTGGCGCAGAACATGAAGCCGCAGGACACGCTGTAGGCGATGACCATGAGGGTGTAGATGGCCATGTAGACGGTGGTGAGGGCGGCGATGCGGATCAGTCTTTCGCGCCAGGGCTGGCTTTTCCAGTTACCCCGGATTCTGGAATCCGCTTGATGCCAGGGATTGTCGCCTCCAGGGGCGGGTTTGCCGCGCGGGCTGGCGTGTCGGGCTTTGCCTGTGGCCGGAGTGTCCGGGTTGTAGGCCTGGCGCCCGGTGGGAATATGCCAGACATCGTCCGCCTCCTGGCGTTTACGCTCCTCCTCCTTGATCCATAGGTCGTGCCGGCGGCGCTGGTCAGGGTCGGAGAGGTGCGAAAACGAATCCTGAATGATTTTGGTCATCCGCTCCGCCTCCTGTGGATCGCCGTCGTATTTGTCCGGGTGGTAGTGCTGCATGAGCGCCTTGTAGGCGGCGCGTATGACCGAATCCGGCGCGTTTTGGGCGACCTTGAGGTTGTCGTAGTGGGTGCGGAATGAAGCCATGGGCGTTCATGATAGCGGTAAGCGGGGGGAAGAAAAATCGGAGTCGTGCGGCAGGAGTTGAATGCCAGGGTGGGGGCGGATGCCGCAGTGCGGGTCTGGGAAGGGGTATGGATGGATGAGTAGATAAAGGTTCATTTGAAATCCCCTCACCCCAGCCCTCTCCCCGGAGGCGGAGAGGGAGTTGATCGGTACCTGCTCATTTATCCAACCCTTATGAAAAAAGGCGCGGATGAGGCGCCTTTTTTCGGGGTGCGGGGCTATCGCACTATTCGATGCTGAATTCCCGCATCATGCCCATGTCCTCATGTTCGAGGTTATGGCAGTGGTACATGAAGACGCCCTTGAAGTCCTGGAAGGGCTTGATGATCCGGACCTTTTCACCGGGCATCACCAGAACGGTGTCCTTCCAGCCGGAACTCATCAGGCCGTCCTTGACAGTGGCATAGTCCTCGGCTTCCTCGGCGCCGATGCTGCGGCTGAGCACCTGGAATTGCTGGCCGTGGAGGTGGATCGGATGCGCCATGGAGAACATCATCCCCATGCCGCCCATGCCCCCCATGCCGCCGCCCATACCCATTCCGCCCATGCCCTGGCCGCCGCCTTCCTGACCGCCATGCTGCATGCCGCCCATACCGCCGCCCATCATTCCGGGTCCCATGCCGCCACCGCCCATCATGCCGTGGCCCATTCCGCCCATACCGCCTCCTCCCATGCCACCGCCGCCCATGGCGTGGCCGGCCATGCCGGCGTCCTTGCCGGATTCGGCGGGTTTTCCGGCTTCCGCGCCGTGACCGCCCTCGCCCGCCGGCTTGGCGGCATCGCCGCCGCCGTGACCGCCGCCCCCGCCATGTGCGTGGAAGATTTCCAGCAACTGGACGGTATTGAGCGGGACCCGTTCAAACGGCAGAAAGTCATTGCTGGCATAAGGACGGCCGTTCAGCAGCATGGACATGGGGCCTTCGGAGATGCCGATGGGGATCGGGTTGTTGCGGTTGGCGACATCCTCGATCCGGTAGCGGGTGATGCTGGAAAGATGCGTGGGTAGATTGGGGCTGTCCTTCATCTCACGG
>Ga0172372_10011773_pt1 | contig 11082 bp, 10 predicted proteins | sample LakKiv5m_2_FD_114544 | JGI IMG/M metagenome (GOLD analysis project Ga0172372, IMG submission 114544) | Freshwater microbial communities from Kabuno Bay, South-Kivu, Congo - kab_092012_9.5m | ecosystem: Environmental > Aquatic > Freshwater > Lake | place: Democratic Republic of the Congo... | reverse complement strand
TTCTGTGACTCCTAGTGTAACTCCTTCGGTGACACCATCTGTTACTCCTAGCTCTAGTGTAACACCATCTATAACACCTAGCACTACTCCTAGTACTAGCGTTACTCCATCGGTTACTCCTAGTGTAACTCCATCTGTAACACCATCAACAAGTGTAACACCTAGCGTAACTCCTAGTGTGACTCCTAGCATAACACCTAGTACATCAGTAACACCATCAGTAACTCCTAGTGTGACTCCTAGCATAACACCTAGTACATCAGTAACACCATCAGTAACTCCTAGTATAACACCATCTGTAACACCATCAACAAGTGTAACACCGAGTGTGACTCCTTCTGTTACTCCTAGCATAACACCTACCGTAACTCCAACTTCTTCAGTAACACCTAGTGTGACACCTTCAGTGACGCCTAGTATTACTCCTAGCACTAGTGTAACACCATCAGTTACGCCTTCTATTACACCTAGCACTACTCCGTCTACTAGTGTGACCCCATCTGTTACTCCTAGCATAACTCCTAGTACATCAGTAACACCATCAGTTACACCTAGTGTGACTCCATCTGTAACACCATCAACAAGTGTAACACCTAGTGTAACTCCATCGGTTACTCCTAGCATAACTCCTAGTACATCAGTAACACCATCAGTTACACCTTCTATTACACCTAGCACAACCCCGTCTAATAGTGTAACGCCTAGTATAACTCCTAGTGTAACCCCTAGCGTAACTCCAACTTCTTCAGTAACACCTAGCGTAACTCCTAGTATTACTCCTAGTACTAGTGTAACTCCTTCGGTGACACCATCGATCACACCTAGCACTACTCCATCTACTAGTGTTACTCCGTCAGTGACACCTAGTGTAACACCATCAACAAGTGTAACACCTAGTGTAACTCCTAGTGTTACTCCATCAATAACTGTATCAAATAGTGTAACTCCTAGCGTAACACCTTCTATAACACCATCAACAAGCGTAACGCCATCAGTTACACCTTCTATTACACCTAGTACATCAGTAACACCGTCTGTTACACCGTCGGTGACTCCTAGTATAACTGTATCAAATAGTGTAACTCCATCGGTTACACCTAGTATAACACCTAGCACTAGTGTGACACCTTCTGTTACTCCATCAGTTACACCTAGCTCATCTATGCCTTTAGGTGAATGTTGGTCTATATCAAACACATATGATGGATATTTGTGTGTTTCTTATGTTGACAGAACTGGAGTTAGTACATTTACTAACCTAGGACCATTTGCGACTGATGCAATATGTATTAAAGCAAATACTGGAACTCAGATACTTGGTACATTGAATGAGTCTCCTCAATCTTGCTCTGGTGGATCTGATATTGTAATCAAATCATATCAAGGTACAAGTTGCGAAAGTGCTAAAGATTGTATTGTTCCATCACCTACTCCTAGTAGAACTCCTACACCTAGTGTAACACCTAGTGTTTCTATAACTCCTAGTGTAACTCCTAGTGTAACTCCTAGCATAACACCTAGTATAACACCTAGTATTACTGCTACACCTAGTATAACACCATCAGTAACACCATCAGAGTCTACTCCAGTAACTCCAGAATTATATATCTATGCTAAATATATAAATACAGCTCCAAGCTTTGGAGATGAATTACAATATCAAATAAATGCAGGTGCCACAAATTCATTTGGAACAGAGATAGCAACTGACACTTGTCAATTCTTTACAATTCTTACAACAGGTTTAAATATTGGAGATAGTGTTACTTTCTCAACAGCATTTACATCTGTGCTCTCTGGAAATTCTTCTGATTGTCCCGTTGGCGCAAGCGGATGTGGTCCAACAATATCAATAGGGTCAGGTGCTAACTACATATATTTAACAACTGATGGAGGATTTTCCTGCTAAAAATAAATTTTTTATTTTGAAATAAATTTTGTATATTTAAGTTATGGAAAAGATATTCGTTTCGATCGCTGCATACAGAGACCCAGAACTAATCCCTACTTTAAACAATTTACTAGAAAACTGTTCTGATCCAGACAGTCTACATATTTGTATAGGCTGGCAGCACTCTGAAGAAGATTCTTGGGACACACTTGATCAATTCAAAGATGATCCTAGGTTTACTATTATTGATGTAGACTATAAAGATGCTAAAGGAGTTTGTTGGATTAGAAAAAGAATTCAAGAAAAGTACAAAGGAGAAAAGTATTATTTTCAACTTGATTCTCATCACAGATTTAGTAAGGATTGGGATGTAATTCTAAAAGATTATCTACACTATTTACAATGTAAAGGTCATCTAAAGCCAATACTATCTGCTTATATGCCAGGATATTTTCCAGATCAAGATCCTAATGGAAGAGTAGATGATGTTTGGGGTTTGAACATACAAAGGTTTATGCCTTCTGGAGTTATCTTCTTACAACCTCATCATATAAGCAATTGGAAAGAGTTAAAAGAACCTTTTCATACAAGGTTTATATCAGCACATTTTGTGTTTACATTAGGCACGTTTGTAAAAGAAGTACCTTACGACGAGTTTCTGTACTTTCATGGTGAAGAATCTTCTCTAGCAGCTCGAGCATATACATTTGGTTATGATTTGTTTAGTCCACACCGCCCGGTCATTTGGCATGAATATACAAGAGAAGGTAAAAAGAAACATTGGGACGATAGTCAAGATTGGGCACAAAGAGATACAGACTCATACGCTAGATACAGAAAATTAATGGGACAAGACCCAGGCTGTACTAACTGCCAAAGAAATAAATTAGCACCAAACTATTTTGGTAGAGTAAGATCATTTCAAGATTACGAGAAGTATGCAGGCTTAAAATTCAGTACAAGACAAATTCATATAGAAACTAAAAGAGATGAACTTCCTCCAATAAAAGGTGACTATGAGTCTGGTTTAACCAATATACAAAAGTATTGTATTGACATATACAAAGGTGCAATAACAGAAACAGACTACGATAACTTCGCTATTGCATTTCTAGACAAAGAAGGAAATGATCTTTTTAGAAAAGACGCAGATCAAAGAGAGATACAATTACTATTGAATCAATCTGGAGATGACCAATTTGTCCATATCTGGAGAGAGTTTGAGCACGTAGAAAAACCACACATGTGGAGAGTTTGGCCACATTCTGAATCTAAAGGGTGGTTAGATAGAATTGAACAAGTTATATCATATGAGTAAAAAGCCAACTATATTATTACATTTGCCGGCTTATAGAGATCCGGAACTAATCCCTACTATCAAAGATGCTTTAGAGAAAGCTAAGTATCCTAAAAGAGTACACTTCGGTATATGTAGACAATATCACCCAGACGATAAGTTTGATGATCTAACAGAATATAAAAAAGATAAGAGGTTCAAGATCTATGAATGCTTGTATACAGAAGCTAAGGGGCTTCCTTGGGCAAGAGCTATTATCAATGAACAACTATTAACAGATGAAGACTATGTTTGTCAATTAGATTCTCATCATAGGTTTGAAAAAGACTGGGATGAAACATTGATTCAAATGCATCTTGATCTAGAAGCTAAAGGATATAAACCTATCATTGCAGGTTACTCACCATTGTATAATCCTATGACAGATCCTATAGGTAGGTCCATGGAACCATGGCAATCACAGTTTGTTTGCTTCTATCCTTTTGGAACTATATTCATTAGGCCAGGACTCTTACATGGTTATCAGAATATGACTGAACCACCAATGGCAAGATTCTTGTGTGGTCACTTTGACTTTGCAAGATCTGAATGGGCTAGAGAGATAAAACATGACCCTGACATTTACTTCTCAGGTGAAGAAATTAATCTAACTGTAAGATCATACACACATGGATATGACTTCTTTCATCCACATAAAATAATTGTATGGCATTCTACGATGAGAGAAGAAAGATCTGGCATGTTAAAATGGGACGATGATTATAAAGTAGGTGTTAACTTTGATGAGAAAAATCATTACGGCAGAAAAAAAATAAGATGCTTATTCAGAGTAGAACAAGACGATAGTATTGATCTAACTGGCTATGATTTAGGCACAGTTAGAACACTAAGAGATTATGAAAAGTATGCAGGCATTCACTTTGAAAAGAAGGCTGTGCAAAAGTATACATTAGACAATCATTATCCACCTAACCCCGCAATTAAAAATGAAGAGTTATGGGAACAATCATTCATGCATTCTTTTTATCATCTAGTTACCATACATAGACAAGATTTTCCTAGAGAAAACTATAAGCACATTCTAGTTTCATTTGATAATGAATCAGGAAATGCTGTGAATCAGAAATATATAACCGGAGGCCAACTAGAATACTTCATGAGAACAGGCATCCCTATACATTACGAAGAATATTTTTTAACAAATTCTAAGCCAACCAAAGTTGTATTTTGGGGATTCACTGACGAAGAAGGTTGGGTAGAAAGAATAGAGCATACAATAGACTAATATGAAGCATATAGATTACGATAAAGATAAATTCAATTTTAGGAAAATTATAGAAGATATGCTTCAAACAGCATATTTAGAAAAAATACACCTAGAAGAAAATTATGACATTTTTATAAAAGGCACTGATCAATCTACAAAGTGGCACTCTTTATACTATCAAAATTTAGATAAGATCATACCTACGTATGAAAAATTTATCTACGAAGTTATAAAGCCACAGTTTGGAGAAAATATAGTATATCAAAAAACACCAACATTCAGAACTCAACTCATAAATAATTTAGGTGTGTTCGAGTTCCATAAAGATAAACAATACCAACACAATCAAGAAGAAGTAAATTTTTTCTTACCATTCACAGATGCATACGATACCAATACTATTTGGGTAGAATCTGAAGAAGATAAAGGAGACTACAGTCCAATAAATGCTAATTATGGAAAAGTAGTTATGTGGAATGGCTGTCACCTATCTCATGGAAATAAATTAAATACAACTTCAAACACTAGAGTTAGTTGTGATTTTAGAGTAATACCACTTTCTAAATATGACGAAGATCCTAATGCTTCTGCAATATATAGTAAAATGAAATTCATTATTGGCGATTACTATAAAACAACAGTATAATATGGAAACAAAAGGTAAATTAATTATACACTTAACTGGCCCTGCTATTAAATATAGACTGGATATACTCAAGTGGGCATGTCCTGAAGCTAGGCATTTTTTATTGTGCCTTACTAATAAAGACTCTTATGACCTATATAAAGAACATCATGATTTTTTTAAGTTCGTCATTATGGATGACTATAGAAAAGATCATCCAATAAGCTTAGAAAAAGAAATATTTCCAAACTATAAAACTGAAGAAGAGTACTTCTCAAACATAGGGTCTTTTTACAACAAAGCAAAAAATAATTTTTATTCCTACGACATACATAGATTTATACTTCCTTATCTAATAGAAAACAATATTCTTAACTTTTCTTTTACTGATACGGATTTTATATTAAATGATAATCCAAATGTTATAAATACTTTCTTTGACAATATAAAACCAGGCACTTGTTATGGACCGTGGTTTGACGAAGATATACAACATATTGAAATAAAAAATAATTTTTGGCAGAATGAAATACAACCTCATTTTAACCAGATAGATTTAAAAGCACCATTTTTAAGAAACATGGACGGATTCATGAGAGGGTTTCATTTTAAGAACTTAGATGACATGAAACTGGTTTACGATTTATGGAATAAGGCAGTCGAGGTTCTGTTAACTAATAAAGACTATAACACACATCTCACAGGAAATAACGGAAGCATTTTACAAATTGAATGGGTAATTTCTCACATCATGCAGTTTTTAGAATATCAACGTGGTTATTCTTTCTTAGAAGGTTTACGTTTATGTGATACTCATTTAGGAAAAATGGGAAAACATATAACTAGAGTTGAAGACACTATATATTTAGGACCAAGATCAGGATGGAGCCATTTTAATTTTGACTACTCTGATTGCTCGACTATCTCTGCATTTATTATGAACAACAAAAAGCCTCTAGCTGATTATTACTCTGATAAGTTTCCTATATTTGAAATAACAGATACTCACGTTTACACAAAAATATAAAAATGAATATTCTAAAACTACTAAAACCACAGAATGTTTTTATTCCTAAAAAGAGATTAGGTCCTCCAGAAGATGGTGGGTATGTAATGCCAGAAAGTGTGTTACAGAACTGTTCTGCTCTAATGGTTTATGGAGTTGGAAATGAAACTAGATATGAAGAAGAGTTTTTTAGGCTATATAAAAAGCCTACTTATTTATTTGATCATACTATAGGTAATTCAGAATGGGAAAGAGACGGATTAAAGTTTAAACCCCATGGCCTAGGAACAAAAGAAAATTGTAGAGAGTGGTACCAAGATTATATTGATCTAGATATTAAAGGAGACATATTTTTAAAAATAGATGTAGAAGGATACGAGTTTAAATATTTTAACCAGACTGATATTTCCAAAATAAATGATCATGTAATGGGATTAATATTGGAAATTCATTGGATAGATAATCTAGAAAATAGAAAAAATGCTGTACAAATATTAGAAAAACTAAACCTAGGATTTTTACTTTGCCACATTCATGGAAACAGTTGGGGAGACCTTTGGGAATTTGAAGGTTATACAATACCAAAAGTTTTGGAACTTTCTTTTATTAATAGAAGATACGTTGATAAACATGAACCAGATTCACAAGACTATCCAATAGAAAATTTAGATGTTTCTAACTGCCCACACAGAGAGGATTACAAATTAGAATTTTTAAAAGATTTTTAATAGAATAAAAAATGAAAGTAGTAGTAACACTAACAACTATACCTTCTAGATTGATCAGTAACTATCATGAAGATATGCGCCTTTGCATAAATTCTTTACTGAATCAAGAGTTTGATGACTACGAAGTGCACATTAATATTCCGTATATTCTTAAACTAACTGGAGAAGAATACATTATACCTGAATGGTTGAATGTTCTACAAGAAGAAAATAGTAAGTTAAAAATATTTAGAGGAGAAGACTATGGCTCTGTTACAAAAATAGTAGACACTATAAAGAGAATACAAGATCCTGACTGTATTATAATAACTGCAGATGATGACCTGGTTTACCATCCAGAAATGATAGCAGAACAATATAAAAATCAAACAGAAAGATTTACCAATTCTGCTGTAGGCTATGATGGTATTAGTGCATTAGATCCTGTATTTAGAGACATAAGAAACCACTACGTTGTAAGTGTTCCATGTAATGTTAGAGTAAATGTTCTACAACATTATAAAACAGTATCTTATAAAAGAAGTTATTTTGAAGACGATTTTTTTACAGATTTTGTAGACAAGTCATGGGCAGATGATATATTAGTTTCTGCTTACATGGGAAAGCAAAAAATAACCAAGTATGTCACTTACTATGATAAAGAAGACATACCTTGTAACCATGAACAATGGTCTTCAAGAGGTGGTGTAACAACATTTCCTATACTCCGACATACTTCTCACGATACTACTGAAGGTTGTAATATTAGAAGAGGGCAAAAGGAATCCGACAATTTCATGTATTTTGTACAAAAAGGATATTTAAAATAATATGGACTACAAACAAGTTTTTTCAAACATCTATGAAAATTTTGGGTTCGGAAATTCAGATAGTAGATCCGGCCCAGGAAGTGATTTAGAGCAAACAGAGACTATACGACAAGAAATAAAAAAGCTTATAAAAAGCTATAATATAAAGTCTGTTGTAGATATTCCTTGTGGTGATTTTTATTGGATGAAAGAAATAGTGTTCAATTTTGATAACTATATAGGAGGAGACATTGTAGAAAATTGTATAAAAGAAAACAATGAAAGATATGGTAATTCAAGGATAAAGTTTATTAATTTTGATTTACTAAAAGATGAAATACCAACAGCAGATTTATTAATTGTAAGAGACATTATAGGGCATTTTCCAATTAGTGATGGAATAAAAATAGTAGAAAACATTTTAAAATCTAACTGTAAGTATCTATTGTCCACTACATGGTATAACGTAGAAGACAATTCATATTATAAAAAACATTATAACAGTGGTACAAACTTAGGAAGGTTTTATCCTGTTAATTTAATGAGTGATCCATTTAATTTTCCTCAACCTGAATTTTTAATAGAAGAAAAAATAGAGGTTGATAACTTTAGTGCCGGGAATAGAAAGGTTTTAGCTTTGTGGGATTTAGAAAAATTAAAGCAGTCTGTTATATTAAACACTGATTTTAATAGTGAAAAAAAATTGATAAACAAAGATTTAACAGTAGTAACAGGACTTTGGAATATAGGAAGACCTGGTAGATCTTTTGATGAATATCTCACTAATTTTAGAAAGATACTTGAGACAGATGTTCCAATGTTCATATATATACCAAAAGAATATCAATACGTAGTTTGGGAAAAAAGGAGTCCACACAACACTCATGTAAGAGTCTATGAGTTATCTGATATAAAAGAATTGTATGGTTGTTTTTGGGATAAAACACAAGAAATAAGAACTAACCCAGATTGGTTAAATTTAACAGGACCTGGCGGTTGGTTGAAAGACAGTCCTCAAGCAGTTTTAGAATGGTATAACCCAATAGTGATGTCTAAGTACAGTATGCTTCATAATGTTACTGTATGGAATCCTTTTGATTCAAAATACTTTATTTGGTTAGATGCAGGTATTACTAACACTGTATATGAAAAGTTTTTTACAGAGAATAAAGTTCTAGATAAAATAATTCCTCTATTAGATCCTTTTTTGTTTTTGAGCTATCCTTACGAAGCAAGAGATGAAATTCATGGCTTTAAAATAGACGCTATGAATAAATTTGCTAGATCTAAAGTAGAATATGTTTGTAGAGGAGGTTTATTTGGTGGACACATAGATGCTATTAAAAATGGAAATGGTTTATATTGGCATTTAGTAAATGATTCTTTGAACTCAGGGTATATGGGAACAGAAGAAAGCATCTTTACAATAATGTCATATCTAGAGCCAGAAACATTTAGAAGGTATGCTCTAGACGAAAACGGTCTAGTAGTTAAATTTATACAAGCATTAATTAGTGACACGGTAACATTAGAACCAATACCAGAAAGCAGAGCTGTTTTAAAACCAAAGAACTTAGATGTATCTAATCTAAAAACATCTTTGTATATGCTTACCTTTAATTTTCCAGAACAGGTAGTGCATACTTTAGAAACATACAGAAAAAACCACCCAGACTTTTTAGATAAAACAAGAAAGATACTAATTGATAACTCTAATAAAGAAGAGGCAATTCAAGGAAATAAACAAGTCTGTGAACAGTATGGAATAGAGCATATAGTAACAGGAGAAAATTTAGGAATCAATAGAGGGCGTCAATATGTAGCAAATCATTTCAATGAATCAAATAGTGACTACTACATATTCTTAGAAGATGATATGGGAGTGTATGGAAAAGACGATGAATACTGTAGAAATGGATTTAGACACTATGTGCCTAATCTATATCAAGTAATACATAAGATCATGCTTAAAGAAGAGTTTGATTTTCTAAAGCTGTCTTATACAGAAGTATACATGGATAATAACATTCAAGTATCTTGGTATAATGTACCACAAAATATCAGATCTGAAGTATGGCCAGAATATGATAAGCTTCCTACTCAAGGTTTAGATCTAAACGCTCCTAGAACTAAGTTTAATAAGATAAATGTTTTAGACGGTGTTTCTTATGCTGATGGTCAAATATACTATGCTAACTGGCCTATGATAGTAGGAAAGATTGGCAATCAAAAAATGTTCTTAGATGTTAAATGGGAATACCCATATGAACAGACCTGGATGAGTTACGTGTTCCAAGAAACAGTTAAAGGAAATATTAAACCGGCTGTTCTTTTAGCAAGTCCTATCCACCACAATAGAATAGTGTACTACAAACCAGAAGAAAGAAGAGAGAACTAATATTTATTCTTAGTATGCCACTCATAACAATTAAACCATATACTGTAACCTTTCAAGCACAGTCTACTATTTTCCAAAACGAAATAAGATGTTTGGTAAATGAGAATGACTTTAACTATACATTGAATCCTAGTGCTGTCCAATCAGGAACCTCAGGATCATACATAAACGCCATTACAGGCTCAGATTTCGATCCTTATGCAACTATCATAGGTTTATATAACGATTCAGATGAGCTACTGGTTGTAGGTAAGTTATCTAGGCCATATAGAATGCCTCCTAATACAGACATGACATTTATAGTCAAGTGGGATTCCTAAGTCTGTGATATTTATAACAAATGAGTTATAAAAAGTGGTTATATAAAGACCAATCAGGGTCCACTTTAGAGTTTAAGACACTAGAAGATTTTCCTACAGACACTTTTGGGTTCGTATACAAGATCACTAATATATGTGATGGTCGTTTCTACATAGGTAGAAAGGTCTTATACAATAATGTGACTAAGACATTGACCAAGAAGGAGATCGTGGAATGGGACAAACCTGGGCGCGTCCCAAAGAAACGTAAGCTACAGAAAGAATCGGATTGGGAGACTTATTGGGGTAGCAGTAAATTAATCAAGCAAGACTTGAAAGATCTAGGAGAAGACTGCTTTACTAGAGAGATATTGACATTCTGTAAAAGTAAGAAACAGTTAAGCTACTATGAAGTATATTGGCAGATGCACTATAAAGTACTACAAATAGAATCATACAACGATAATATACAAGGAAGATTCTACAGAAAAGATCTGTAAAATAAAAAAGCCCCGAACAATTAAGTCGAGGCTAATTTATGCATGGGATTAACAAGGGTTATTTTGTAGGTAGTACTCCTAGCTTAGCACTGGCTTCTGCCATTGCACCTTCAAGAGCATCTAAACGTAAAGCAATTTTATTAATGGCGCTTACCCATTCTTTCTGTCCTGATTGGCTTGCTACAGCATGAGCGTTAGCTAGTTCAGATCTAAAGGCTTCAAGGTGATCTCCAGCCATTTGCCAGATATCAATGTCTTCATCTAGACCTTCCATTTCTACACC
>Ga0172372_10011770_pt1 | contig 11083 bp, 13 predicted proteins | sample LakKiv5m_2_FD_114544 | JGI IMG/M metagenome (GOLD analysis project Ga0172372, IMG submission 114544) | Freshwater microbial communities from Kabuno Bay, South-Kivu, Congo - kab_092012_9.5m | ecosystem: Environmental > Aquatic > Freshwater > Lake | place: Democratic Republic of the Congo... | reverse complement strand
CAAACAACCGTAGAGATTGACCAATTACTAGCTGATGCCGAGAATACCATTCTGAATCAAGAAATCAGAATTAATTGATATTTATTGATAAAACATTTTAATGTCAATCAACAATTCTTATTTCAGTAAAAACGATACCATTATATACAGGAGTTATGTAAATACGGGAAGAAATCCTGTGACAGAACTTTTTTATGGGTCAACAACAATTAGTCAATATCCTGAAGGTTTTAGTCGATTCATTTTTGACTTAGATTTATCTTTATTGAAGGAGAAAGTAAGTGACGGAACTATAAGTTTAGATTGTACAAATAGTATCACTCATACATTAAGAATGACAAATACTGGTTTTTTTAATGGTGAGACACTACTTAATCAAAATACGTCACAAAACAGAAAAAGGGCAACGTCATTTGATTTGATTCTATTTAGAATACCGATGAATCAATCATGGGATGAGGGGGTTGGGTATGATTACGCGGATTTAGTGTACGAGTTTAGTGAGTTTGATAAGACTTATTCAATTAGACCAACTAATTGGTTCCAAAGAACCACAATTAATTTATGGGATGAACCAGGTCTTTATAATAACAAAAATCAAGGGTCAATAAATTATAATGATTTAATTATTATCGACACTCAACATTTCCAATTCGGAGATGAAAACGTGAGTTTCAATATGACAAGTGAAATAAATTCTATTTTAAACGGTTCTTTGACCGGAGTCACAGGATGGGGAATTGCCTACGTTCCTGAAATAGAAAACTTAGCTGGATTAACAGACGCTTACGAAACTCAGTTTTTTACAAGACACACTCAAACTTTTTACGAACCATTTTTAGAGACGAACTATAATGACTTGATACAAGACGATAGAAACGAGTTTGTATTGGGTAAGGTAAACAAATTGTATCTTTATTTGTTCGACAATGGGAACCCAATCAACTTGGACTTTAATCCAACCGTATCAATTTTGGACCCATATGGTAGGGGTATAGTTGGTTTGACCGGATTGACATCTTGTAGGAGAACCAAAGGAGTTTATGAAATTATCTTACCTCCACTTGCCGGATACAAAACACCCTGTATGTTCACTGATAAGTGGACAAACTTAATTATGAATGGATTTGATATTGGTGACGTAACTAATACTTTTTCAGTTTATCCAATGAAAAAGTCCATACAAATCGGACCTAAATCGCAAGACCCAAAATTATATGGGTTTGATTTTTACGGATTAAAACAAGATGAAAAAATATATAACACAGATATCAGGAAAGTCGGCGTTATTATTAAACAAGCATACACCACTCAAAAATTATTACCTAATGTAGATGCGTTTTACAGAGTTTATGTCAGGGAAGGTCAAACTGAAGTTCAAGTACAAGACTGGACTGAATTAAATAGAACACCAAACGAGTACTATTTCATATTCGATACTCGTGACAAAATACCAAATGAGTATTATGTTGATATGAAGGTTGAAAGTAGTGGTGAAATAAACACATATAAAAGAACAATAAAATTTCAAATAGTTAATTTGAAATATTTCGAAGATTTGTAATATTTATATAAAAACATTTTTTCATGAAAAATTTATTTGTAATAACCGATGAAGAGAAAAATAGAATACTCGGTCTTCATGAATCGGCAACTAAAAATCATTATTTGATTAATGAGACTTTATCGGCTAATGATATGAATATGAATAGAACTTATGAGTCGGTAGCAGATTGTTTAGGTTTCAGTAGGGCGGGTATGAGAGGTAATTGCCAAAGGGTAATGATTCTAGATGGTAATTCGTATCAAAATTTAATTTCAATGGTCTGTCCTAACGGGTATATTGATTTTAAAAATGAGATAAAATATAAAGATACTACTATTAGTGGTTCTTGGGTTGTATCAGACCAAAACGTAACTATCACAATGTCTGACGGAACTAAATTTACGGGTACCTTAACTAAAGATTCTTTAAAAAATCAAGTAACTAGTTGGTTAGTTAAACAACCAAAATTTGAGGAGTTGGTTAAAGACCAAAGTTCCGGTATTAAAGACACTTGGAAATCTTGGGGTGGGGGAGAAGTTCTGACAAAACCTGAAGATGTTGACGCTCAAGTTAGGGCTCACGCTCAATACTGCGGATGGGGTTCCGATATTCAAGGATTTATGGATTCGGGCAAACAATGCCCAAAACAAGGTTCTGAAGTAGTTAAAACAGGAGAAACTCCACCACCACCAAAACCTAAATATTATCAAGAAATAGTAAACTTACAAAGTAAAGTTGGTTTAGAGAACACTGGTAAATTAGACCAAGCCACATTAAAAGCTATAATGGATAAACTCTCTCAAAAAGTATAAAAGAATGTATAAAAGATTTATTTTAACAGAAGAAGATAAAAATGAAATAGTGAGTTTATACTCCCAAAAAAATATTGTTTTAGAACAAGCCGCGGCTGAAAAACCAATAACTATAGCCGATATACAGAATAAATTAATTGAATTAGATTATGGTGACATGTTGGGTAAGTTTGGAGCTGACGGAAAATTCGGGAGAATGACATATTCGGCCATTACTCAAGCTATTAATGATATTGACCAAAGAATCTCGTCTAAATCACAAACAAGTACCGACGCTTCCTCATCGATTCAAACAAAAGATGCAGGTTTAGTTCCAACTACGTCAACCGCAGATAAAGGAATCACGATATCAACAGTATCTGCCTTGTCACAAATGAATAATGATATCACAACTCCTGAACAAGCTCAGTCAGCAATCGAAGCGGCTAAAGCCGAAGCCGATAGAATATCTAAGGAAGAAAAAGACGCTAAGAGATTAGGTCGACAAATTGCAAGACGAACTCAAGAAATGTGTCGTACAGTAGGAAGAGCCGTTAATCCGATTATACCATTTCAAAAAGGAGTTGCAACTCAAGCGTTATGTGATACCTTAAGAGGTTGCATATCTGATGGTTTATTAGTTAGAGATGAGACAGTGTTTACTGCATGTAATGCGTTTCCGGCTAAAACAACAGAACCAGCAACAGGTTCTCAAGTAACGGCTTAAATTGTTTCCTCAGTCATCTTAGAAATAACTCGGATTGACTTAGAAATTACCTCAGTTTCTCCAATCGAGAATGCATTCATATGATATGCGTGTTTAACGGCTTGTACTAAAAAGTATATTGCTTCTTTTTGTGACATTGTACCGAGTATAAGTTCCAAGTGTTCTTCACTTACCAATGTTACAGAATTAAATAATTTTCCGAATTCCTTGTTTTCGCTATTTTCCATTTTGTTGTATCTTGATATTTATAATAATAAGACATGAATCTTAAAAACAAAATTTTAGAACTTTTAGATGAAGCTACTTCGGAAAGTGGTAGTAGAGGTTCATATGTTTTACCAGTTCAACCAGGACTGAAGAAATTTGACAAATCACAACTATCTCCATTCAATATCCAAGTATCCAAATATAACAATGCGGAACTTAATTATGATAGTTTAGATGGTGAACTAAGTACTGACAAAAAAAAGGTTAAAAAGATGGAAAAAAAATCAAATAAAATATCTAATTACAAAAAAAACCACCCAACTATGAGTGACGATGACGGAGATATTATAAATCCAACGTCAGGGAAACTAAACGAATGGGTGGAAATAACTGAAAGTACGGTTTTAGAGGATTTAGGTGTTTGGTTTGGTACCAAAAAGAAACCCAAAGGTAGTAAACAACCTAAGGGTCCGTGGGTAAACATATGTCGTAAAAAGGAGGGAGGCGGTCACCCTCCATGCGGAAGACCTGAAGCCGACTCTAAGGGTTATCCAAAGTGTCGAGCCGCAGGTGTTGCTTCCAAAATGACCGACGCTCAAAAAAGGTCAGCGTGTCAACAAAAAAGAAAGGCCGAAAAGAAAAGTCCAAAGACAGGTACAGGTAATGCTCCAACTATGGTGTCTTACAAACCTAAAAAACAAAACGAAAACTATAAGTTGACAGAATCACAATTAAAAAAATTAATTGGTGAGGTTCTAACAAACAGAGTCTGAACTGTAAGAATTGATAGTTGTAAAAATTCTATCCAACGAGTGTTTAATTTGACCCTCTAATTCTTTTTCCATTTCTTTAGCCCTAACTTCCATTTCTTTCAAAAAGAAAGTATTCAGTTTGTCTGACTGACTAGGAGATAGTTTGATAAAATAACTATAAGTATGGTTAGTGATAGTAACCTCATTTCCATCTTTGGTAATAAAGATACCCAATTCATGATTCTTAATATACATCTTATTAGAAATTGGTGCAATGAGTAACTCTGAATTATTATCATGAATTAATTTTCTACATATAAAGCTACATTGGGAGGTGTTTACCTTAGATAATTCTGATTCAAATGAGGTGATTTTATTCATTCTTCGCAAGAACAATTTGTAGTGGATAATGAGTTTCTTTAACATGTTGATGTATTTTGGTCTACAAATATACGACAAAATTCCTAACTACAAAAATTATTTGTCTTTTTTTGGTGTTAATAAATAACCTAATTCCACCACAGCTCCAACGGTCAATGCGGGTAACCAAACTCCTGTCACTACAGCGGCAACAGCCCCTACCGCCACTATACTGGTACTTACAGTAGCTCTCCTCCAACGAACTTTCTTTTTTTGTTCTTGTTCGATTTTTTCTTGGGCTTGTTCTAATTGACTTTCTAAATTCTGATTTTTAAGTGCCGAGTTCATAGCCTCCTCCTCCAAATCCTTATAGTTGTCAAATAGTCCAAAAAACGCGTCTCTAGATAAAAGGAGAGACTCAGTACAATCACTTGAATATTTGAACATTGAATCTAACTCACTTTTGTAAGTATTCCTCAACGCTAATTTCTTTAATACTTCTCCCTCCTGTCTTTTTGTTAAGAATATCCCAGTATCCCCTCGATAGACTATCCTCCTTGGACGTATAGTCTGCCCATAGTTTGTCTCTATCAGGGTCAGCATAAGTACCAATAGTAGGAGTGATTTTTGTAATATTTGTCTCGTAGGTTATTATAGTTTCATCTTGATAATCACGTTCCCTTTGTAAAAATGACAATAATAATTCTTTGTTTGAAATCTTAAGTGACTTAATAGAATCCCTAAGTTGTATTACCTTTTGTGACGTGTTTATTACAGTTGGTTGTTGTATTTCATGTTTGAAATTGTTTTTCAAAAAGAAAATATAAGCCAAAAGTAATATAATGGAAAAAATAAAGATATAGTCTTTAAATTTACTAATTTTCATTATCTAATAATAAGAAAAATTATTTCAAATTCAACAATTAAGTCAGAAGTACAATTTCATATTTACATTTCCACCCCTTATATTGTTTTATTTCTCCTTTAGCTACTCTTTGTAAAGCACTATCGTTTAAATTATGTTCTAAACAAAAATTTCTTAGTGAATAAAGTTTAAATTCCTCATTTTTTGGGGACGATAGTAAATAAATTCTTTTTTCTACAGTTTCTCCTTTAGTTCTATTCAAAACAATTAACCCTTTTTGAGTTTTTCTTTTTATTTTTTTTCTAAAAGATTGCATCGTGTTTTTACTAATCCCTTGTTCTTCACAATATTGATTTAGATTTTTTGTTGTAGAAAAATTTAAGTTCTCATCATAAATAACATACTCGTCTCTATCGTCAATTTTTTCTAAGTCATTATATAAATCTGAAATTAAGATACTTTCAGTTGATTCGGATGTTATCCCATTAATAAGTAAATTTACAAAGTTGGTCCATACCTCTATGTCAGTTTCATTCCTACCGATATTGGCTGCGTAACAACATAATACTACGTTATCTAAGGTATACCCCTTTGTTCTATCCAATCTATCTATTGAAGGTTGTTGAGGGTGTTTACTAGTAAGAGACGGAAGTAAGGGTATTTTGAACCAATAACACAATCCTTTTTGTTTTTCGTAAATCTCCAACACATCTTTGACTGTGAGTGTGTTTTCACAATTTCTACTTTTTGAGTGGTGAATTAGGAAATTAGCCCAAAGTCTAATTTTCCTTTCCTGATATTTTAACTTTTCTTTATTTTTGTTTTCAGAATTTTGTCTGTATTTTTTTTTGTTTTCCCTACCTATTTCGTTAGCGTGGTATTTACAAAGTAATACTTTTTGACTTGGGTGAAATTCATCTATTGATTTGAATTCTCCGCATTTTTTACAATATTTTGTTTCCATATATTATATAAATATATAGAAATTTGGTAAAAGTGTGTAAGTTTGTAAATTATTTCCTTTTCCACTTACCACCTTTTTGTTTGTACCTTTTTGCGGCTGCCCCATTACAATAAGCACTTGGACAAACTTTATATCTTGACTTCGCCCAATTTAAACAACTTTGCCAAAGTGATGGATTTGTTGGTACATTTTTCTTCTTTTTTTCAGTAATTTCACGACCCTCCATTACAACCTCATCTTCCATGGACATATCTTCAGTACCGTCACCTTTGGTTTCATTCATTAAGAAATCAAATACTTGGTCCATATTATTCTTCGCCTCGGCAATATGGTCCTGAGCCCAATCATGACCGTTGTCCAAAATTGAATCGACCATATCTCTCTCGAGTTCTAATAACATATCACATTGTCTCCTCATTTGTTCTAAATTTGAGAAAAACATATATCTATCCGAACGTTGTTCTTCGAGGACTTTTTTAATCACATTTCTTAATTCGTTGTTGTTCATTATACAGATGTATTACCATTTATTTCATTACAAACTCCTTCAAGGAACAATTCAATTTCTTGTTCCATACCTTCATATTTTTCAAATAAGTTTTCACCGTCCATAGACTCAAAATTACAAGTAGAATAATTTCCGTCAAAATCACAATAGATTTCACCATAAAATTCATCGTCATTCACGTTTAAATAACCTGTGTGAACTACTTCATCAGGAGTGTCTTCAGTTACTTCATATTTAAATTGTAAATTTAGACCTGATATTGTATCAGAAAATGTATTCTCATAATCTGTCATTGACTTTGATGTTGTCAAATCCTCATCAGAATATTTTCCTGTTTCAGAATAATGTCTTAGATAATTTTTTTCTTTATCAGATAAATCATCAAAACCCACACGACTAATCTTGTCCAAAATCGAATCGATTTCAGATTGACCCTCTTGAATAATATGTTGAATCACGTTAATTAATTCCGATTCTGTTAGTCTAACTATTTTTTTCATATAATTTAATTGTTTAAACCGAATGGTCCTCCTAAAGCCACCGCATCTAATATAACTACAGATTTACCGCCCAAATTTGTCCATACAGGATGAGGTGGGTCTATTGTTGTAACAACATCCCCACATAATTCTTGACAAATTACATTCGGTGTTCCGGCGGATAAAGGAGAGTTAGCACCTTCCAAATCTCCGTAATAATAGACAGGATTAATACTCGGACCTCTAGTTGGTGTGGGCGCTGGTGTGGGGGTAGGTGTCGGAGTTGGGGTTGGTATATCACATGAAGAACAATCTACAAAAGGGCCATCATGGTAAGTATAACCTGTTTCTCCACTGAATGTTAGACCTGTAAATGTTGCACAAAAATAACTTCCCCCATAATCAATTGTATATACCTCTCCTGAGAGTGGAAGGTCAAAATCATTACAAAATTGAGTACCATTAATATCTAACGTTAACCCCCCTTCACATGTTACAAAACCGAGATAGACACCGTCGGTTATTCCACTTTGACACTCACAACAAGTTGTTGAAGTTGATGCATATACATAATCGTGTGTAACACCAGTGGGAGCGATTACAGTAGCGCACTGATATTCTTCCCCAAAATAAAACAATATGACATCACCATTGGATAAAGTTCCAGCGGTAATTACATAATTAATACCCGTAGCACATTGTTCTACTAAATAGTTTGGCATTTTTTTATCCGTTTAAACCAAATGGACCTCCTAAAACAACTGCGTCTAACACTACTACCGCCTTACCTCCTAAGTTTGTCCATACAGGGTGAGGTGGCGCTATTGTTTGTACAACTTCACCACATAATTCTTGACATACCACATTGGGGGTACCGGCTGACAGGGGAGCATTTGCTCCCGCTATGTCACCGTAATAATATATTGGATTAATGTCTGCCATTTTATTTTTTTATTATTTAATTTTATGTTGTGTATCTATAAATATCAGGTGAGTTAATGTCAATTACAAATAATTCACTTGTGATTTCATCATAGAACAATATCGCAGCCGATGGGTCAACACCAGTTCTTAGGTTATTAGTGAAGTTTATAACTGTATTCGAAGAACAATCTATGGTTATAATTCCAAGTACACCACCCGCACTAACATTTCCTACGTACATGTAATTTTTAGTTGGGTTAAATGTGATAGTTTTTTGTGTACCACTATAACTTGAAGTGTTAATAGTTGTCTGTTCTGATGATGTGGTAACTACTGAAACACTTCCTGATGGGTTTAATATATAGAATCTATTATTATTAGGATTAAATATAATTTTTCTTTCTAAATCAACTCCTCCTGAGATATTAAACGTAGATGCCGTAACCAAATTAACAAGGTCAATCTCACATACATTAGCAAAACTTCCTACAACGTATGAGTATCCATCGTAATATGCGATATCACCTTTATAACCAGTTGTTAAACCTGTAATAACACCATTAACACTATCAGTAGTAGTATCAATAACAGTTACGGTAGGTGTTACATCTCCATCAAGAACTCCCAATAAGTTATTAGCACTATCGAATGTCATTCTAAATGTCACTTTTGGTGATATGTTAATTGAAGTTTGAGCCGATGTTGCAACGTCATAAGAAATTATTGTTGAACTTTCTGTGCTACCGAAATAAAGTTTGTTGTTATTTGTGTCAAAAATTGAAGTTGTAGAGGCTGCTAAAGTATTTGCGGTAATACCTGTTAATGTTTGTTCTCTAATAAATAACGTGTCATAAACATCAGTTCCTCCACTCGTAGTTGAATAATACTTGTTATTAACTGGGTCAGATATCAAACTCTTAACATTGTTTGCATATCCGAATGAATCAATAAATGAAATTATCGATGGTGTTGATGATGGTGTTGGAGTTTTTGTTTTAGTCGGCGTTGGAGTTGGGGTTTTTGTTTTGGTAGGAGTTTTGGTAGGGGTTTTAGTTTTAGTTACAGTTGGGGTAGGTGTTAATCCGCCACATGAACAATCATTACTGTATGTAATACCAGTTGGGTTAGGGTAGTAATTTGTTGTACCACTAACAAAACTAGCTGAAATACAACATGTTGTTGCCGTAGAATAAATAGGAACGGAAACATTAGTAGTGGTATTATCACATTTTGTTACATTGTATACCATCGATGATGCGGTTCCATTGAATAAATAACAAGTTTTACAACAACCTGGTGTGAAACTAACTGTTGGTGTTACGTTTGGAGTTTTGGTTACGGTTTTAGTAGGGGTTGAGGATGGTGCCACATAACCAGGGGTTGCGGTATTAGTCTTTGTAGGGGTGACTGTTGGTGTTGGAGTTTTAGTTTTTGTAGGAGTTTTAGTTGGAGTCTTAGTCTTAGTTGGTGTTGGAGTTTTAGTTTTAGTTGGGGTAACAGTTGGGGTTGGTGTAATTTCAATAAATGTCACAATTCCTTTTGTTGTTGCGGCAGAACCCAACCAATAGTCTAATATTTCATAAGTCTCAGGACCTCCTGTTGAGAATATCGGTCCAAATTGAGTTACTTTATCTATTTGAGCCTTAGTCATAGTTCTAAGAAATACCAAATCTTGTTTTCCTGGTTCTCTAACCAATAATTTGACTTGATATTCCATATAACATTGAGAACAATCCGAATATGTAATTTTTCCATCCGAATAATAAAGATTGGTGTCTCCTGAAACAACTTGAGCTCCTACGGTTCCACAAACAACCGAAGTTTGATTTACGTTTGCTAAAATAATAGTTCCGTTTATAATGTTAGATGGTGCGTATGTGAAACCTGTAATTCCGTCACAAGTTATAAAGTCATATAATACAATGTCACTACCATTATCTATTTTAACAAATCCGTTTGCTGGGTCGGTAAAGTTACCTCCAATAAATAATGATTTTTCGTCACAGCTTATTGCTGAGGGACATTGACATGGTTTGTTCGTTGCACAATCACATATGAATCTCCAATAAATTGGAATAAATCCTCCTTCCATTGTTACAGGGACCCATCTTCCACAATTACAATATGATGTTCCTCCACCACTTAGTTTTTCGTAATTTGGTGATACAAATGCATTTAATGCTTTTACTTCACCATTTAAATTTAAATCGTTTGAGTAAGTTGTATCACAAATACCGTTTGAATCAATCTTTAAAAGACTTTCTAAACCACAGTGATTACCATTTGTATCTTCATAACAATCAAAACCTCCACCGATAATTAACTTACCTGTACAATCCATGATTATTGAGTAAGCCGAACCATCCAAACCAGTGGTCGCTGAAAACTTAGTATCTACATAACCATTTGGCGTTATTTTAACAATGTTTGTTGAAATTGTTGTATTTTGGAATGTTGTTAACCATGAGTTTGAATCGTCGTCTCCTCCAATTACTATAAATGAACCGTCATCAAAAACATATATGTCTCTTACATTAGGAGTATCTCCTGTTAGGTTGAACCCTCCTTTAAAATCACTCCTGATTGTTCCATCTTGATTAAGTATGATAATACCTCTAGCGGTAATACCTCCATATTCAGTGAATTTACCTCCTACTATTATAGTGTTATTTAAATAATTTTTAATCACACTAATTGGTCCATCAAAACCACCATTCGCATTTTTTACAAATGTTTTATCAACATCACCACGGGTATTTAATTTTATAAAATTAAAAGTTTGGTTTGGGTTTACAGGGCATTTACCGTTATTACAATAACCTATTGTGTCGATAGTGTACGTTGAGGGTAACGATATTATATTATTACCACAAAATCTTTTTCTTCCTTTAAACTTAATGTATTTGGTAGTTTCATCACATCCGGTATATTCTAAAATAGATGCTGTCATTCCTGTATTT
>Ga0172372_10011769_pt1 | contig 11083 bp, 7 predicted proteins | sample LakKiv5m_2_FD_114544 | JGI IMG/M metagenome (GOLD analysis project Ga0172372, IMG submission 114544) | Freshwater microbial communities from Kabuno Bay, South-Kivu, Congo - kab_092012_9.5m | ecosystem: Environmental > Aquatic > Freshwater > Lake | place: Democratic Republic of the Congo... | reverse complement strand
CGGTGGAGGTGCACATTATGTTTCTATGAATTTTGGAACACCAGGAACCGGTATTGCCGGACAAGGTTATGATGGTGGAAATGGAAGTACTGGTAATCAAGATAGTTTTCCTGGTGGAGGCGGCGGAGGAGCAGGTGGAAAAGGTGGAGATGCGACTTTTTCGAAATCAGGAAATGGTGGAATCGGTCAACCATATGGACTTACTGGCACCACAGTTTATTACGCCGGTGGAGGTGGTGGTGGTTCTTATACAAACGGAGGTGATGGTGGTACTGGAGGAGGCGGAGCTGGAACTTCGGATGGTACTGCAGGTGCTAACGCACAAACAAACACCGGTGGAGGCGGAGGTGGAGGTTGGCTTTACTGTTGTGGTTCGGGTGGAGCCGGAGGGTCTGGACTCATAATCGTTAGATATCCAATTCTTTGATTTATGGAATTTTTTAATATATTGAACGAAAGTTGGGGTGTGAAAAGTGTAATGAAAAAAATAAACAAACAAATAAATAAAGATAAAGAACAATGTCACATTTCGCAGAAGTAGTTAATGGAATTGTAAAAAGAGTTATTGTTGCTGAGCAAGATTTTATTGACTCAGGTGCGGTTGGAATACCATCAAAATGGGTTCAAACATCATACAATACTCATGGAGGTGTTCATAAATTAGGAGGGACACCATTAAGAAAAAATTATGCCGGTATTGGTTATACCTATGATGAGCAGAAAGATGCATTTATTCCTCCAAGACCATATCAATCTTGGAATTTAAATGAGTCAACCTGTTTATGGGAACCACCAACACCATATCCATCTGATGGAAATCTATATAGATGGGATGAAGACTCTCAAAATTGGGAAGAAATCATTAGAAACGGACAATAATGCCTAATCCGGTTACATATCTCTCAGGTAATACGTTGGCGTACCAAGCTGGTATGTTTAAAAGAGGTACTACTGGACAAAATTTATCAAATTATTTAACGGGAAATTATGTTTGGTGGAATGGTGTTGACCAATCACCAAGTCAATACTTAATTTACTGTGATACGTACACTACAGGAGCTTCAAGTGAGGCAAATGTCTTACCATCAGCATGGTCTACACCTGATTTAACAGATACTAGTTTATTAAATGTAATTAACTCGGTGCCTGAACTTGTTGGTCAACCAAAATTTTCGTATACCAAAGAAGCGGTTACTTGGTTACAAGAAAGGAATTCCTACTATTTGATGAAAACAAACTATGAAAATATTGTTACCAATGGTTTAGTTTTCAATATTGATGCTGGATGGTACCCATCTTCAAATGGACAAAGTGTTTATTGGTATGATACTGTAAGTGGTTTAACAGGTACACTCTATAATGGTGTTGATTTTACATCTCAAAATAGTGGTGGTTATAATTTTGATGGTACTGATGAATATGTAAGTTTTGGTGCCTTACCTTTAAACTCACCATTATCGTTTACCAATGGCAACTTTACACTAGAACATTGGATTGAACCAACAGGACTTCAAGGGAGTACGTATTTTGGTTTAACAAATATGATATTATCCAAAGGTCCGGCATCAACTTATAACTACGCAACTCAAGTTGTTAATGCAACAAGTGTTAGATTTTATCATAGGGATAATAATGAGGGTTTATCTAATAATACATTTACTATTGGTAATATATTAAATGTTTGTACTCATTTGGCCTTTGTGGTTAACACCGCGGGTACTCAAGTTACTTTATACGTAAATGGAATATCTTGGGAGACTCAAAATTTGACAGGTAACCCAATAACACCTTATGATAATGACCCATTATTACTTGGAGGTCTGTTTAATCAACCATTCACAAATTTTATTGGAAATATCTATATAAATAGAATTTATAATAGAGCATTAACTTCTGATGAAATTTATCAAAATTATAACGCGCAAAAAAATCGTTTTGGAAGTCAATATCCTATATTAAGTGGTTTAAAACAAGGTTTATTAGGTAATAGTTATTATTCTTATCCTGATTCAGGTAGTTATTGGTTAGATATTAGCGGTAACGATAAAAAAGGTACTTTAGAAAATGGAACGGCATTTAATTCTGCCGGATATTTTTCATTTGACGGGACTGATGATTATGTTAATTTAGGTGTTACCAATACAATATACACTGGCAATAATGTTACATGGGACGTTCAATTTTTGGCGGATTCAACATCAGGATACAGACCTTTATTTGGTAATGATGGTATAGGTTCGTTTTCATATATTGCACTTCACTTATCAACAGGTAGTATGAATATGAGATTTGAAGCTGCAAATGATAGTGGATACCCAAATGGAAATTGGTTTGATATTGTAACTAGTGATAGTTTTACAATAAATGAATGGGGTAGATATACAATAACATATGATGGTGCTATTTTTAGATTCTACAAAAATGGTGTTGCAACTAATACCTACTCTTGGCCTTATGGTTTAGGTAATAATAATCAAACTTTATATATGGGAAGATTTTGGGCTGGTACTTGGAATGGGGATATTGGAGCGTTTAACATTTATAATAGAACATTATTTCCTTATGAGGTTGCGTCAAATTACTATCAAGGTAACATAGTTACTTCAAACTTATTATTTTATTATGATGCGGGAAATTTAGTTTCTTATCCAAAAAGTGGAACATCCACAAGAAACCTAACGTCCCTATCAACAAATGTCGGAACCTTAAACAATGGTGTTGGATTTTCATCAAATAATGGTGGTTATTTTACATTTGATGGAACTGATGATAACATAAATATTGGAACGGTTGGAGGATATTCAAATCAAATGACTTGTGAGGCTTGGTTTAGAACAACAAGTAATGCCTCTTGGAAAGATATGATTTGTGGACCAGTTGGAGATGTTATTTTTACTGTCAACAATAATGTAATCAACTTCGGTTCTCAAGGAAGTAGTCCAATTCCACACACAAATTACAGTAATACAATAGTTAATACGGGAGCTTGGTTTTATGCTGCGGCAACATATAATGGTTCAACAGTTAATATTTATATAAATGGAGTTTTGGACGCATCTTACGCTAGAACAGGTAGTCAAACACCTGGTAACTTAAGAATAGGTTCCAATGATAATGGTACTGGTGAATTTTTTAATGGTGATTTACCAATTGTTAGAATGTATTCAACAGCACTATCTCAAAGTCAGATAATTCAAAACTTTAACGCACAAAAATCAAGATTTGGTCTATAATGGCAATTAACGCAATATCATACCTAACAGGAAATACCGCATATCAAACAGGTATGTTTAAAAGAGCCACAGTTGGTGCAAATATGTCATCATTATTAACAGGAAGTTTTAAATGGTGGAATAAAGTGGATGCCTTGGCAACCCAATATCTTATTTATACTGACTCATATACCACAGAAAGAACTGACCAAGCAAATTCAGTTCCAGTTTGTTGGTCAACACCTGACTTAAACGACCAAAGTTTGGTTAATTTAATTAACACAATTCCTGAAAGAGTTGGTGATTTTGCTTTTACAAATGTAAATCCCGCACTCTATTGGTTACAAAATACAAACAAATATTTTTTATTGAAAAATGGTTACGAAAATATTGTAACAGATGGATTAGTGTTAAATTTAGATGCCGGATGGTATGATTCGTATCCTGCGGCAGGAAGTACGTGGACCGATTTAAGTGGTGAAGGTAATAATGGTACTTTATTTAATAGCCCAACTTTTAGTTCTAATGATGGCGGTTCAATTGTATTTGATGGAACGGATGATTATGTCATCGGTAATATTGCACCATCAACGTTTTCAAACGCATCTACAATTTGTTGTTGGTTTAAAAGAACCTCGGTTACTCAATGGTCAGGATTATTTTCTAATAATGTTAATACATTTTCATCAGCAATATTAACTTTTATTAGTGATACTAATATTGTTGGTACTAACCAAGTTGGTGTTGACCCAACTAGCATTGGTATTGATTTAGGTAATGATTATTTAAATCAATGGATATACTGTGTTATAGTGTACAATGGAAGTACTATCGGAAGTGGTGTAAATGTATATGCATATAAAAATGGAAATCTACTAACATCATCAGGTAATTTATATTGGAACCTAACAACTGCTTCACAATATTATGTCGGTAGACATTATACAACTGTCAGTCAGATACATAATGGTAATATACCTATAGTACAAGTTTATAACCGAGCTCTAAATTTAACCGAAATTACACAAAATTACAACGCTCAAAAAACAAGATTTGGTTTGACTGGCTCTACAATTTCACAAACAGATTTAATGTTTCATGTGGATGCTAATAATATTGTATCTTATCCTGGTAGTGGAAGTACTTGGTATGACATAAGTGGAAATAATTATGATTTTACATTGGTAAATTCACCTGTTTACACTACACATAATAATGCAAAAACATTTAATTTTTCAGGCTCAGATGATTATGCTGTTAGAAATGGACCAATAAGATATGATGTAGGAACTGCCGCTACAATATTTGTTGTTATGGCAAGTATCAATGATTCCGACTTTGGAAGTTGTTCGAGACTTGTAAGTTTTAACAATGGGTCTAGTGTGAACTTAGATTATACTGACTACTTTTGTTTACCATCTTGTCCGCAAAATAGATTTAATCTTTATTATAAACTAAATCCAGGAGGTTTGGATGCTGGTATATCAATGAAAGGACCCACTGACCCCTACAATATTTTAACTTTTTCATGGACGGCAGGCAGTAGTGCAAAACAATACACCAACGGAAGTTTGTTGGCATCAACTACCAGTGTTGCATCTGCGTTTGACTATCTCACAGTACAAAGAATGGCTTTTGCGGTAAACGCCGCATTAAATATTGAGAATTCATATGTGAGAATTAGTGAAGTATTTATGTATAGTAGACAAATGAGTGATGTTGAGGTTACAAATACCTATAATGCTATTAAATCTAAATACGGATTATAATGCCAACACCAGTAGCAGTTTTATCAGGAGGAACAAGAGGATTTGAATTAGGTATATTCAAAAACGGAAGTGTTGCTCAAGGATATAATTTTCCATTATCATCAAATTATAAATGGTGGAACGGTGTTGATGTATTAGCAACCCAATATCTTATATATACAGATAAGTATACAATGGGTAGTTCAACCTTAGCTGATACCATACCTGTTGCTTGGTCAACACCTGATTTAACAGACCAAAGTTTACTTAATCTAATTAACACCTTACCACCAAGAGTTGGATTACCTGTTTTTACATCATTACAACCAGCATTAGATTGGTTACAAGGGACAAATGATTTTTATTTGGTTAAGAATGGTTTGGAGAATATTGTAACAACAAATTTACAACTTTACTATGATGCAGGACTTTATAATAGTTATGTTGGTACAGGAACATCAGTAATTGATTTAAGTGGAAATAATAGAACAGGAACTTTAATAAACGGAACCAGTTTTATTTCTTCAGGAGTTGGTACTTTTGATTTCGATGGTAGTGATGATTATATAACATCTTCATTGGCTACAAATGCGACCAATAATGTTACAATAGATGCTTGGTTTAATTCGGACAATGTTAGCCAAGCCGGACAAATGATTGTGTATAATGGTAGTGATATTGGTGGTAATGGTTTTGGTGTGTCAATAAATTATGAAGGTTCTACATCAGGAAATATCTATGTATTATATGGTGCATTAAGTTGGTTTGACACTGGAATTCCAGTTTCTTCAGGAATTTGGTACCATGTTGCAATGACAATATCAGGGACATCTTTAAAAGTTTATTTAAACGGACTTCAAGTTTATACTGTATCAACATCTAATCCAAACGAACCAACATCATATACGAATATAGGTCGAAATGATTATCCTGCCGCGAGATATTTTAACGGTAAAATACCAATTGCAAGAGTTTACACATCCGCATTAACCGCTCAACAAATATTACAAAACTACAACGCTCAAAAAGGTAGATTTGGACTTCCAACAAATGTAACCAACGGATTGGTGGCACAATTGGAGGCTGGTAATCCATCATCATATCCTGGCTCAGGTACTATATGGTATGATATTAGTGGAAATGGTAATAATTTTACACTTTTTAATGGTGCTTCTTACGATTCTACTACAAAAAGTATGGTATTTGATGGGTCTGATGACTACGCTAGAAGCACAAATTTTATTGATTTAAGTTCAGCTTCAGCAACAACTGTTCAATGGATAGGTAAACAAGATACAGCATCTTCACAATTTTTATGGGAACACACTCCAGACTGGAATTCAATACCAGGAGGATTTGGAATTATAATGGATAGTACTGGTAGTGGATTCCAACAAGGTTCATGGCACGCTAACTGGTATGCTCAAGCTGCGAGAAATTTTATAAATTCAATTCAAAGTACTTCTAACTTTTTTTCACAAACACACAGACTAATACCAAACAATAGTTTAGGTCTCCAAGATTGGGTAAATACTGACTTACAAACTTTTGTTACAGGTCCTGGATATCCTACAGGAACATCCACAGTTGGAAACAATAACGGATTTGCTAATGATTATACTTATTTGGCATCTAGAGCTGGTTCTGCTGCTTTATTAGATGGTAATATTGGAGTTTTCTTAATGTACAATAGAGCGTTATCACAACCTGAAATTATTCAAAATTATGAATATTATAGAAGTTTATATGGTTTGACTGGTGTTACTAGAAATGGTCTTGTATTATGGTTAGATGCGGGTAACAATCAATCATATCCTACACAGGGAACCACTTGGTATGATATTAGTGGTAATGTGTTTGATGGAAGATTACTCAATGGTCCGACATACTCAACTGATGGTGGAGGTTCAATTGTGTTTGATGGTGCTGATGATTACGTATCAATCCCCGATATAAATTTTTCAACAGCAACTATTGATATATGGGTATACATTGATGCTTATAGTGCTGGAGGAACGGTATTTGTATATCAATCAAACAATGGTTTTGAAGTATGGTCAGATTTAAGTGGTTTAATCAGATATAATAAAAATCCTACAACAGGTCTTACATCAGGACCTGGATTTACTTTAAATTCTTGGAATAATATAGTAGCAACGTCTGACGGAATAGTAAATAAACTTTATTTAAATAGTACAAATATAGGTTCAACTAATGGTGGGATATTTGACAACACCAGTGGAGATATAAGAATTAGTGGTTATGGTAGTTATATGGTAAATGGTAAATGTTCAACATTAAGAATGTATAACCGAGCATTATCCCAAGCAGAAATTACACAGAACTTTAACGCACAAAAAAATAGGTACGGTTTGTAACCATACCTATTCATAAAATTTTTAAATTAAACTTATGGTGTTGGAGGGTTTGGGTCAGTCCACTCAGGAGTTGCCAAAATGTTTAACATCTCATCATGTGAGTATGGTCCTTCAGTTCCACCTTTAAGGTAAAGAACACCCACACAATCAGGAGTATCACCAGCCCATTTCACAAAAGTTTTAAGACCATTAACTGAACGTCTTACAGTCAAAGCTGAAGTTTCCAAAACCTCATTAAAGTTTACGTACTTAAGGTTTGCGTATGGGAAAATCAAATATTCCCTTGGCGTTGTATCTTGTGCTTGCATATCTTTTTTTAGATAAATATTATGATTTATTAAATAAATGTCAAAGGTTTATTTTCTCTTATAACCATTTAATTTGTTGAATTGTTCCAAAACTTTTAGAGAATCAAAATAATTCTTTTCGGCTCTTTCGATTTCCTTAGGAGAAGCAGTCGACTCCAACACTTTGTTGTATTCGATTTCAGCTTCTTGAACTAATTTCTCTATTGTTTTTAATAATTTCATCACTATATAAATATCTCCAAATTGTTATATTATTAGAAAGATGAATTGGAAGGATAAATTATTATTTGTTTCAGCGCAACCAGATGTACCATATTTTCATTGGCAATGCGAAATATATTTGAATAATTTTATTGAAATGGGTATACCAAAAGAAAATATTCATGTTTTATTTGGTATTGTTAAAGGACAAAACGAACTTTCCGAAGGTGCATTAAATCTTAAAAGATATACTCCGAATATTCACGGATATAAAGATAGAAGAGATAAAAAACATTATATACCAAGTATTAAACCTTATTTAATTTATGAGTGGATTAAAGAAAACAAACAAAGAGGAGAACTTTTTTTTCTACATGACTCTGACATTATATTTAACTACATTCCTGATTTTGATACTCTTATAGAGGATAATTTTATCTATATGTCTGATACTCGTGGATATATAGATTTTAATTATATTATGGATTGTGATAAACGATATTCTGAACAACATCCTAATATGGATTCTGGTCAATTGTTAAGAGAAATGTGTGATATAATTGGAGTGGACCCAAGTGTTGTTAAGAAAAATGAAAGTGGTTCTGGTGGAGCACAATATATTATGAAAAAACAAGAGTGGTTTATGTGGTATAAAATATACCGAGAATCCACAAGTTTATATGATAAATTACAGAGATTTCAAAGAAAGTATCCAATAAGTCCTGGTGAAATACAATTTTGGACTGCTGAAATGTGGTCTGTTTTATGGAACCTATGGTGGTGGGAATTTGATACGAAAATAACTGACGAACTAAATTTTGCTTGGGCAACAGATACTCTTGAAAGTTGTAGTGAAAAACCAATATTACACATGGCTGGAGTTACAGAAAAAGAAAAAAATGTTAAATTCTTCAAGGGAGATTACATTAACATTGACCCAATTTCTTTACTTAAAAATAATGAAAACGTTTTTGATTTTGTTGAGAATACTTCCTCAACAATCAAATACATAAACGAAATGAAAAAAATAATTCAAAAATAGAATTATTGGTTATTTATAGAGTAAAAGAAAATAATGGCGTGTCCTGATATTGTTGTTGGTACTATTGGCACTGGAGGAACTCCTTTGGGTGTTCAAATTATTAGTGGTGGTACCAAAGTATATGTTTCTAATTTTGCGTCAAATTCAATTACCGTAATTGATGCCGCCACGTCAGGTACCACCACAATTAACCTACCTAGTACACCAAGAGAAATTGCTTATAAACAAAACAAAGCATTTGTAACTTTAGTTACTTCTAATCAAGTTGTTACAATTAACACAAATACTCAAACAACTGGAACTACAATTAACGTTGGAACAACACCATTTGGTATTGTTTATGAAAGTGGTGGCGATAGAATTTGGGTTACAAATAGCAATTCTGATAACGTATCGGTTATCGACCCATCTACGGATACCGTAATTCAAACAATATCTGTTGGTGATACACCATATGGTTTAGATTACGACCCTGTAAATGAAAAAATATATGTGGCAAATTCAGTTGATGGTACAGTAAGTGTTATTTTAACTGACGACTACTCAATTCAAACAACAATAAGTGGATTTACAAATCCATCTGGTGTTGCGTACAATGGTGCTAACGGATATTTTTATGTTAGTGATTATACTGATAATGTGGTTAAATGGATTGACCCGGTAACTAATACGGTATTAGGTACTGTATCTGTTGGAGTTTATCCATTACAATTAGGTGTTGATAGTGTTAATAATAGAATATATGTTGCCAATAATAATAGTAATACACCACCAGGTACTGTAACAATTATAGATGGTTCTACTAATACTGTCTGTGGTACTTTAACTGTAGGAACGGGACCATTTGATGCGGTATTCAACCCATTTAATAATTACACTTATGTATCTAATTCCGCTAATAGTGATGTTAGTTTAATACAATTGTTATTTGACCCAACACCAACACCTACTAACACTCCAACTACAACGCCTACCAACACAATAACACCTACGATTACTACCACACCAACAATAACACCATCGCCAGTTCCATTAGACTATCAATTACAATCTTGTTGTAGTGGTGATTATTTTACTTTTCAAGATTATCCTGGTAATCTTATTATTGGTGGTACATACGGGTTCTCTTGGTCAGGAGGTAGTAGTTCTTGTGCTACTGTAGTACCTTATTCTGGCGTTGGCTCTACTTATACCTACGCTGGGTCGGGTAATCCTGTTCCTTATGCGAGTTGTGTGTTATGTGAAGCAGAACTACCTTGTCCAACACCAACACCAACACCAACTCCAACAGTTACCACAACACCTTCGCCAACTCCATTATGGACTTATTATTTTTCAGGATGTTGTTCACCATCATACGAATTTGAGGTAGTATCTAATACAGATTTATTTGTAGGTGCTGGTAGTTTTTATTATTGGGAAATACCTGGTTTAGGATTTACAGGATGTACAGAGGCTGTGGCATCCTTACCAGGACCTTATTCTACACACAATTATAATCCGTTAAATGATACATTTAATGCGACATACTCAGATTGTTTGGATTGTATTTCATTTAATCCAAGCGGTGCTTGTGCTGGACCAACTCCTACACCAACGACAACTAATACAGGAACTCCGACAAATACACCAACGCCAACAATAACTCCGACAAATACTGAGACTAACACACCAACACCAACTAATACAGGAACTCCTACAAATACACCAACACCAACAATAACTCCGACAAATACTGAGACTAACACACCAACACCTACCAATACAGGAACTCCTACAAATACACCAACACCAACAATAACTCCGACAAATACCGCAACCCCAACACTAACACCATCAGTAACTCCAACTGACGAACCATTTGACATCTATAGTTTTAGAAATTGTTGTGATGTAACAAATAAGTTTAGATATAGTAATGTTACTGGAACACTTATTGTTGGACAAATTTTTTACATTTCAGGTCCTGATTATGTTGGTTGTGCTGAAGTTCTTCCATATGAAGCGACCGGACCAATATATGATGGTAATGGTACTTCATTTACTGAACAATCAACATGTGATGATGCATTATGTCCTGTATGTCCTACAGTTACGCCAACTCCAACGCCAAGTATAACACCACCTTACATTCTTTGTACCTGTGTTAATTATAATTTTACTAACACCAATGCTTATTCAGTAATTGTTGGAT
>Ga0172372_10011768_pt1 | contig 11083 bp, 14 predicted proteins | sample LakKiv5m_2_FD_114544 | JGI IMG/M metagenome (GOLD analysis project Ga0172372, IMG submission 114544) | Freshwater microbial communities from Kabuno Bay, South-Kivu, Congo - kab_092012_9.5m | ecosystem: Environmental > Aquatic > Freshwater > Lake | place: Democratic Republic of the Congo... | reverse complement strand
CCCGCCACGACCGTGCCCGAGGCGAAGCCGACACATCCCTGGCGGAAACCTTGGAGCGTGCGCCGCCAGCGCGAACTAGCCGGCGCATCGTAATCCCCCGTGCAAGACTTTACGTCACACCCCGCTTGGCGGATTGAAACGACACTCTTGTTGTAACGTGGTATACTGCCTTCAGTTCGAAACAGCACTAATCCGCTTGGCGGATTGAAACTACTATCTTCACCTAATAAGGGAATAGCTGAAAGGGTTCGAAACAGCACTAATCCGCTTGGCGGATTGAAACGGCAGTCAGGTCGTCGGTTGAAACGCTCGCCCAGGGTTCGAAACAGCACTAATCCGCTTGGCGGATTGAAACCGGTTCATCGGTGGTTTCCTTTCGCTGTCCACGCCCAGTTCGAAACAGCACTAATCCGCTTGGCGGATTGAAACTATTCGAACCATTATCAGCCCGATGGGTGTGAGCGCCGAGTTCGAAACAGCACTAATCCGCTTGGCGGATTGAAACTGGCCGTAGTAGAAGCCGAGCCACTGCTTCACCCAGTTCGAAACAGCACTAATCCGCTTGGCGGATTGAAACGAGTTCAGCAAAGCGCCATACGTTGGTGGTAAGAGCAGTTCGAAACAGCACTAATCCGCTTGGCGGATTGAAACACTAATTGAAGGAACCACAATCACAATCCTAGATGGTTCGAAACAGCACTAATCCGCTTGGCGGATTGAAACCCAAAGAAGAGCACCCAGCGCTACCGCTGGTGCTGTCTACCGACCCATACAATCACACCACCCACCCACTTACCGCGCGTCCTGAGCCGTTGTAGCGCGTCTGAGCGGTACGCTACGCTTCAACCGTGAGGCGAGGTAGGTAGACTCGGTTCCAAAAGTAGGTCTGATAATATCAGACCTACTTTTCTTTCTACCATTACCAATTTGTCCGTTTTGAGGCAACTCGGGTGCGTCGTGCATTGTTTGCGCTGCGGTTCAACGTGCCACCCAACCAACCCGCGGCCCTCCTGAGCCGTTGTAGCGCGTTACAGGGGTATGCAAACGGGCCTCCCACGTGGGAGGCCCGTTGTTGGTTCGTGCCCGATGAAACAACAAAACGGCCACACCGCGGCCCCCTCCTGGGGAGCCACCCAGAGGAGGGAGCGGAGCGGGGGAGCCGGTTTGTTGGTGGCCATTGTACCCTACAACCCGTCGGCCTCCTCCCAGCCCGGCCCTAGTTTCTCGATCTCCTCGAGGCCCTCGGTAAATGATAGGGCCTCGGCCAGGTTGGGCGTTGTGAGCAGGTAGGTTAGTCGCTGCCCCGGGCCGTGGGGCCTCACAATCTCCCAATGGCCACGCCCGCCCCGCAGTTCCAACCCCAGGGCGGCCAATTTCCGGCGGAGCGTTGCGCTATAGATCATCATCTCCCCCCAGTGTTACCCGGGCATTGGCGATGCCCGTAGCGGCGGCGTAGCGGAGGGGCATAACGGGGCTCGACCAACCCCCGGCCTCCTGTAAATCCCGGAGCGATGTTCCCCCACGCAGGGCCCAGGTAGCCCACGCATGGCGACAATCGTGCGGCCCCAGGTTGGACACCCCTGCCCGCTCCCCCAGTTCCCCAACCCGGAGCCGGATCGCCCGCACGCCCATCCCGCCCTCCCCGAGGCTGCCATCGTTGCGGCCTGGGCGGAGGAGCGGCCCCGACGTGGCCATGTCCTGGGCGTAGGCCTGAGCAGCCGCGGCCAGGTCGTTGGTTACAGCCAATGATAGCGTTTGGGCCCGTTGCACTTTGGGGCGCCAAAACGTGAGCAACCCCTCGGCCAGGTTGAGGTTGGCCACGGTAAGGGCGGCGATCTCCCCAACCCGGAGGCCCAGATCGAGTAACAGGGCCATGAGGAGCGCATCCCGCCGGCCTATCGGGGTTTCTCGAGGTTGGGCCTTGAGGGCCCGGCCCTGGGCCCGGCTCAACTCCGTGGGTTGGGCCTTTTTGGCGCCCCTCCTGGGGGCAGGGCGATCGGCCCGGGCCTCGGGCGGTTTGACGGTCTCAATCATCCTGAGGGCGTCGGGTGGCACAACCCCGGCCCTCGAGGCCTCCCGGATATAGGCCCGGAGGGTGGCCATTGATCGGGACTGGGTTGCCGGAGCGTAGCCCTCCTCCGTGAGCCAGCCGAGATAGGCCTCGAGGAGGCCCCACGACACCCCGGCCCAACACGCGGGGTTAGCCGCCCATCCACAATCGGCCCCCTCGAGGCCCCGGGCCTCGAGGTAGCGGGCCCAGGTGGCCAGGTCGTTGTCGTGAGCCCGGAGCGTTGCCGGGCTCAACCCCGCCCGGTAACGGGTGAGGCTATTTGCGGCGGCGGCCACGTCGTCGGCCTGCCCCAACTCCCCGAGGCCCTCGGGCATCATCGTACCCTCTCGATTGCTATACGAAACATACGGATCTCCTGTAGGAGGGGCCCCTCGAGGGGCCCCTCGACAATCGCGGCTAGTCCCTGAGCCACTCGGCTACAATCCCCTCGAGGGTCTCATCCCCGTCCCATTCCCCAGCGGCCAGCCATTGGCGGAGGCCATCCCCGTCATCCGTAGGGGCGGCCCCCTGGGCCTCGAGGGCCTCCGTCACGGCCACGGCCACCCCGTGGCGGGCCTCGTCCATGTCCCCCTGATAGGCCCCTCCCGATCGGGCGCTCAACGTGGCCACGTAGGAAGCCCAATCCTGGGGACCGCGGGCGGGCCCAACCCAGTAACGGAGCTCAAATGTCCTATCCTGGATCTTGGCGCTCCAAATGTCATCCACGGTGTAGATCGCCCGATCCCCCATAAGACTCCCGGAGGTGGCCACGGAGATCTCAAGGGCCCCCGGGGTGTGGTATATCGCCTCTCCCCGCCCGACCATCCCCTCCAAATCGAGCCAATCCATGGTGATCGTGATCTCGCCCGTCTGGGGGTTGTACTGCTGTTGCACGGCTCAACTCCTCTCTGGGGGCCATCGAGGGCCCCCTCCTCGGCTATCGGCTACGCTGCCACCAAATCGGCCACGGGGAGGCCTCCCCGACTCGTGGTACCCGTCGGGCGGAGGGTAACGGCCTGCCCATCGGCCAGGGCGTGAGGCCCCCGGATTACGTACGTCCCCCCCTCGGCCAGTTCAACCCGGGTTGCCCCGCCCCGGGTCTCAACCGCCCCCACACGGCCCGTTACCAGATCGGCCCGACGTCGGGCCTCAACGATCTCGTCCTGACTCGCTATCCCGCGCTCAATCCCCCAGCCCAGGAGGGCGAGTGCCCGACCGACGGCGGAGGTCTCCGCATCCTCGATCGGGTTGGTGGCCTGAGCCGTGGGGCGCTTCCCCTCGGCCCGGAGGGCCTCGAGGAGATCGAGACGAAACGACGCGGTACCCGTGGCCTGTCGGCCATCCCGGAGCCGGATCACGGTTTGGATAAACCCGTGGGTGGCGCTCAACATCGTGGGCGCTCCCGTCATGATATCCGTGATCTGGCCCTGGGCCTGGGCCAGCCGCTCAGCAACCGTTACGTACCCGTTGATGTCGTATTTCATAGTGGCTCCCCTGTTCCTAGGAGGGGGCCGAGGGCCCCCTCAATCGTCGGCAGACTATAGGGCGATCAGAATGTCGATAGCGGCCCGAACGTGGTACCCGACCGTGATCACGTGCCGATCGTGTTTGCGGATTAGGAGCCATACGCCCTCGGCATCACGGCTCAAACGGTACCCCCGACTCTCGGCCAGTGTGTGGATCTCGTAGGTTGTCATAGTGGCTCCCCTCCTGTTGCTACGGGAGGGGCCACGTTGGCCCCTCCCCTCCCCCAGCCTAGTTAAACAACTCGTCCATCTCGTCCTGAGCCGTTTTGCGGGGGGCCTCCGGGGCCCGGGCCTCGAGGGCCCGTACCCGGATCGCCTCGGCCTGGGCCTCAACGGCCTCAACCGCCCGCTGCACAATCCGACCGGCGGCCCGGTGCCAGCAGGGTTGCCCGGAGGCGTAGGCCTCGCACTGGCAAACCCCATTGGCGGTGTAGGTGCGGCCCGAGGGGCTCGAAACTAGGAGGGCGTGGGCCTCGAGGTCATACTCAACCGCGTCCTGGGTGTATACCCAATCGGCCCCGGTCTCAACCGCGTTCGTCCATCGGGCGTTGCCCTTGACAGCGGCCAAAGCGTTGTCGTAGGCCTCGACAATCTCATCGGCTAGGCGGGCAATGCGGAGGGTGGTAAACATTTGGGTGGCTCCCCGTAACTACTAGGTAAGCATTTGCTTACATGCCTATAATACCAAATTATCGGCAGTAAGATGTTAAGATTACCTGATAAACACCTGATATAAACCTGATAAACACCTGATATTTTAGGCCTCGGCGGAGGGGTTAGGGATCCGGGCAGGGGTGGCCATCGTTGGGGTTGGCTCCCCCTGGGCGGGCCTCGAGGCCCCCACGGGCGGAGCGCGATCGGGGGTTGGTACTGTTTCGATCGGGTTGGCCCCCGGCCTCGAGGAGGGCCCGGGGGTTGGGGTGGCCATTGGTTGCCTGAGCCGACGCACGCCCGCGCTCCCAGCTGCCCGCCTGGGCGTGGGTGCTCCATTTTGGGGTGGACATTTTGCCCACCCCAAGTGTCAACCATCGGCCCTCGCTCATCAGCTGGCCAGGACGTGTGCGTGTGCCATTTTGGGGTGGACAATTTGTCCACCCCAAAGTTCTCGCTCGCCAGGAAACAAAGGGGAAAGTTTTTCCACTTTGAACGCCAGGAGCCTGCGGACAATTTGTCCACTCTGCGATCATTCGGCAAATTTGCCGGTTGATAGTTCGAATCGGCCAATTGGCCGAGTTCCACACAACCGCAGCTCAGCCGCCATTATCTACTCGGCTCTCCCCTCTTCACTGGCCAGGAGGGTATGACAGATTCTATGACAGGTTATGACAGGTTATTGCAGATAGCATGACAGGTTTTACCGCATCAGGACGCCATTATTGCAGATATGACAGGTTGACTATATGTTATTTTGCTTGGAAAGTTGGGATAGGTTCAGGATGAGTAGGAGTAGTAGTATATAAAAAGAAACATGGAGCAACCTGTCATATCTGTCATATGCAGCATCAGGACGCTAAATAACCTGTCATAGAACCTGCAATAACCTGTCATAGAACCTGTCATCATGTGTCATCAGCTGGTCGGCCACGCAACAAAGCGGACCGTGTGGCCCGCTTTTTAGTGGGTCGGAAAACTCAGGTTATGCACCCATACCAACACACCACCCACCCACTTACCGCGCGTCCTGAGCCCGTGTAGCGCGTCCCGGGGCCATTGTGGGCGTAGCGGTTCTGTAGCGGGTTTGTCCTGCTGTTTTGCCCCCCCTCTGCCCGTTTACTGGGTTGCAAAATGGGCGCAATCCTTTTTTTTGCGCCTTGCGCCTGGCCTTGCATAGCGCCCGTACCAATGGCAAGGCCCGCGCTGGGCCTCGACCGCGTCCCGACGCCACGGGCCACAACTGCGCCACCCTGCGCCATTGGTGGCGTATAGCGCACGTGAGCGCGCCACCCTGCGCCATTTTGTAGCTTCGGATATTTCGGCATCGGCCCAGGGCCCAACGGCCCTTTTTGTGATCCGCATAATCCGAAAAAAATTACCATCGGTACCGACGGTTGGCCGAGGTGGCCACGGTTGCACGCAGATCCGCGAGCCACGCCCGGGCGTGGGGGTCGCCACGCTGGGCGTCCTGCCTGGCCCGGGCCACAACCGCGGCCAGGAGATCTACGTAGCGGTGATCGGGTTGGTAGGTTGCCATTGTTCGTTGCCTCCTCAGGGGGTATTTTTGGGCATTTAATTTAATTTTGTGTATGCCAATTTAATTTTGTGTTTATTTTGTGGGCACAATAATAAAAATGGTTTAGGGCGTCCTAATGCGGAGCTAGGAATTATTTTTAATTTTGTGTATTTTGTGCAGGGGGTAACCTATTTTCTTTAATTATTTGCCCCAGCCCTAATAGTCAATTTTAATTTTGTGTGTGTTTTGTGTAACACAAAATTAAATCAATAAATACAGCATACGACAAGCCTCAACAACCAAATGGCCACCCAAACCCAGGGGAGGCCTGGGGTACGCTCCGCCGGCCAGGGGGTAAAAAATACCCTAAAACACAACCCCCCCGCACAAAATACACAAAATTAAAAATAAATATTTTCACCGCATTGTAATGCCCTAAAACCCTTTTATTATTGTGCCCACAGAACCCACACAAAAATAAATTGGCATACACAAAATTAAAAATAAATAGGCTCCGGAGGGTGATCTCCGGAGCCTGAGGGGTGGCCATCGGTTGGGGTTAGGGGAGGGTGGCCTCCTCGTGATACTGGGCTATCCGTTGCGGGTTGTGGTACCCCTCGGGGAGGTACGGCTGTAAATCCTGTTTGATATAGTGACGTACCCCCAATCGGCTACAGAGCTCAACGACCTGGGCTGTATACCCGGCCCAATCCGTGGTACGGGTTATTTGCCCGAGGTAGTTTGCCCTGCCAATTTTGAACAAATCGACAAACTCATGGGTTGCCTCAATGATTGCCAGGCTTGCCTCAACACTGAGGGTAGGCTCCAAACTCACCCACGTAAAAATGCCAGCCCGATGAAACGCCCGGAGGGTGGCTATCCGGTCGTCTGGGTCGGCTGCGGCCCGCTCCCATTTGCGGCTAAACGTGGTATCTAGGCTCGTGAGGGTTGAGGCAAACGCATCCCGGCTGGGCCTGAAGAGATCCAAATCCCGGAGCGCCCGGCGGCCCCCCTTTGTGAGCGTACAAAACCCCAACCCATAGCGGGCCAAGGTGATTAGTACATCTCGCGTGAGCGATGTATCGCCCGGGTGGTACGGGTCGGTCGTGAACGATAGCATAACCTGGCCCCGGAGCCCTAACGTAGCGTATTTCTTGGCGTCTTTCTCGAGGGCCTCGATAAAACCGGGCCTGGGCGTTGCCCCGGCGTCAAACTCTGGGCGGGGCATCCGTAGCACGTTGGGCACGTAGCAGTAGGCGCAACCATGGCCACAACCCCGGTAGGGGTTGGTTGCCAGCGGGGCATACTCCCCGGCCTGGCCCTCAGGAGCATAGATGATTGTGCAACCCCGTACACTGTTCCCGTCGGCATTCACGACAGGGCCCCGGGCCCGGGCCCGGGGCGTATCGAGAAGATCAATAGCGGTCATACGTTGGCCTCCTCAATAGTTCCACCAATCACATCAATAAGGCCGTTATACTCTCTCACCGATTCCATCAATTGCTCATGAAGTTTGGGTTCAACCCCACAGACAACCATAATGGCATCTAATGCTCCCAGGTCTCCCATAGCACACACGGCCACCAACTGGTAAATGTTTGCCCCCAACCCAAATGTGTCATCCTCCACAAAATCGACGAACCGATCAAACGTTTTGGTTTGCAGTATACGCTCCCATCCACGACGAGACTGCACTGGTAAAAACATCTCCACAACACGCCAGTAGTTATTGTCGATCACCTCTTTGACCATCTTTGGTATGCCGTGTAGTGCAATGCCACCACGTTGTAAAATATTCCTAAGTGACACAATGCGTAGTGAACCCTCAGCACTATCGGTCATTGGGTGGCCTCCTTATTTGCGATCGTAGTACAACGCCCCCCTGCCCGCTCCCGGCCCTCCTGAGCCGGTGTAGTGCGTTACAGGGCCATCGTAGCGTACCCGGAATGATAGGGAGCCTAAACCGGATCGGGTTGGTTTAGCGTCCCTATCGTTCCCTCCTCCTCTCCCTCTCCCAGCCGGGGGTTAACAGCGTAGGCCTCTGAGGGCCTGCCTGGGCCTCGGGTTGCTATGGCAACCTGAGCTAGGTAGCCGTGGGCCATGAGGAGCTCGATCGGCTCCGTGAGGGCGTCGGCCCGTTTGACGTGGCCACGGAGGGCGATATGGATCTCCCGACGGGTAACAACCCTGGGCCTGGTACGGGTTAGCCAATCGATGATCCGGAGGGCCATCCCCGTTACGGCATCGGAGGTGAAACTATCGTAGGCGGCCAGGGCGTGGGGTATGAGGTAGCGGGCGATCTCGATTGCCCGTACCACGGTAGCCCCCTCGAGGGGAGCATGGATATCGTCCCCAGCCTCAACCCGATCGGCGGCATGGAGGAGCCCGGCTATCCTGAGCATGGCCCCGGGTAGCTTGAGGGCCCAATCGGTCATATGCCTGAGCCGGCCACCCTCCGGGCGGGCGAGGAGCTCGATCTCCTCGGCAAACCCGATATACAGCCGGTACGCTCCCTCCCGGAGCCCGCACATGATCGCGTCGTTTGTCCCGTGGTGATCGAGGGGGCGCTCAATCCTGAGCAACCGGAGCATACGGCCATGGTAGGCGCTCCGTACGGCCTCGGGGAGGGGGGTAGGTTCCGATCGGCGGTAGCCGAGGGTTGGCGTAGGGCAGGCATACAAAAATCGCCCCGTGAGGCCCAGGGCACGAAACCCGGGGCGCTGGGCGAGGGTGGCCACCACGTCGGGTTGCACGGCCAGCCCAATCGTGAGGGCTGGGTTATGGATTAGTTCGCCCTCTCGGGTTTGCCGGGCAACCCGGATCGTATCGCCCGCGTGGCCCTTGAGGATCGTATCTAGTTTTGGTACCCCCTGGCTATAGAGGCCTGCCAGGGTGGCGAATATGCCCCCCTCAGCCGACAGGATCGCCACCCGGCCCCGATTATCGTGCAGTAACCCGGCTAGTTTCTCAGCGGTTACGTCGTCAACGATCGCCTGGGGGATCGTTGGTACGGTATGCCCGGCCAGTTCCCGGGCCAGGCTCTCGGCCTCGGCCTGGGCCTCGGCCCCTCCCTTGGCAGCCTGGGCCTCGGCTCCCTTGAGGGCAGCCTCGAGGATCCGCCGTTGGCTCTCAGCTACCCTAATCTCCGGGGTGAGCCGGTCTCGCTCCTCACGCTCCCAATGGTCATGGGGGGCCGTGAGGGCCCGTACCAATCCGCTCTTGCGTCCCCCAGGGGGGTACTGTACCAACACGTAGAGGTTGGTCGGCTCCGTGTAATCGTCCCGTACCCGTACGGCCAATTTGCCACCAACGGCGGCGCTCAGGGCGGCCAGGGTGTACATGCCGGTCAGGCATGCGGGCATTTGCAGGCTCTCGGCTAGGCCGAGGGCCATATCCCGGAGCCAGGGCGTGAGGGAGTCGGTAGGGAATGTGGGCAGGTTGGCCCGGGTCGTGAGGGGCAGGGGAGGCCCCCACGGCTCCGCCGGTGCCTCCTCGGCCTCGAGGCCCCCCTGGGCACGCTGGGCCTGGCTCGATGTGCCCGAGGTGCCCGACGGGGGGCGCTTGCTGGGGAGGGGGTCGCCATACCCGGCGGACCGGAGGCTCTTTGCAGCTGCCCCCCAATCGCCCCCATGCTCGACCGTGGTGTACACCGCGAACGGGCTATAGGCGGTCATCGGCTCAAACGGGTGAGCCGAGGAGGTGAAACAGTAAAACGTAGCGGAGCTATCGACACTGGCCGATGTGCCCCGGGGTTTGCCGGGTCGGGTTAGGTAGTGATTGGCCCAGCCCGATCGCGTGTATCGCCACCCCCCCCGCTCGAGGGTGGCGATTACGTCCCGAGGGGTAGCCTGGCGATTGTATGCGTCCCCTGGGCGCTCCCCCTCCTCGAGGGGAGGGCGGCCCCTCCTCGAGGGGAGGGTGTCGGGTTTGCGTGGGGGAGCCTGCCCGAGGGATCGGCACACGGCCAGGAGCTCGGCCCGCTCCTCTGGGGTGATCGCGGGCCTGTCGGCCCAATCGCCACGGAGGAGCGTATAGCCCGCGCTGGGTGCCACGACCAGGTAGCCGTTATAGCTTATCGCCTCGATCAGGCAGTAGGGCTCTTTGGGATTGTCTGGGTTGGGCCAATGGGCCAATTTTTGTTTGCCCTCGATCGTCTCGCATTGGTACCCCAGGTGGTACCCGCCCCCCTGGGTACGCTCAATGAGGAGCCGCTCCCAGAGGCCCGGGGCGCTCTCGGCTAGGTGCTCCTCGAGGGCCTCGAGGAGGGCATCGGCTCCCCGCTCCGGGCATTTGTTGTCAATGTCTACGGCCTCAAACGTGGGCCCGGTAATGGCCACCCACGCCCGAGGGTATTGCGACCACGTGTTACGGATTAGTCTTGGGTCCCCCGTGGCCGTCTGGTATGCCGACGTAAACCCCAGCCGAAGATCGAATATCGGCTCTTTGGGCTCCTTAAAAGCATCGTAGGGCGAGTTGGAGTGTACGGGTAACACGGCCAGCCCGGCCTCGGCGTAGCGGAGGGCAGCCTCGAGGGTTGGGTTAGGCGGGGTTTTAACGGGGCTCATAGGTGGCCCCCCGTACGATCTCCCCGTTCCCGGTATACACCAACGGCCCGAGGGCCCTATGGCCGATATCGTGATCGGCGCCCTGTATGAGGGCGGTACCGTCCCAAATGACAATGAGGCCCCGGCCCGACCGCATGCGGTAGCGCTCAGTCTGAGCACACGTAGCAACCTGTTGCCACCCCTGGGCGGCCAGGTGATCGGCTACCCGCTGGGCAGTTAGCGGGTAGTGGATAACATAGCTCGACCGTGTACGAACGGCTAACATAGCACCCCCTCGGCCCCTGTGGGGCCCTAATTACCATATTGCAATATGTCCCGAGGGGGTGTATGATTGTGTTAGTCGGACACAATCGAATGTCCCCCAGGGCCCCCAGCGCGGCAAACGCTGGGGGCTCTTTTTATCGGCTCCGGGGTAGTTTGGGCAGCCGATCGGTTGGCGTGCCCTGAGCCTCGGCCAGGTTACGTAGGGCCCGACGGAGGAGCCCCGATAGGCTTTCCCCCGGTGCCCTGAGCCCCTCAATCGTTACAAAATCATCGGCATCGATCTGCGCCCCGATGTATACCCACGTTTTGCGCTGCTGCATACGCTCCCTCCCTCTTTGTAACTCCCATATACCTATTATAAACTACCTGTCAAATGGTTTGTACGGTTTGTTTTGTAGGTTTACCGATTGGTATATTATCATATTGCAATATGATAAATCGGCATATTATCATATTGCAGTATTGCGCAGGTTTTGATAGTTTCTCCTCTCCCGTTGTGATGTTTTGG
>Ga0172372_10011767_pt1 | contig 11084 bp, 12 predicted proteins | sample LakKiv5m_2_FD_114544 | JGI IMG/M metagenome (GOLD analysis project Ga0172372, IMG submission 114544) | Freshwater microbial communities from Kabuno Bay, South-Kivu, Congo - kab_092012_9.5m | ecosystem: Environmental > Aquatic > Freshwater > Lake | place: Democratic Republic of the Congo... | reverse complement strand
TTAAATAATTTCATTTTTTTGTAAAAATCATAACTCTAGACAGTTAATTATTTCTAACATTTGTTAATTTAATTTTGTTATATTTCTTTATTTTATATTTGATGTAAATTTATACCTAATAAAATTGAATAGATAAATAATTGAATTTATTTCATTTGTTATGTATAAAAATTATGACTGTAATATTGATGATGCCAATAAACAACTTGATAAATATGGTGTTGCTGTAATTCCAAATATATTGGATGAAATGGAAATTAAAGATTTGCAAGATGGAATGTGGAACATGTTATCATATTTGACACAAAATTTAGATGTACCAATTGATAAAAACAATAAATCAACTTGGAATCAAATTCAACAATTGTCACCAGTAAATGGCATGTTATTACAACATTATGGTATAGGTCATCATCAATCAATATGGAACGTCAGACAAAATCCCAAAATTGTTAATGTATTTTCGAAAATATGGAACGAAAAACCTGAAAACATGTTGACATCAATAGATGGTTGTTCTATTTTTCTTCCATCAAATAGTTTGATTGATAAAACACCTTGGTTTCATACTGATCAGTCTTATTTAAGAAATAACAAAATTTGTGTTCAAGGAATGGTGACTGCATTTGACATTGAAAATGGTGATGCTACGTTATCTGTTTTGGAAAATTCACACAAATATCACAAAAAATTTGCAGAGACTTTCAATGTCAAAGATGACGAAGATTGGTATGCTTTATCAAATGAAGAATTATCATTTTATAAAAACCATAAATGTAGAGAACACAGAATATTAGCAAAAGCTGGGAGTTTAATATTATGGGACTCTCGTACAATTCATTATGGTGCACTTCCATTAAATAAAAAAAAATCCAATATTAGATTTGTAACTTATATATCACAATTACCAAAAAAGTTTGCTACCAAATCAATTATCAAAAAGAAAAGACAAATATTTGAAGGTCTTAGAATGACGACACATTGGGCAAACAAAAATATTTTGTTTAGAAAATATCCATGCAAAAGAAATAAAAAAATATCATATATTGAAAAACCTGTTTTGACGAACTTGGGTTATTCATTAACTGGAGGAAATCTTTGATCTAATAATTTTTTAATTTTATCAGTTGATTTTCTCCAATGATCCCATACTGCTGAATATTGATAAGATGCTTCTTCAAAATTCCAAAATTGTCTATTGTCATATTTGTAATCACGATATTTTTGATTACACAATTTTTTGGCATGTTTTCTGAGTTTTAGTAATTTACTTATTTTATTTTCATCATATTTTTCATCAAGAATTATATGATTCAAAATAGTCTCACAAATTAAAATAACATCTTCCAAATCTTCAATGTCTTCGTCATTACTTCTATAAGAATCATTAATACATTGTTCAATCATATCACAATCTTTTTCAAATTCAGACAAATCATATATGTCATTCAATATTGTGTCAATGAGAAAACTCTCTTGAATAATTTTGGTATTTTTCGAAAATAAGTTTTCTAAATTAAAATAATTTTCCATATGTATATCATATTAAATAAATAAATTAAAAATCAATTTTTCGGAACTTGAACATATTTTTGAACTTGATGAAACATGACTCGAATTCGTCATCAAATTTTGTATAATCAAATTTTTGTTGAGCTTCCAGATGATTCACAAAATATTCCAAAATACACATAGATTTATAAATGTCTTTTTGTTGACAAATACTCAAATCATTATCAAAACAATTAATTAAATAATGAATTCCGATCATTTTGTATTTTTTAAGAATTTTTTTGTTTTTACGCAAACCATCCGGAATATGAATATTCAATTCGTGAATGAGTTTATGAGTATTTGATTTGTTTTTTAGATATAAAATCATGAGATCAACCATGTTATATCTAAAAAACTCAAAGGAAATATGAGACATTTTCAGTTGATAGTTGATGACTTTACTATAACCAATCATTTGATTTAATTTTTATTATCACATATTATTATAATTTCAATTTTTTATAAAAAATTGAAATTATAAATTATTAAGGCAATGTAAAACGTTGTACAATGAATAACTACGAGGTTGCACAATTAATTATTACAATTAATACATTTGAAAAAACGGAAAATTCGTTATTTGACGATGTTTTAAAAAACGCGAAACAAATATTGTATGATTATATTGAAAAAGTAGAAGAACTGGATAATGAAATATTTACAATAATTTGTAGTCATTATTGTGCTATTTATAATGATTACGAATTTAAGTGCACAGATTGTAGATCAGACGATAAAAATTGTTGTTATGGAGAAAATGTGATGGCTTGTTTTAGAATTGTTGGTACAAATAAATGGTGTAAAGATGTTTATGAAAGTTTATGCGGTGCTTTTGATGATTGTAGTTATATGAATGAACCATATAATATTAAACTAGAAGAAATTCCACAACAATACATTAATCAAAAAATGATTTTTAATTTGTTGATATACAATAAATTAAAATTTAAAAAAATACCCTTAGAATTCATTTCCAAAGAATTTCTAATAAAAGTTTTGGAAGAAAAGAGATCTCTAATTTCTGAAATGCTTGATTATGACTATTCCGACGAACTAATTTTGTATGTTGTCAATAAATCAACCAGTAATATCTCATATGTTCCAAAAGACAAAATTACAAATCAGCTAATTAAAAATATAATTCTACAAAATCCTTATTGTGAAATTGATTGTATCAAAAAATATATGAATGAAGAATTATGGCTGACATATTTTTCTGCCAATAAATGGGTTAATCCTAATTTTGTCGAATGTGTTGGAATTCATAATTTTACAATTGAATTTTGTGACAAATTGATTAACATTAATCCATCACTTGCAATTGACATCATTCCAAATGACATTTTAAATGATGATATGATTAGTAAAGCTATTATCAAATCTGACTATGAATGCATTAATAACACAAGAAAAAAACTTTATATTCAATTTGATGACATCAAAAATATTATTGACAAAGTTGATGACAAAGATAAAATAATAAAAGTTATTATTTATAAATATGGTGATGAATATCCAAGAGAATTGGTCGAATATGATCATAGATATTTCAAAATTATGAGTGATACATACAATCATAGAAGCAATATTGACATGGATATTTGTCAATTTGTTTTTGATAAAGACGTGTCAAATTATGAATTTATTCCTGATAAATTTAAAACACGAGAAATGAGTGAATTGTATTTCGGTGCTTTTCCTGACAAACTAAAAAATATTCCAAAAAAATTTATTACTGAGAAAATGGTTTTGGATTTCTTTGACAAATATCCTAACCAAGCAAAAGACATTCCACAAAAATTCATAACATTTGATTTAGCTAATAAAATTATTGATCATGATATTAGCAACATTATGTTGGTTCCTTGTAAAATGTACAACAAAGAAATAATTAATAAAGTGATTGATAGAAAAGCAAGTTTATTGGAAGAAATGTATATTTATTTCATAATTCATGATAAAAATGCAGTGTTTGACGAAGAAAATTCAGTAAAAGCATATAAAAATCACATTCATAATTTCAAATATATTCCTGATAAATACAAAACTTTGGAAATGTGTAAAGAATACAAACAACAATTTCCAGACACATCATCTTATTATTTCCCAACTGAATTTAAGGTAGAACTTGGATTTTAATTTTTTTTATAAAAATAATTGATTTTAAATATTATTGCATATATTTATAATACATCATAATGAAAATATACAAATTAATTGGTGACGAAAATTCTATCACTTTATATATAGAAAAACATAAATCAAATAAAAAAACAGATTGGACCGGAACATATTTTCAAACTACTATTGACAATGCATTATCGTGTTATGGTTATAGAATTGATCAGAAATACAAAGAAATGAATTTGATAGAAATAGAAATTATTGATTCTCTTGATATTTTAATTGTCAATGGTAAATTTATATACAATCCAAAAATTAATGGAAATAAAAAAGCTGAAATTATCAAATCAAATTTAAATATTGAGAAAACAAAATTACTTTGTGATTATTTAAAAGAAAACAATACAATAATCAAATGTTTAGAATTTGAAAATGAATATGAAATATTTATTCCTCATGATTTACATTTTATTAAATCTGAAAAAATAATCAATACATATTATATCAATAAAAAAATGGAATTATCACTAAAAAATTGATTTTATTAATGATTATATAATAATTTATATAAATGAATAACATTGATAAATGCAATTTAATTGCTACAATTGGAGAAGAAATCAATTATCAAAATGAATTGTTACCTTTATTTGAGTCTGGCAAACAAATAATTGTTTATGATGGTTTCGAACCGAGTGGAAGAATGCATATCGCTCAAGGATTATTAAGAACTATAAATACAAATAAATTTACAAAATGTGGTTGTAAATTTAAGTTTTGGGTTGCTGATTGGTTTGCACAAATGAATTTGAAATATGGTGGAGATTTGAATAAAATTAAAAAAGCAGGAGAATTAATGATTGAAATTTGGAAAGCATGTGGAATGGATCTAGAAAATGTTGAATTTATTTGGGCGTCTGATGAAATAAATAAAAGATCAAACGAATACTGGAAATTAATATTAGATATTTCAACAAGATTCAATGTTAATAGAATTAAAAAATGTTCCAAAATTATGGGTAGAGATAAAGAGGATGATTTAATGTGTTCTCAACTATATTATCCTGTTATGCAATGTGCAGATATTTTTTTCTTGAAAGCTGATATTTGCAGTTTAGGCTTAGATCAACGTAAAGTCAATATGTTAGCAAGAGAATATTGTGATAAAGTAAAAATTAAACATAAACCAATTATTGTCAGTCATCACATGATTTTAGGACTTGATGGTACTAAAATGTCAAAAGGAAATCCAAATAATGCAATTTTCATGGATGATTCAGAAATGGAAGTCAATTCTAAAATTAAAAAAGCATTTTGTCAACCGGGAAATATTGTTGTCAATCCAATATTAGAATATTTTAAATATATTATTTTTGAATTGCAACCACATGTTGAAGTTAAAAGAAAAGAAGAAAATGGTGGAAATATTACTTTTGGAAATTATAAAGATATGGAAAAAGATTTCGAACAATTATTGATTCATCCAGACGATCTTAAACAATGTTTAAAATCACTATTGAATCAATATTTGTTACCTGTAAGAGAATATTTTAAAAATAACGAACATGCAAATAAATTAATGAAACAAGTTAAAAGTTTCTAATATTGAATTCTTTTATTATTACTAACATAGTTATCATCATTTTTTTCCCACTGATCAATAATTTGTCCATTATTTTTTTTAACATAATTTTCTTTTATTGTTTTTTTCCCATCTTTTAATGTTTGTTTTGTTACTTTATGAGTTTCAACACCATTATTATTAGAATAAGATGATGAATAACTATAAACAGATCCATTAAAATTATTTTCGTCAATTTCATCGAAATTAAATTGGGGAATTGTAAATGATGGAAATGAAAAAAATGGATCTCTGAAAAAACTTGTCATTTGATGATATGGTTTTAAATCGTTATAATTATGATTGTGATTGTTATCTAAATTATCATCATATTCTTTTCTTTTGTGATAATCCTTTAAAACTTCATAAGCTTTATTAATTTGTTTAAATTTTTCGTGTTCTGATGGATTTTTGTCGGGATGGTAATAGGATGCAAGTTCTTTATATCTATGTCTTACATCCTCAAAACTTGCATTTCTGTCTAGACCTAAAATATCGTAATGAGTTGGCATAGTATATTAAATATAAGAAATTTTTTCTTAAATTATTTTTTTCAATTTTTTATTTTCAACATCTATTTTGAATTTTTATTAAAATTCAAAATGACCTAGTTAAAAATAAAAAATTTAGCATATAAAACATAGTTTTATAGCCTGCAAAATCTTAGATTTTGACATGGTGTTCTCTTTATAAAATTTATTATAAATTCTATAATCAAACACAATTTTTTATTTAAAATAATTTACTTATTTTGCACAAAGTGAATAATGTTATCTTTATAGAATTTATATTAAATTCTATAATCAAACACAATTTTTACACCAAAAAAAAAATAATTTTATTTTATTATTTTAAATGCTTGCCAACAGAAAAAAATTAATTCCAATTAAATCTAAAAATATTTTAGTTGATAATCAAGTTCAAGAAAAACCAAATGAAGAAAAAAAAGAAAATACAAATAATCAATAATATTTTTTAATCTTAATTAAATATAGAACAATTAATAAACATATTAACAAAACAACTTTTCTCAAAGTCAAAATGTTATGATTGGTAAATTCCATTTTTTCCAATTTATTTAGTAAAATCATCGCATTTTGAACACTAGACTCCATTGACGTAAAATTAAATGTACTATATCCATTATGTGTTCCACAATTATATAAATTATCATAATCCATTTTAAAATCAATGTATCCATGTTCTGTCGAAATAAAGGCAGTATCTTTAGAATACCATATTCCATCTTTTTTATAACTTCCATTAAAAACAACTTTATCAGGTTTGGGTAATGATTTAAAATTTGTTTTTAATTGATTGAAAATTTCATCCAATAATTCTTTCTCTGAACATTCATTTGGTGTTTTATTATTATTTTTTGATTTTTCATTAATACTGATTGTTGCACTAATAACTGTTTTTGACTCTTCAAATTTTGTATAATTACTCATGATAATAAAAGATAACCCCCAATCACTTTTTGGAAATCCCCATGTCTTGCTAGAGCAAGCAGGCCACAAAACTTGTTTTGTATGACATATATTTTCTAATTTCAAATCATCAACCCAATGATAAACCACTGAAATATATGTATCGTAATTAGTTTTATCAACAAAATCTTTATTTATTAATGTTGCATCCATATCATAAATTGACTTGGGTGGTAAACATAAAATAAAATTTTTACCATAAATTTTCTTATTAGTTGTTATAACAGAAGTTATATTTTTATTGTTCGCCACCAAGTCTTTAACATTTTCATTTAAAATAATTTCTATGTTATTTTCTTTCATTTTCTTTTTCATTAAATAAAATAAAAAAATATCATTAGGATATTTTGGTAGAACTAGATCATAAAAAAAATTTTGATTAATTATTTGAAGAAATTGATATAATGTTGTTTTGTTTGTACCACCTCCATCTGTCATTCTACACAATCTATCTATAAACCATTTTCCTTGATCAGATATCTTATTCTCTAAACAATAATTATCTAATTTAATACTTTGATTATCTTTATCCAAAATCATAAATTGATATGATAATTTGATAATATCAAATGATGATAAATATTCCAAAAATGTAAAGTTATTTCTAAATCCAAAATTGTATTTATTTGGAAATATTTCATTAAAGTCCAAATCCATAGATTTCAATAATTCTTTAAAATAAAATGAATTTGTTGTGTATACTCTTGGACTATGTTCACCAAAATATTTACCATCTCTTGTTACTCTATGACAACCACCAATATCATTATTTTTATCTATTATAGCTACTTTTTTATTATTTTGTGATAAATACCAAGCTAGGGTCAATCCAGTAGGACCAGCACCAATTATTACATAATCGTAAATCATAATAAATATTATTATATTAAAAAAATGAAATAATATTAATTTAATTATATATATTATATTGATGAATCAAATTTATATTGATCATATTAAACAATCCATTAAAACAGTAATTAACAAAAATCAAAACATTATTTTTGATGAATTAATTAAAATAATGTTTGATTATTCAGAAAAACCTTGTCATAATCTGCAAGATTTACAAAAAAACACCAATAAAAAAATCAAAGGAGATATTTTCGAACATTTTTGTTATTTATATGGAATTCATATTATGAATCTTAAAATGTATTTCCTAAAAGATGTCGATTCTGTTTTAAGACAAACATTAAAAATAACTAAAAATGATATGGGTATAGATTTAATTGGTGTTGATGATAAAAATAATTATTATGCATTTCAAGTTAAATTTAGGAAACCATCATCAAAAATAACACAAGTTGGATGGAAAGAATTATCAACATTTTATGCTATGGTTTTGAAATGCAATACATTTCATAAACATGTTGTTTTTACGAACTGTAATGGAATTCGTCATATTGGAGATAAATCTGAAAAAGATTTAACAATAGCTATTGGAACATTAAGGAAATTAAATTCTTTCGATTATTGTAAAATAATTGATGTTAAATTTGAAGACAAAAAAAATGAAGAAATAATTAATGTTGACGATGTTAGAAATAAAAGATTGTTGTTTTTTGATAATTTAAGTAAATAATTGTTCTAAACAAAAAAAATTATTAATATTATTTTTTGGTCTGTTGGAATATATTATAAAAGTTTTTTCATTAATCACATCTTTATTAAATTTCTTGAATCCCACTTGCATATTTACTGATAATGCAGAAACAACGGCTATATCATCATCATCAACATAATAAATCATTTCTAAATTATTATCAAAAGTATTAATTAATGTTTCTTCCAGTAATAAAATTAATGAACCATATAAATTATAATTTTCATATATTGAATTTAAATTTGTTTGGTAATTGTCATAAATTTTTTGATTTAGAATTATTTTATTAAAACATTGTTTAACAACATGAAAATATTTATTTTCTTTATCCTCAATACTGTTGGTTGTTGAACCTTCAAAATTATAGAATTTGTTTTCAAATAAAATTTTTATTTTGGCTTTATTATATTCATTTTTATTGATATTTGTGAAATATAATATCATGTCATAATTATCATCATTTTTTACATAATCAAATTTATCACATGAATGATTATCAATAATTTTTTTTTTATCAAGATTATACATTGTTAAATTTGACATTTTTAAAAAATCAATTAATACTTTTTCTTTTATTTTACTTTTCGATAATAATAAAAAATTCATTAAATAAAATTGAAATTTATTCTTTATGTGACATTATATATAAATTACTAATAAATTGATGTTTCCACATAATAAATTGTCGACTTGGAGAAAAAATATTAATAATAAATTAAAAAAATCTTTGGATAGTAATTATATTGATAAACTACCCAGTTATGCCTATTCAGAACCTCCTCTTTTTGGTATGCCAATGGTTATTTTAGAAATGCCTGTGTCAATTGGGAAACGTAATAGACAAGATGATATTTATGATGAATTTTTGTGCGAGAATGAAAATAGACAAAAATATAATCAAGATATCAGACTTATTTTTTTGATTAAAAAAAAAGCGGATTATGGAGTTATCAGAAATGCTTTTTATAATTATTTGCGTAATTATAATGTATTTCCAAAAAATTATCAAAAACCAAGATGTTGTATTTGCATGACATGTAAAAATCAATTTTTGTCTAGAAATAAAATGTTTGAACATCTAAGAGATGTGAAACATTTTTATGATGGAGATAATGTAATTTCAATCTTAATGTCAAACTTTAAACTTGGCCATATCAAAGATGATATTGAAAATTTGTTTGTTTCTAAAATGAAAATCAAGTAAAAAATTGATTTATTTATTTATTAGATTAACATTTTTAATATGAATTTGACAAGTTGGTTTTGTATATTGGCTGTTATATATTATTTGGGTTTATTTGACTATTATAAAAATACGTTTGATGAAATTTTTATTTTAAAAAATTATTTGACCAATGACATTAAAATAACACATCAGATAAATTTTCGTGAATTATCATGGATTTTTCGTAATTTTTTTTGGATAATCATAATTAGTTGTGTTTTTATACTTTATGAAAAATCTTTAAATTTGTATGTAAATCAATTCTGTAAAAAAAATGTTGTTAACACAAAAAAATATCCTAATTTATTTTGTCTTTTTTTCTATGAAATTATTTTTTATTTAATTCAACTACCAAATTTAATTACTATTTTAATTGGTTTTGTTCAATTTTACTCAACATTTGAATTAAGTTTTAATAAAATACCAAGCATGATTATTTTTATAACTATAATAATATCATTATATACTTACATAAAATATAATAAATTATTTCTGTTTTGTTTTCCGATTAGTTTAATTGTTTTAAATTTATTAAATTTTAAATTATTCGTATTGATTAATGGTAAAATAATTAATATTTTAGTTTCTTTTTTATGTTTAATGTTTTCATTGATAAAAGAAATTAAACAATATGATATGGCTAAATTAAATGACAATGAATTAAACAATATCAAAGTTCAAAAAAATGATCAAATCATTAAATCTTCTGAAATAGAACTAGGTGATGAAATAATTTTAAAATATCATGATATAACACCTGCTGAATGTCAAGTCATGGAAATTAATTATGTTGGAAGAAATCACAAATTAGCAAATGATTATATTGTTGGAACATATTATGATAAAGAAACTTCTGGTGAAGATGTATCTGCAATTTTTAATTTAAATGATATAATTCCACCTCATAGAACTTTGACAAGACAAAATATTGAAATAAAATGCAAAGTAATTAAATTAATTGATTCAATTGAAACACAAAATAAAAGGAATACTGGTGATACTTTACCACATTATTTAAATAAAGCATGGATTATAGGAGATATTTTTGCAATATGTTTGTTAATTTTCATTGGAATATCAAGCATGGCAAAGGCTCATGTTAATGATTATGGAAATTTACTAAAACATTTTATTGCAACAATAATTGCGGGAAATGTTTTAATTCCAAGTATGAAACTAATACTTTTGTACAATATTTTTAATTTGATAATGTCAATTTCTTTTTATTACATTAATATTAACAGTTATAAATCATTAGCTTTTGTAAAAACAACTAAAAATATATTATTTGATAAAACCGGTACTTTGACAGAAGAAAACATGTTTGTAAATGGTAAAACATCTGTTAGTAAATTTGGATCTGAAATATTTGAAAATAATTATTCAAACGAAGAAATAGAATTTATGTTTAGTATGGCCAACAATTGTAGTAATCAAGATGAAATAGTCTGGGGCTTTTCGCCA
>Ga0172372_10011766_pt1 | contig 11084 bp, 6 predicted proteins | sample LakKiv5m_2_FD_114544 | JGI IMG/M metagenome (GOLD analysis project Ga0172372, IMG submission 114544) | Freshwater microbial communities from Kabuno Bay, South-Kivu, Congo - kab_092012_9.5m | ecosystem: Environmental > Aquatic > Freshwater > Lake | place: Democratic Republic of the Congo... | reverse complement strand
TAAAGGCGGAACTCCAAACAGGCGGAACTCCGAGCGGGTGGAACGCCGAACCCTATCGAAGCGCGTGACTGCGGGGCCCAAGCAGCCGGGCGCTGGTCGTTTGATGATTGGGCTTTTTCGTTTGGAGTTCCGCGTTTACGCGGTGCGGGCGGAGCCCGCGGGGGACCGCCTGAAGGCGGAATTCCGAACGGGCGCAACCCCGAATGAGTGGGGTGCGTGGAACATCGAACCCTATCGAAGCGCGCGACTGCGGGGCCCAAGCAGCCGGGCGCTGGTCGTTTGATGATTGCGCTTTTTCGTTCGGAGTTCCGCGTTTACGCGGTGCGGGGGGAGCCCGAGGGGGACCGCCTGAAGGCGGAACTCCGAACGCCCATCCGCCCATGTGGCGATGACTGGACACAACGCCATGGCGCCCGTGGGTTGTACGCTAACCAACCCCGCCACATCCCAAATCGGCGATAATCGGCAATAGACGCCGCTGCATGGCGCTCGCCCGGCGCACCGTTTTTCCACTCTGGAGAATTCCCCATGTCCAACGCAGATAAATCCATCGACCCGGCCGAACACGCCCGCCAGATAGCCGCCTATGCCGACGAACGGCCCCGCTACGAGGTCTATGCCGAACTGTTGAAGCGCCTGCTCGATCGCGCCCGGGCGGCGGCGATACCGGAGGCCGTGATCGAGGTCCGCGCCAAGACCTTATCGAGTTTCGCCGAGAAGTGCGTCCGCCGGTTCGACCGGTATCCGGATGCCATCAACGATTTCACCGATCTGTGCGGAGCGCGGGTGATCGTGCAAACCCTGGCGCAAGTTCAGGCGGTTTGCGCTTTCATCGAGGCGAACTTCGAAGTCCAGGAACGGGATGACAAGGCGGAACACCTGGCCGACAACGTGTTCGGTTATCGGGACACGCACTTCATCATCCGGCTCAAAGCGGATGGCGCCGAACACCTGGGCATCGCGTCGGCGGAACTGGAAAAGATCGGGAAGCGGCGCGCGGAAATTCAGGTACGCACCTGGCTCCAGCACGCCTGGGCGGATGCGCTCCATGACCGGATTTACAAGAGCAGCCTGCAACATTCGCATGCCCTGCAGCGCGGCGGCAACCTGCTGGCGGCCTTGCTGGAGGAGGGCGACCGCAACGTCGACCAGATGGCGCGGGAACTCGACGGGATGATCGCCAATTACACCGCCTACGCGACGCGGGCGGACGCCGAGCGGGAAATCGACATACAGCGGATGATCCTGAAAAACGAGCCGGATCAGGGCAAGAAACCTCTGCTCGCGCTCAAGCTGGCGCGCCTGATCGAAGCGCGCGGGGATTATGCCGGGGTTACCAAACTGCTGAAGGCGGATATCGATCAGCCGGACGATGGGCGGACCACCCGCCTGGAAATTTACGGCCATGCCCTCTGCCGGAAGGATGCGAAGACCCCGAACAGTGAGGAATTCCAGCGCGGCAGTCGCTATCTGGAGATGGCCCTGGCGGCCTTCGAGCAATTCGATAGCCGCCTGGTCATCGACCCGCGCAAGCGGAGCGCGGGCCGGGCGCGGGTGTTGTCCCGGCTGGGCTGGGCCTACGACCGTGAGCAGCGGGTACCCGAGGCGGCCAAATGCTATCTGGCCGCTCATGAGCAGGAGCCCGAAAATCCCTACTACCTGACGGACATGCTGGGTTATGAACTGTACCGCACCCAGCAGAGCCATCTGCCGCGCACGCTGCGCCCCGCCCTGCGCGCGGCGCTGGACACCAGCCGTGACCATGCCGAGCGCGGCATCGAACTGCCGCGCGCCTACTTCACCGCCGGCCGGCTGGCCCTGCTGCTACAGGACCGCGCGGCCTTGGGGCTGCATGCGCTGGGGGTCAGGCACTACCTGAGCGGCGAGCAGAGCTGCCCAGGCGAAATCCTCGATGAGGAAGTGCGATGGCTACAGCGTCTGCATTTCGGCCAAGAGCGGATTCCCCAGAACTGCCAGGATCTGCTGGATCTGCTCGATCTGGCGCGGCGGGTACCCGCAACCCCCGCCGCGACCGGCCCGCGGGTGTTGATCGTGGCCGGCGGGGCCGCCAGCCTGACGCCGGCGGGGCTGGAACAAGCGCGCCCGCTGCTGCGGGAAGCCCTGGCCGCCTTTTCGGGCCTGGTCATCTCGGGGGGGACCCGGAGCGGCATCCCCGGGCTGACCGGGGAGATCATCGCGGCCTTGCGGGCCGAGGGCCGCAAAAACCATGAGCTGGTCGGCTATATCCCCACCCATCTCCCGCAGGACGGCCCCAAGGATGAGGACCGTTACGACCATTTCGTCGTCCAGGGCGATAGTTTCGGCCCGGAGCAGATTCTGCGCTGCTGGCGCGACTTGCTGGACGTGGGCACGCACCCGGCCGAGGTGACCGTGCTCGGTTTTGGCGGCGGCTCCCTGAGCGCGGTGGAATACCACGTCGCGCTGGCCCTGGGCGCGGAGGTCGGGGTGCTGGCGGAATCCGGCGGCGCCGCGCAGGCCATCCTGAAGGACAGCCTGTGGGCCGGGCTGCCCCGGCTGTTGCCGCTGCCCGCCGACCTTGCCACCTTCTGGGCCTATCTCCGCCAACCATCGCCGGCCTTCGACGCCGGGCTGTTCGACGCCATGGCGGCGGAAATCCACCGGCGCTACTGCGCTGACACTATGAAGGCCTTGCCGGAAAAGCTGCGCCCCTGGGACGCGGAGCCCCCCAAATGGAGCCTCCCGGAAACCTACAAACGCGCCAATCGCGAGCAGGCGCGGTTCGCGATCGAGATTCTCGAGTCCCGCGGGTTCGGCGTCCGCCCTGCGGAAACGCCGGGAGCGCCTGTGCTGTTCGATTTCACTCCACAGGAGTTGCAAGCCGTGGTCGAATGCCTGGCGGAGCGGGAGCACGGCCGCTGGAATGTCGAGCGCCTGCGTGACGGTTGGCGGCCAGGACCCCGCGATGATGCCCTGAAGCGTCATGATTGCCTGCTGCCATGGCAGCCATTGCCCGAGGACATCAAGCACTGGGATCGCCTTGCCGTGAAAAGCTTCCCCGCCATACTCGCCAAGGCGGGTCTGGAGGTGTACCGCAAAGCCGTCTGACACCGCTACGGTTCCTCCACCGCCATACCTGCCCGAGTCCGCGATCATGGCCATGCAACTGACCGACACCGCCAGGAGGGCGCTGGACCTGGCCAGCCAGTCGGTGCCGGAGGGCGGCGAACTGGATATCGGGCGCTTGCTGGCCGCGCTCTATCATGGCACTCCCCTCAAGGAGCGCCTGCAACAATGGTTCGAGGGACGGCTGGAACCGCCTCACCCACGGCGGTCGCCGGGGGCGCGCCGGACGCCGAATGAGGCGTCGCTGCGTGCGTTGCTGGGGGATCTGTACCAGCGGAGCGAACCGGTCACGCCGGAGATACTGTTCCGTGCGTTGCTGGATAGTGACGCCGGCCTGGCCTGGCTGGAGGCGCAAGGGCTTGCAGCGGCGCGGTCGGCGATACTGGCGGCGCTTCCCGAGCCCGAACGATCCGCCCATCGGGTAAGCGAGCAGGTAAAGACACATCAACCCCCTCTTCCTCCGGGAGAGGGTTGGGGTGAGGGAGTTTCAAATGAATCTTTACCTGCTCATCCATTCATAAAGACTCACCCCTCCTTGAGGGCGCCAGACGATCGATTGCTCTCCCCAGCGGGAGGCGATCACGCTGGGAGGGGGCGTGAAGGGTTACCCCACCGCTGGCGCGCCTCACCCGAACGGCGCGCCGCGATCGAGGCGCTCGGTTCCTATGGGCGCATGCTCACCGCGACTGAACCCCCATACCAGGGCAGCCACGGTCTGGAACCGACCCTCCACGCGCTTTGGCGCAGCTTGAGCCGGATGAAGCATCGCAGCGCCATTCTGATCGGATACCCCGGCACCGGTCGGACGGCGGCCATCTACGAACTGGCCCGGCAGCTTTACCACGGCGCCGAGGACCTTCCCGCTCATCTGCGGGAATTGGACATCTTCGAACTGTCGCCATGGTTCCTGCGTTCGGGCGCGGCGTCGGTCGGTCAGTACGAGGAACGGGTGAAGGACTTGGTCCGGATACTGGAGGCCCACCCACAAATCCTGCTGTTCGTCGATGACATCCATACCCTGTTCAGCAGCGGGTTGCATGAGCGGGAACCCTTCAGCGATGCCCATGAGGCGCTCCAGAGCCGTTTGGCCCGCGGCGCCATAACGGCCTTGGGTTGCGCGACGCCGGCGGAATATCGGCAGTCCATCGAGCCCGATCCGGGGCTGGCCAGCCTGTTCGGTCTGATCCGGGTCGAGCCTCCGACACAGGAGATCACCGTGGAGATTCTCAAGGTCCGGCGGCCGCGGCTGGAAGCCTACTTCTCGCCGCCACCACTGTGCATCCCGGATGCCATGCTCCGGCGGGCGGTGGAATTGACCGAGGACTATCTGCCCGGACGCTTTCAACCGGCGAAATCCCTGCGCCTGCTGGACGAGGCGTGCGCCTGGTGTGTCACCGCCGATGACCGGCCGGAACAGGTGACCGAGGAGGCATTGTGGAAAGCGCTCGAAGGACTGCTGGGGCATGGGGTGGTTCGCGCCCGGGCGCTGGACGAATCGGATCTGCTGGACACCCTCAACCAGGCGATCCTCGGTCAGGAGGATACGCTGCAACGCCTGGCCCGGACGTTCCTCACGGGCCTGGGCGGCTGGGGCCAGCGGACCGGCCCGCGCGGCGTGTATTGCTTCTGCGGACCGACCGGCGTCGGCAAGACCGAAACCGCCCTGCTGCTCGGCCGCATCCTCGGCGGCGGTCATGAAGCGCTGGTTCGGGTCAATTGCAATCTCCTGCAGGGCGGCGCGCGGGATGCCGGACCCGCCCTCAATATCCTGCTCGGCGCCCCGCCCGGTTATCTGGGCTATGTGCGGGGGCAGGGCGGCCTGCTGTCCCGGGTCCGCGACATCCCCGAAGGCGTCGTTTTGTTCGACGAGATTGAAAAGGCCGACCCCGGAGTGGCCGATATTCTGCTGCAAATCATGGATACCGGGCTCATCGAGGATCACGACGGCAACCGGCTCGACTTCCGGCGCGCCTTTCTGATCTTCACCACCAACGCCGGCGCGGTTTACGATGCGCCCGCCATGGGTTTTCTGGCGGAGGCGCCCGCCGCGGCCGTCACCCCCACGGCGACGGTCGATGCCGTCCTGAACGCCTTGCGGCAAGCCGGTTTCGGCGAAGAGTTTTTCGGCCGGATTGATGAGTTTTTCGTGTTTCAGGGCTTGGACGCCGAGGCCATCCGCCGGGTCGTCGCCTTGCAACTGGAAACCTTGCGGGCCAGCGCCGACGTGCGCGGCTACCGGCTGGAGTGGGACGAGGCCGTGGTGGACATTCTGGCCAACTGCTGGGAACCTCGCTTTGGAGTCCGGCACCTGAGCACGATCCTGCGGCACCGGATCGTGGAACAGTTGTCGTTGGCGGAAGCGCGGCAGGAATTGAGCGGCGTGCAACGCATCGAACTGCGGGTTTTGGAGACCGCCGGCGGTGTTGCCCGACAGGATCTCGCGGGCCTCGTAACCCGCGACCGCGAGGGAGAGACTCTGCGCATTCATCTGGCTTGAACCCGGAAGAGCATATAGATCAATGATTAGTATCTACAGGATGTACCGACGACAGGAGGCGCATCCGTCGCGAGTGATGCGCTTCGTACCTCAGCACATCCTATGGCCCTGTGGGAGCGTGACTTCAGCCCGCGATGGGCAAAGCCCGGGAGTCCGGGGCCGTTTCTTCGCGGGCTGAAGCCGCGCTCCTACGGGCCAGAAAAGGTCGTGAGGCATGATGGTTCCTCGTCAGATCTTGAAGAGGTCCACCACCGCAAACGGATTGTCCGAATGAACCGGTTCAACCTCCACGCCGTAGGCCTCGCGGAAGGCACGGCCCGAAACCCTCCGTGGCGACCACTTGATTTCAAAGGCCCGCAACCGATCTCCCTGTTTCACCACCAGGTCCACTTCCGACTGCGCCCGTGTGCGCCAGAAGAACAACTCCGCCGGTGCGCCCAGCAAGGCGTTGTGTTTGGCGACCTCGGCAATGACCCAGTTCTCCCACAACGCGCCGATATCGGGCCGAAACTCGTCCGTCGAAAACGCGTTGAGCAGGGCATTGCGAATGCCCGTGTCCCAGAAATACACCTTCTGGCTCTTGGCGATTTCCTTGCGCGGATTCGTGCTCAACGACGGCAGCCGGAAGATGACAAACGTCTGCTCCAGCAGGTCCAGATAGCGATCCACCGTCGGGCGCGCCATCCCAAGCTGCGTCGCCAGCTCGTTCACCGACACCTCCGAGCCGGCCTGGTGGGCCAGCAACAGCAGCAACCGCTTGATGAGGTTCGGCGTTTTCACCAGGCCCGTCTGGAGTACGTCTTTCCACAGGTAGTCCGAACTCAGTTCGCGCAACAGCGGCGTGGGATTCGGGCTGGTGACCACCTCCGGATAGCTGCCCAACGCCAACCGCTGCAGCAGGAACGCACGCAACTGCGGCGCAAAATGCTGACGCAGGTGGGCGGGCGGGGCGTCGGCCCACACTTGCGTGCCCAGCGTCTCGGAAAACAGCAGTGGCGGGAGAACCAGTTTCCGGTTCCGCCCCGTGAGGCTCTCGGCGGTCTGATCCAGCAAATCCAGCGACGACGAGCCGAGTAGGAGGAATTTCGCAGGCAACCGGGCGTCGTGCCAGCCCTTGATGATGCGCGCCGCTTCGGGCAACCGCTGCGCCTCGTCAATCACCAGCACCGCCGGGTTGCCCAGGGAACGCAGCGCATCGCCCGGCGACAAAGCGGCGGCGGCCAGGAAACGCGCCTTGTCCACCTCGACATCGAAGTTGAGGAATATCGCCGGCTGCCCGGCCAGGACATGCTCCACCAAGGTGGTCTTGCCCACCTGCCGCGCACCGAGAATGACGCCGACCTTGTCGCCGACCAGAATGTCCTTCAGCGCCTCTTCGGCTGCTCTTTTGAGATACATGGCCGGCAGAATAACCTGCGATTTTGCATAGTGCAAGGTGCAGAATCAGCGACGACCTGCATGTAAGCCCATGCCGCCGTCACGGACGAACCGCCACGGGCGCACGCCCGTGAGCCGTAGCGACGCCTCGGCAGAACGCCGCAAACTCCCCCTGCGTGTTCAAGATGGCGGCGCTCTGCCGAGACGCCACTATGCTGTCTGGCCGACGAGGCCGTGTTCGAGTTCGTGCCGGCACCATTCCTCCCATTCCCAGCGACAGGCATCGCTGCGCAGGTAGGTGCGCGATAGACAGGCGATGAAGAAGCGCGAGTCGCGCAGCGCCCGATGGCAACGCACCTGCCAATGGTCGAAGTCCTGGATGTCTTCCTTGTCGAAGAAGATCTCCAGATCGCGATTGAAGCGCCGGCGGAAATCGGCTTCCAGTTCCGCATGCAACCGGGCGACCAGCGCGGCCACCGCTTCGCGGGAGGTGTTGTCGCCTTGATGGGCGTAGGAGATGAAGATGTCGTGGGGCATGGCTCAATCCAGCGGTTGCGGAGTGGCGTTGCGCCATTCGGGGAACCGGTCCAATTCGGGCAACTTCGCGCGGTTGCTGAGAGCGGCGACGAGGGAGGTGAGCAAGGCATGGTCTGTTTCAGTCAGCTTGGGTTGCAAATGGTCGAGGACGGGTTGCATGGTCCACTCCATGCAGGCGCCGTCGCTCTGCAGGACGGTCTTCAAACGGCCCAAAATCGATTCTGCATTTTGCGTTCTTCCTTCTGCATTCGCTTGGAGCATTTCCAGCGCGAGTTGGAACCAGAGGAGGCGGGCGACGATGTAGGGTTTGGCCTCCCCGCGGCCGGCCCAGCCTTGGTTGACATGTTCGCGGGCTTCGGTAAAACGATCGGTGATGAGGCAAAGCCGGGCGAGATGATGGCGGGTGCTGGCAGGCTCGAAGCTGGCATCGAGCAATACCTTGAGCAACTCCTCCGCCTTGGCGAACTCACCGCGCGTGAACAGTTCCAGAGCCAATGTTCGCGAACTCTCGGCGGCGGCCTGCAAGTGTGGATGCTTGTGTCCAGTCGCACGTGTGAATCGCGATAAAATCCAAAGTGCGCGCTGCATCAACGGCTTGGCCAAGTCAGGTTGATTCGTGCGTTTGTGAAGTTCAGCAATCCACCACAGGCTAACAGCCACGTCAGGATGGTTCGCGCCAAGACTCGCCTCTCGGATGGCCAGCGCCCGCCGCATCAGGGGCTCGGCGTCGGCGAGCTGATTCGTGGCTTGCAGCAAGGCCGCCAGATTATTGAGTTGGATGGCGACGTTGGGGTGGTCGGCCCCGAAGCTCTGCTCGCCAATCGCCAGCGCCCGCCGCACCAACGGCTCGGCCTCCCCCAGCCGATTCGTGGCTTGCAGCAACGTAGCCAGATTGTTGAGCGCACTGGCTACGTTGGGATGATCTGCACCGAGGCTCTGTTCCCAGATCGTCAGCGCCCGCCGCACCAACGGCTCGGCCTCCCCCAGCCGATTCGTGGCTTGCAGCAGTGCCGCCAGATTGTTGAGCCCGATGGCGACCTTGGGGTGGTGGGCCCCGAAGCTCTGCTCGCCAATCGCCAGCGCCCGCCGCATCAGGTGCTCGGCCTCGCCCAACCGATTCGTCGCTTGGAGCAACCGCGCCAGATTGTTGAGGGCAATTGCGACCGTAGGGTGGTCCGCCCCGAAGTTCTGCTCGTCAATCGCCAGCGCCCGCCGCATCAGGGGCTCGGCGTCGGCCAGCCGATTCGTGGCTTGGAGCAACGTCGCCAGATTGTTGAGGTCTCTTGCGACGTCGGGGTGGTCCGCCCCGAAGCTCTGTTCGTCAATCGTCAGCGCTCGCCGCATGAGGGGCTCGGCGTCGGCCAGCCGATTCGTGGCTTGCAGCAACTGCGCCAGATTGTTGAGGTCTCTTGCGACGTCGGGGTGGTCCGCCCCGAAACTCTGCTCGTCAATCGCCAGCGCCCACCGCCACAGCAGCTCTGCTTGAGTCCACGCTGCCAATTTGTGCCAGTGCAGCCCGGCATGAGAAAGTAACCAAGCCGCTTCGGGATGTTTGGTGTCGGCCCAGAGTTCGGCGAGCGCGCCGAAAGGCTCCAACTCCCAGCGAGCCTCTTCCCAGTGCGTCTCTTTCTCCAACGCGCCGGCGCGCTCTTTCACCACCGCGTCCACGGCTTGTTGGCGGGCGGCTAGGTCGGCTTGCGCCAACCTGGGGCGCACCAATTCTTGCACAAGCCGGTGGACGCGCATGAGGCGCGGCTCGGTGGTTTCTTCCTCGGACCGGGTGAACAGGGCCAGTTTCTCCAGTCGCCGCCAGAGGTCGTTCCACGGGTCGGTCAGACGCGCGGGTTGGCCGATCTCCGGGAAGTCGGCGACGACAAGCGTCTTGAGCCAAGGCAACGGAACGTGGTCGGGCGGCAATAGCGCGGCGTATTCCAGCGCGCGGCGTTCGGCGGGAGACAGAGCGGCGAGCGTCGGTCCCAGCACGGCGCTGAGGCGGCGGTCGTGTTCGTAGCGGATGTTCTGACGGTCGGCCGATTCGACAACGACCGGGTTTTCGAGGTCTTCCAAGCCGATGATTTCGGCCATGCGAGCGCAGGTCACATCGGGATGTTCCGCCAAGTGCGCGGCGGCCAGCTCGACGGCGAGCGTGAATCCACCAAGGCGTTTGACGATGCGCCCGGCGGCCTCGCGTTCCGATGCATTGGCGAACGGACGGTATTTCTCCAGCAGGTCCAGCGCATCGTCGTCGGGCAGTTGGCCGAGGGAGAACCAGTTGCCTTTGCCGCCCGCCGGTGGAATCAGCCGGGTGGTGGCCAGCAGGTGAAGCTGGGGACCGAGTGCGGTCAGCGCCTGGGTTTGCGGGTGGCCGAGCAGGGCGAGGTCGGAGACGTTGTCGAGGACGAGGAGGACGTGGCCGAGACGATCGAGCCTGGCGCGGAGGCAGCGGAGGATGGCGGCGAAATAGGCGTCGGGCAGTTTGCGTTCCTCGTCGCTGATCTGGTCGCCGAACAGCCCGGTGAAGTCGCTCTGGCCGAGCACGGCGTCGCGCAACACGCTTTTGCCCTCGCAGCGGATGAGGAAGCGTCCGCCGGGATAGGCGCTGGCGTAGGCGTGGGCGTAGGTGAGCGCCAGTTCGGTCTTGCCGATGCCACCGAGGCCTTGAATGCCGTAGATGACGCCGGTGCGGTCGTCCTTGATGAGGCGTTCGCGGAGCAGGAGCAGCTCGTCGAGGCGGCCGGTGAAGTGTTTGTTGTAGGCCGGGACGGTGGAGAGGCTGGCGTCGGCCTGGGCGAGCAGCGCGGCGTGGTGGTCGAGGTCGTGGGCGAGTTGGTCGAGCACCTGCCGCAGGTCTTCGCGGCGCAGGGCGTCGAGGCCGGCATCGAAGAAGGCGTGGACGTCGCAGAAAGGCTGGTTGTGCGTGAGCTGGCGGCGGCGGAGATGTTTTACCACCGGCGGCGTCTCGGCGATGAGCTTGGCGCGGTCGGATTCCGGCAGTTTGGAAAGTTCGGCGAGCTTCTGCGCGAGTTGCTGGTCGGAGAGCTGGCCTTTGCCGGTCAGGCCCGGCACTTCGACGATGTAGATGGGCCGGACGCCGGCGGTGAGGATGTGCTGGGCGATCTCGGCGTCCATCCACGCGCGCCATTCCTTGCGGCACCATTCGCTGGCGAAGTAGTTGGGCGAGAGGAAGGCGAGGAACAGCCGCGAGTGGGCGATGCCGTGCGCAAGGTAAAGCTGCCAGTCCGCACCGGTGTTGATCGCGTGCTGGTCGAAGAAGGGGTACAGGTGCCGGCCAGAGCTGAAGCGTTTGTGCTCGACGAGGAGTTCTTCGACGAAGCGGGTGATCCAGCCGGTGCCGTTGTCGCTGCGCGCGTAGGAGACGAAGAAGTCGTAAGCAGTGTTGTCGGTGGGCATAGGCTTGTTCATAAGTTTTTCTCCGCGCCCCGCGCGCAATTGGGTTGGTATTGACTGTTAGCAAATCGAATTGCGGGGGCTGGACCAACGCGGGACGGTCCACGTTGTAGAGCAGGAACAACGCCCGGCCGCGCTCGCGCAACACGTCGAACACCCG
>Ga0172372_10011765_pt1 | contig 11085 bp, 7 predicted proteins | sample LakKiv5m_2_FD_114544 | JGI IMG/M metagenome (GOLD analysis project Ga0172372, IMG submission 114544) | Freshwater microbial communities from Kabuno Bay, South-Kivu, Congo - kab_092012_9.5m | ecosystem: Environmental > Aquatic > Freshwater > Lake | place: Democratic Republic of the Congo... | reverse complement strand
GGCCTATGCGGTGGTGGTGTTCTTCGAGGGAGTTCGTCAGGTGGAGAACCAAATGGTGGGGGTCGCGCTGCAAGGTGCGGTGCGCAAAATAGAACGCTTGATGCCGTCGATGCCTAAACCTGTGAACACACCGCCTACGGTCATCCGTGTGAATCGAGCGAGGCAGGCGAGTGAGCGAGTGACGCTGTGGGGTTTGGGGTTTGAGGTGGGGACGATGGACGAACCTCGGGTGGCTGTGGTGTTTGGTCGGGGGCGGCGCATCGGGTCTGGGTTGGAGGGGCCATTGATTACGCAAACGGCGGTGCACGAGCGTTTATCGATCATTGGGCAGGATTGTGAGTGCGAGTTGGATCGAGCCTGGATGAAGGGGCCGGTGTTGCCGGGGCGATGGGATTCGACGCGTCAGAACTTGGCTGCAAGGACGTTGGGATTTGATCCTGAGAACCCGTTGGTTCGGACGGAGATCAGCCGGATTGTGAATCGCGAGGCGGGCACGGGGAACCAGAGGAAATTACCGAAGAGCACGACGAGCCTTGGGTATGAGGAAAACGCGTTGGAAGACTTGCAGTCGACGGATGGAGCTGGGGCTGGAGCGGGGAGCGAGGCAGGCGGGACGAACGGGGTTTCGATGGGAGCCGGAGCTGTGGCTGGGGGGGGCACGGTGGCACCAGGGCCTGTGGTGGAGCCAGCGGTTGGTCGTGGTGGCTATGGATTCACGTGGGTGATGGGTGGAGCTGGAGCTTTGGTGATATTGGGAGTGTTCGGTTGGTGGTGGGTGCGAGTGAGGAAGGAGCAGGGATGAGGATACTACGGCTGATTGTGGCGGAGTTGAACTATCACTGGGTGAACACCCTGATGGGTGTGCTGGGTTTGGCGATTGCAGTGGGTTTGTTGGTTTCAGTTCGGATGACGAGCCAAGCCTCGGAGCGAGAGACGCGGCGAGTGATGCGGGACATGGGGTTCAATTTGCGGATCATACCGAAGTCGACCGACATGGATCATTTTTGGGCGAACGGGTTTTCGGACCAGACGATGCCTGGGGAGACGGTGAAGAAGTTGGCGGCGCAACGGGGAGTGTTTGTGAGCTTCAACCATTTGACGCCGACGTTGGAGGGGCGGATTGAGTTGGGGGGGCGGATGGTGTGGGTGACGGGCATTGGAGAGACGATTGTGAGCGCGGTGGATGGTCGGCAACCGATGGGCTTTCGCATTAAGCCAGGGGAGATATTCATGGGCTGGGCCGTGGCACAGCGGATGGGGGTGAAGCGTGGTGGGAGCGTGGAGTTGGGCGGAAAACGGTTTCAGGTGGAGCGGGTCCTTGCGGAAGGCGGGACGGACGAGGATGTGAGGGTGTTCTTGGCGTTGAAGGAGGCGCAGTCGGTATTGGGTCAGCCGGGGCGGATCAATGAGATCAAGGCAATTGATTGTCTGTGTTTGACGGCGGACAAGGATCCCTTGGCGATGCTGAGGAAGGTCATTGAGACGGCGTTGCCGGAGGCGCGGGTTTTGCAGCTCAGGACACTGGCGGACGCACGGGCGAAGCAGCGTCAGATGGCGGAGCGATATGCGCGTTTGATGGTGCCGATGGTGTTCGTGGTTGGGTTGGTGTGGGTTGGAGTTTTGGGATGGTTGAATGTTCGGGAGCGGCGCGTGGAGATTGGCCTTTGGCGTGCGATGGGGCACGGGTCCGGGCGGATTGCGGGGTTGTTCTTGGGTAAGGCGGCATTGACGGGATTGGTTGGGGGACTCATGGGCTATGCCTTGGGCACGTGGGTCGCGTTGCGATTTGGGCCGGGGATATTTCAAGTTACGGCGAAGGGTTTGGTACCGGAGGCGGGGCTCTGGGTGCGAGTGGCGTTGGTGGCTCCAGCGTTTGCGGTGCTAGCGAGTCTGATACCGACCATGAAGGCGATGGGGCAAGATCCGGCTGAGGCATTGAGAGCGGACTAACCGATGGAGTGCGCCATGATGATCTGTGAACAGGTTGAGCGACGATTTCAAGCCCGCGGGTTGGAGGTGGTGGCGTTGGGCGGTGTGAGCCTAGAGATCGAGCGTGGCGAGTTTGTTGTAATCCGAGGTCCCTCGGGCTGTGGCAAGAGCACGTTGCTGCTGACAATGGGAGGCATGCAACGGCCGAGCGCAGGACGTGTGGTCGTGAGCGGTCGTGATCTTTATGCGATTCCGGCTGCGGAACGGAACCGGGTGCGGTCGCAGGAGATCGGTTTTGTTTTTCAGCTCTTCCATCTGATCCCCTACCTCACGGTGCGTGAAAATGTGCTGGCGGGCATTCCGAGCGGTGAGGAGCAGAAGGGGGCATCGGTCGATGAACTCTTGGGGAGGCTTGGACTGACCGGTCGTGCGGGGCATCGGCCAGGGACCTTGAGCGCCGGGGAGCGGCAACGTGTGGGTTTGGCGCGGGCATTGATCAAGAAGCCGGCGGTGATTCTGGCGGATGAACCGACTGGCAACTTGGATCCGATAAACGCGGCGGAGGTGTTCTGGCATCTGGCGGAGTTTCGTCGCGGGGGCGGGACGGTCGTGGTTGTGAGTCACGGAGAAGACGCGGGGGCGCATGCGAGCCGAACGATTTGGTTGCGTGACGGAAGGATTGTTCCTGGAGAAGAGGCGAGGACGGGTGTAGCGACATAGGCAGGCGGGGTTGGTCGAGAAGGATTGAATCATGAAACACATTTTGGATCGCGGGATTGGCGTGGTGGAAGCGATGCGGGCCTGGGGTGTACGAGCTCGGTGTGCGCGAGCGGTTTTCGGGGGGGCGGTGGCTCTCGGCCTGCTCGCGGGCACCGGATCCGGAGCCATGGGAGCCGACTGGCCCACGTATCGCGGCGATTTCGCGCGCTCTGGAGTCTCGGTCGATTCTGTGCCCGACCGCGTATCGGAGGCTTGGCGGTGGACCTCGAAACATCCGCCGCAACCAGCCTGGCAAGGGGAGGCGAAGTGGGATGGATGGAACAAGGTGTATTCGATGAAGGCGCGGCAAACCTTTGATCGCGCCTTTCACACGGTGCTGGTGGGCGGGCGGGTTTATTTCGGGTCCTCGGCGGATGACAAAGTTTACTGCTTGGATGCGGCGTCGGGACGTGAGCTGTGGTCGTTTTATACAGATGGGCCGGTGCGTTTCGCCCCGACGGCTGAGGAGGGGCGAGTTTATTTCGGGTCGGACGACGGCTGCGTCTATTGCTTGGAGGCGTCGACAGGGAAGCTGGTTTGGAAGGAGCGAGTGGTGCCGACGGATCGGAGAATTCCAGGCAACGGCCGAGTAATCTCGGTCTGGCCGGTGAGAACGTCGGTGGTGGTGATGGACAAGACGGTTTACACGACGGCTGGGATGTTTCCGACGGAAGGCGTGCATCTGGTGGCGATGGATGCGGCGAATGGGGTGGTGAAGTGGCGTCAGGTGCAGAAGGATTTACCGGCGCAAGGCTATTTGGTGGCGTCGAGGACCAAGCTGTATGTTCCGGCGGGGCGCGACAATCCGGTGGTTTGTGACGTGGCGACGGGCAAGCGTTTGCAGGTCGTGGAGGGAGCGGGCGGGACGTATGCGTTGCTGACGGGAGACATGTTGGTCTTTGGACCGGGCAAGACCGGGCAGCTTGGAGCGGTGGAGGATGGTACGCGCGATCAGTTGGCGACGTTCCAAGGGAACCACATGATTGTGACTGCAAACCGATCCTATCTCCACTCCGACACAGAGCTTTCGGCCTTGGACCGTGGTCGCTACTTGGAGCTGGCGCGGCAGCGGAAGAGCTTTACCGCACAGCAAGGGCAGCTTGGAAAACGACTGCGGGATTTGGCGAAGCAAAAGGGAACAGAAGAGGCACAGAAAAAGCTCAAGGATGAGCTCGCGGATTTAGGGAAGAAGATCGATGCGGCGTCGGATGGCATGCAGGACTGCGTGGTGTGGCGTGCCAAGAGTGAGTGGCCCTTGAACTTGATCCTCGCGGGGCAAACCCTGGTGGCGGGAGGCGAGGGAGAGGTGGCGGCGTTTGACGCCTATCGAGGAGGGTTGCGATGGAAGCAGCCGGTGCATGGAGGGGCCTATAGTCTTGCGGCCGCAGATGGAGCGTTGGTGGTGAGCACGGACGAGGGAGTGATCCACTGCTTTCGGGAGCCGGCCAAGCAGGCGTCCAACGGAGCTGTAGCGGGAAGAAGTGAGGTGATCCCGTGAGCTCCAAATCGAAGATTTCGGGAGAGGGGCGGGGGGAGTGGTTGAGTGGTTCCAATTGGGAGGTGACTATGAGTCGATGCGTGAAGGTTTTGAGCTTGGGAAGGTCTTCGATGAGGGCATTTGGCACGCGGAGTGAAACGGGCTGGGGCTGGGTGGGAGTGTTTGCGGCTGCGGTTTTGATAGGAACCAGCGTGGTGGCGCACGGGCAGAGCGGCGACGCGGGTTTGCTGAGCTGGTGGACTTTTAGTTCTGATCGACAACAGGGAGCGTCCATCAAGGCATGGGTGGGTGGGCCGGACATCACGCCATCGGGTCCGATACGGTTCATTTCGGAGCCGCGACCGGCGCATTTGGAGCTGCCTGGGCGTGACGAGCGGTTGGTGGTGGCGGAGACGGTGTCGAAGGCGTTGTTACCGAAGCAGGACTTAACGATTGAATCGTGGGTGCGTGTGGATCAAGCGCAGGAGTGGGGCGGAATATTCAGTGCGATCCAGGATAACGGCGAGTTTGAGCGTGGGCTGCTGCTGGGATATCGGGGCGATCGGTTTGCGCTGGGGGTGAGCACGGAGGCTGCCGGTAAACTGACGTACTTGAGCGCTGATCAGCCTTTTGTGCCGGGCCTCTGGCACCATGTCGTGGGCACTTATGACGGAAAGATTCAGCGCTTGATGGTGAATGGACGCGTAGCCGGTGAAAGCACGAACCAGTCGGGGCCGGTGTGGTATGCGCCGAAAGGGCCGGTGGTGATTGGGGCGTACCAGGATGATGACGAGTTTTATCGGATGAAGGGTGGTTTGCAGGAGGTGCGCGTTTATCAACGGGCGATGAGCGTGGGTGAGGTGACGAGTCGCTACGAGGCCAGGAAATCGGAATTTCCAAAGCCCAAGCCAGAACCGGTGCGGCTGAGACTGGTGTTTGGACCCTTTGTGGATTGGGTGGATGCATCCAGCGTGGTGGTGACTTGGGAGACGGAGGAGGAGATGCCGAGTGTGCTTGAGCTTTTCAGCCCCTTCGAGGAGCAGCCGAAACGATCGGTTCAATCGAGGCTGACCCGCCGACATGAGATCAAGCTCACGGGCTTGGAACGCAACACGGAGTATCGATTCCGTTTGGTGGCTCCGCCGTTAGGAGATCGGGAACATACGACGCGTCAGTATGTCATGGACACCTCTTTCTATTATCGCGTGATACCGACCGCGGGCCCCACGCCTGGGGCAGGGGCGACAGAGCCGACGGCGAGAGCGGCAGCCGACCTGTTAGCCAGTACGGGCGTGACCAAAGGATGGTGCGTGGTCTTGGGCGGCGAGGATGGTCGGTTGGCGCTTGAGTTGGTCCGACAAAGCGAGTTGAAGGTATTGGTTGTGGACTCCGACGAGGGTCGGGTGCAGGCCATTCGGAAGCGGTTGGACGAGGCGGGAGTTTATGGCGTGCGAGCCAGTGTGCAGTGGGTCACGACGAACGAGCTACCCTTGGGTCCGTTCATGGCGAATCTGGTTGTGTCCGAGACCACGATGACTTCGGGTCGCCCCCCTCGATGGAGCGCACACGAGGTACACCGTCTGCTACGGCCGGCGGGTGGAGTGGCTTGGCTTCGATCGGCTGCGGCTGGGAAAATGGAGGCCGCACGCGTGTCCGAGTGGAAACAATGGGTTGAAGGTAGCGAGCTTGGTTCGGGACTTCGCGAGGAGGTAGGGGGAGTTTGGGTGGACTATCGACGGGCGAAGCTGGCTGGGGCTGGGGACTGGAGTCACCAGTATGGAAGCGCGGACAATACGTCGTCGAGTATGGATGAGCAGGTGAAGGGCGACTTGCAGATTTCGTGGTGGGGCGATCCCGGACCGAGACCTATGCCTGACCGTGGACCACGCAACCCGGCTCCACTCAGCGTGAACGGACGGCTCTACATTCAAGGCGACCGGATTCTATTTGGTTTGGATGCGTATAACGGTTCGATCCTGTGGTCATTTATGGCTCCGGAGGTTCGACGATCCAATCTGCCGCGGGATTGCAGCAACATGGTTGCGGACGACCACACGCTTTATGTTGCGCACAAGAGTTACTGCATCGAGATCGATGGTCAGACCGGTGTGCGACGGAAGCGGTTGGCGGTGCCGGAGAGCGGGGCGAGTCAACCCTTTGACTGGGGTTATCTGGCGGTTGTAGGGCCGCATCTGATTGGGAGCCGAGTGAAACTGGATTCGCGCTATCAAGGGGATGACGGTGAGTGGTTTGAGGATTATCACGAGGACCAGGTCAGCCGCGTGACGAGTGAAGCCTTGTTTGGCATGGATCCGAAGAACGGAGCGCAGCGGTGGATCTATCGCAAGGGAGCGATCTTGAACTCCACGATTACGGTTGGAGATGAGATGATCTTTTTCATCGAGAGCCGAAACCCAGCGGCGGTGAACGCGGCGGTGGGACGACTCAGTCCGGACATTCTGACGGACACCCATCTTGTGGCCTTGGACATGCGTACGGGATCAGTGCTGTGGGAGCAGCCGCATGATGTTTCGAAGATGCAGTTCATGACCTACCTCGTCTACAGCCAGAACACGTTGGTGGCGACGGGCACAGATAAGTCGAAGGTGTATCACACACAGGCTTATAGCGCCCCGGCGCGCGGCAAGCAGGAAGGCGCCTCGATTTTGTTGGGAGGCCAAGTCCTCTGGACGGATGAGCACAAGGAGGACAAGGGGCATCACAGCGGGCATTTGCAACATCCGGTCGTGATCGACGGCGTGTTCTATTCGGACCAACGCTCGTTTGATCTCAAGACCGGAAAGACCTTGCGGACCGACCTGCCGCAGCGGCGCGGGTGCGGGACGATGTCGGCCGGCAAGAACGCGATCTTTTTCCGGCACCATTTTCATGGCATGTGGGATTTGAAGAGCGACAAACGCACGCAATTTGAGGGCATACGAAGCGGTTGCTGGCTGGGGCTGATCCCGGCGGGAGGCATGCTACTGGCACCGGAGACCAGCGCCGGATGTTCCTGTACCCACGCCATCCAGACTTCGATGGGGTATCTGCCGAAAGATTTGGATCGGGGTGGGGGAAGGTGACTTTCCGGTGGCGGGCAACATAAAGACAAGCGCTGCGGAGATGCGTAAGCCCCGTGCCTGCGGTGCCACCGCCCGAGTGCTCCTCTGTTTCGTGTTCCCACCGAGCAGAACAACCGGATTGTTTATTGGCCTGTGAGGCGGGTTGTGTTTCGTATAAAAGGCATTAATTGACATAGCGTTCTGTATAAAGGACGTTGTGTGCGTGCCGAAAGTCAGTTCCATTCCATTGCCAGCCGTTCATGCGCTGCGAAAGCTTGGGCGCGACCTAGCCTTGGCGCGACGCAAGCGCGGGATTTCCACAAGCGACATGGCGGCGCGCCTGTTTGTTGGGCGCAACACCCTCTGGAGACTGGAGCGAGGTGATCCAACGGTGGCGCTTGGCACGTTGGTCACGGCTGCGTTCGTTCTCAATCTGCATGATCGTTTGGGTAATCTGGCCGCGCCCGCCACCGATGAATTGGCCCTGAGCCTGGATGAGCAGCGCCTGCCGAAGCGAATCCACCGGAAGAAACCATGAGCACTGAAGTCCATATTGATTGGCAAGGACAGAGCCATCTGGTTGGACGGCTCGATGCCACTGAGCGGAGCGCTTCGGTATCGTTCGAGTATGCCAACGAATGGTTGCAACGCCCTAATGCTTTCGCGATTGATCCGACCTCGTTGCCGCTGCACCGCGGTTATCGATATGGCAAGGCGCTTTTCGGGGCGATTCAGGATTGTGGCCCGGACCGGTGGGGACGCGTGTTGATCGAACGCGCCGTGCGCAAGAAAGTCATGTTGCAGAAGCCGTATCGGGACATTGATTATGTGCTCGCACTGGACGATGCCGCCCGCATCGGCGCATTACGCTTCCGGCTGAATACCGCAGGTCCTTTCCTTGCCCCGACAAGCGGCAAGCATCCGCCGTTAGTCCACCTCAGTGCACTGCATCGAGCGACCGATGCCATTCACAGCGAAACTGAAACAGCCCAGGATTTGCGTTTTCTCCTTGGCGCAGGTTCGCCGCTTGGAGGTGCGCGTCCAAAGGCGGCCGTCAGCTTGCCAGATGGACGACTGGCCATAGCGAAGTTTCCCAAGCCGGATGATACACGGGACATTGGCGCAGGGGAGATCCTTGCGCTCACACTGGCGGAGCAGTCGGGCATTCGTGTAGCCGAGCATCAGCGTGTGGCGGTGGGTAAACAAAGTGTCGCTGTCATCACTCGGTTTGACCGCCTCGGAAACCATCGCGTTCCCTTCCTTTCGGCGGCCAGCCTCCTGGGGTTGCCCCACGCGGAAGCAGGCGCTTACACGATGCTCGCGGATGGCATCCGGCGGTTTGGGGATGATGTTCCAGGAGATTTGCGCGAACTGTGGCGGCGTCTGGTGTTTTCGCTCCTGGCCAGCAACTTCGATGACCACCTGCGTAATCACGGTTTTCTGATGTTCCATCCGAGCCGCTGGTCATTGTCGCCAGCCTATGACCTCAACCCCGTTCCGGAAGTGGATCGGGTTCATATGGGTAAAACCGCCATCTCCGAGGAGCAGGGGGAACCGACCATCGCCCTCGCGCTTGCTGCGGCGGAGCGTTTCGGACTCAAGCCTGCCGAGTCCAAGAGCATCCTCCGCGAGGTCTTTACTTCTGTTTCCACATGGCGTGCGATCGGTCGAAAGCTGCGATTGGGCGGTGCAGTGCTGGACGCATATGCGAGTGCTTTCGAGCATCCGCTGATGGATGAAGCCGCACGGTTGCTTGGCGTTTAATCTCAACCGATGTTGGGTAGGTGATTCGTTTGGGGTGTGCGGTTCAACCCATGATTAAACTGTTCCGCTAGCTCGCGTCGGCGGCTGCACAACTGCTAATGGATATGACCTCGACATCCGCCGTCACGACGTCCGCTACGAGGACATCAGGTAATCTCCAACACTTGCGGCTGGGGCATAGCGTCGCGCTCGCCGTGGGTGCAGTCGGGTCCTTCCATCTGGCCTTCATGGTGTCGGCTCTGTGCTGGCTGGTTCTGGGGTATCTCGGGTGCCTATTTGCGCTGCGACGGTTGGCGACGGTGCGGCAAGCGTTTTACGTCGGGCTCGCGATCGGTCTGGGTGTGTTTGTGCCGCAGATGGGTTTCCTCTGGACCATCTTCCACGTCGCCGCGATTCCGTTGTGGCTGATCCTCGCGCTGTTCCACGCCACGTTCCTCCTGCTGCTGAACCGCGTCGAGCTTCGGCTGGGAACGAAGTGGTCCGTGGCCCTCGCACCGGTCCTCTGGTGTGGGATCGAGTATTTTCGCAGCGAGGTCTGGTGGCTTCGGTTCGCGTGGTTCACGGCGGGAACCGTGTTCGACAACCTCAGCTTGGCCTTCACGGGCGGCTATGGGGTCTACGGCGCCAGCGCTGTGATCATGTTTGCTGCGGGGCTGTGTCTGGTTGGCGGTCGTGCTCGACGGAAATGGCCATGCTTCGCGGCCGGGATTGTTCTCATGGTCGGGTATGTCGTCAGTGCCATACCGCCTTCAATGACAAAGTCTCAACGACAGAACCCGCTGACAGTCGCCGGGCTGCAACTCGAATTCCCCGCCGTTCCGGATGTGTTGAGTGGCTTGGATCAGCTTATCAAGGCGCATCCCGAGGCCGGACTGCTCATGCTCAGCGAATACACCTTCGCCGACAGCCCGCCGCCCCCATCTGTGAAGGCCTGGTGCAAGCGGAACAGCAAGTGGCTCGTTGTGGGAGGCAAGCAGCCCATCGAGTCCGCTAGCCGCCAAGGTGGCGAGGCGGGGTCCCCTACCAACGCGCCGCTCCGCCTCCTCACTTCGGCGGCTACGAAGGAGCGGTTCTACAACACCGCCTTCGTGATCGGCCCCAATGGGGAGGTGGTGTTCACCCAGGCCAAGTCGCGCCCGATCCAGTTCTTCACCGACGGTGAGCCGGCACCCTCGCAGCGTGTCTGGGATTCGCCATGGGGCAAGCTCGGCATCGCCATCTGCTACGACGCCAGCTATCGGCAGGTGACAGACGAACTCATCAGGCAGGGCGCAGTCGCCCTACTCATCCCAACGATGGATGTAGAGACTTGGGGTGAATACCAGCACCGCCTGAACGCTCGGATGGCCCGTCTCCGTGCCGCCGAGTACCGCGTGCCGATCTTCCGCGTCGCCAGTTCCGGCTTTTCGCAAATCATTGGCCGCGGCGGCCGTGAAACCGCAACCGCCCCCTTCCCTGGCCAGGGGGAAATGATCGCGGGCGAACTGCGCTGGACCGGCGAGGGCGGAACCGTGCCGCTTGACGCACGGCTTGCCCCGGCCTGCATGTGGGCCACGGGTGGTACGATGCTCTGGCTTGCGGCGTTGGCTTGGCGCGATCGACGAAACCGAAGGCTGACCCGATGAAAAACCGAGGGACGCGTCATTAGTCAAAAAGGATCGGGCACTATGGTTGGTATTTGAATAAGAAGCGGAGTCAAAGGGCTCAGGCGCAGGAGTCGGTACCGTAGCGGAGTGCTGGGTGTCGTCCCGCACACTCAGCGCCCGAGAGGCTTGCAAACGACGGGCCGCCCTTATCAAGCAGGTCTACGAAACGGACCTGCTGTTGTGCCCCAAGTTTGGTTCTAAAACGAGAATCATCGCCTTTTTCTATCGTGATCAGGGCTAGGCGATTGAAAAGAGGCTCGGAGACTGCGGATGCTAGGCAGGGGTAGGTGCCCTGGCCCCGCGTGGCCGCTTCGGGAAACCCTGGTGCGTTAGCGCTCACGAGAAAGGACCCGCTTGTGCTCACGGGAAGAGAGCCATCTGAGAAAGGGGTGGAGGGATTTCTTTTCCAAGGAGGGAGGAGCGGGTTCCGAGTAGTGAAGCTCTGGAG
>Ga0172372_10011764_pt1 | contig 11086 bp, 6 predicted proteins | sample LakKiv5m_2_FD_114544 | JGI IMG/M metagenome (GOLD analysis project Ga0172372, IMG submission 114544) | Freshwater microbial communities from Kabuno Bay, South-Kivu, Congo - kab_092012_9.5m | ecosystem: Environmental > Aquatic > Freshwater > Lake | place: Democratic Republic of the Congo... | reverse complement strand
TCGGGCAGGCGGCCCAACTTCTCCAAGCACTGTGCGCGGCATTCGCGGCCGATCACGCTTTGGAAATCGCGCACCATCATCGGGAACGGATGTGGTCCGACCACCGAGCCGATGATGTAGTGGGTCTTCCCGACCGAGCCCATCCAGTCGCGCATCGCTTCGTTGGTCGCATCTTTCAGCGTCTTCGAACCGGAATCAACCTCGATGACCTTCGCGCCCATCAAGCGCATGCGGAAGACGTTGAGTTTCTGCCGACGAACATCTTCGCTGCCCATGTACACGCAGCACTCGATCCCGAAGCGCGCGCACGCGGTCGCGGTTGCCACGCCGTGCTGGCCAGCGCCGGTCTCGGCGATGATGCGGGTCTTCCCCATGCGCTTCGCGAGCAGCGCCTGTCCAAGCGCGTTGTTGATCTTGTGGGCGCCGGTATGTGCGAGATCCTCGCGCTTGAGCCAGATGCGCGCGCCGCCCGCATGCTGGGTGAAGCGCGGCGCAGGCGTCAACTGCGTGGGCCGCCCCACGAACTCGCGCAGCAAGTGGTCGAGTTCGCCGAGAAACGCCGGATCGGCGCGTGCCTCGCGGTACGCAGTGTCGAGTTCTTCAAGCGCCGCGAGCAGCGTCTCGGGCACGTAGCGGCCGCCGAACTTGCCGAAGCGTCCGGACGCATCGGGAACCTGCGTGAAGGGAACGGTGGTCATCGTCGGGGGTTCCTACGCGGTCGCTGCACGCTGGCGATGGAGGATCGCAAGCACGGGACCGCTGAGAGCGTAGACGACGAAGCCCGCGGCAAGCGCCTCGGTCGGCCACCAAATCGCGATGAGCACCGGCACCACGATGCGCAGGAGGCTTCGGAAGCCGCGACGCGATCGCAACACCTTGTTCGCGAAGTGCGAGTATCGGATGTTCGAGATCATTGCGAACGCAACGATCGCGGTGACGACCGGAATCCCGAGCGCGGCGAACCGCGCAAACGTCAGGCCTTCCTCGATCCCTTCGTGCTTCGCAAGAAGGTGCTGGTGCAGCACAATCAGGCTGGCGACGGTGCCGCCCGCGCCGGGCGAGGGCAGTCCGCGGAAATAGAGGTGATCCTCCTCCTTCGCACTGCGGACCTCGGCATTGAAACGTGCAAGCCGGAGGGCCGTGCAGCACATGTAGAACGCCGCGATCGCCCAAAGGAGTTTCGCGTAGGCGTTGTCGGCGGGGCCGAGGATCGCGAGGCCCTCGGCGGGCCCGTAGTAGTGGCTCACGAGGCGCAGCGTCATGAACGCGGGCGCAACGCCGAAGGTGATGACGTCGGCAAGGCTGTCGAGTTGCGCGCCGATATCGGAGGTCGAGCGGGTAAGCCGCGCCACCGAGCCGTCGATCGCGTCGAAGAACATGCCGAGGAAGATCAGCGCGCCCGCGACGGAAAGGGTCGACCAGCCGAACGCCGCATCGGCGATCGGCTTGGCTGCGTAGTGGATGGCGGCGAAGCCGCAGATCGCGTTTCCGAGGGTCAGGAGCGTGGGCAGCACGCTGGCCGCGCGGCGACGGCGTATGCGCCTGCCTGCGCGGTCTCGAAGATCGGGTCGGTCGGTGGTGGTCATAACTGGTTCACGGTTCGCGCGCGGTTCGCTCATGGTCGTTCGCGGTTCACTCACGGGCGCTCGCCGCTTGACGCGGGCGGTTCCGACGTCGCTCCGTCGACAGACTCATCAAGGGGCTCGGGCGTCGGTTGCGCGCTCACATTGTCGCGTGCGGTCGGATCGACCGCGGGTGAACCCGGCAGGATATCGGCGAACTTCGGCTCGATCACGAGTACGAGTGCGCGGTCCGGAAATGGGCGACCGTCGAAGAGGAGCGCCGCGCGTGTGGGCGGCGGCAAGGCGGGTGGTTCCGCGCCCTTCTCGGCCTCCGGGGGCACCAATGGCGCCTCGAGCAGGATGAGCGATTCATCGGCCGCCAGTTCGAGCTTGAGCCGTCTGCCCGGCAGATCGGTCATCCGCTCGCGCGCCGCGGATGGGTCGAGCGAGACGCCCGCAAGCCGGTTGGGCGTCAGTCCGAGACGCAGTTCGATGCGCGCTGCTGCGGCGTCGACCGTGGGGAAGCACCAGCCGCGCATCGCGAAGCGCAGCAGGCCCTCCGACGAACGCTCGGGCCGTCCATCGGAGAAGACGACGAAATCTCGGCCGAGTTCGACGGTCGCGAGATCGGTAAAGACATCGATCTGTCCGAGCGCCGTACGCCGCGCGGCGCGCGGCCCCTCGAAGAGCGCCGCGATCTCGCCGAGCCGCGCGGTCTTCGCGCGAAGGAGCACGACGCCGTCGCGCGAAAGTTCGGACGGAATGCGCACCGCGGCGCCGCTCTCCTCCATCTGCGCGATCGCCGACTGTCGCACCTTCGGATCAAGCGTGACATGCCAACGCACAAGTTCGAGCCCGAGCGTGGTGGTCACGCGGCCGGAGCGTTCGCGCGCCGGATCGACCGGCGGACGCGCGCCCGCCGAGGCAGGGCGCTTCGACGGTGCGCAGCCTCCGGCCGAGCATGCTGCCGCCGCAAGCAAGAGCAGCGCGAGGGCAGCGTTCACCCGGGCCGAGAGCGCTCTCATGCGTGGGTGCGCGGTTCGGCGCCGTTGAGAAAGTCGATAAACGCGCGGAGACGACTCCAAGCCCTGCGGTTGAACCGGAATGCGATGCGCGGAAGTTCGCGATGCTCTTCTTCTTCCTCGAAGGCGGCGACCGCGCGGAATGAGCCATCGACGCACAGTTCGGCGCGGAAACGGCGCTCGGCCTCGGCGAGTTCGTGGTCGGTCGGCGGCGTGAGCAGTCGCAGCACGAGATCCTTGCCAACGAAGCGCATCGAGTGGAAGCGGCGGTAGAACGTCGCAACCTCTTCGACGGCCTTCGCGGGGTCATGGTGAATCGTGTAGAGGCCACGATCCTCGGGCGAGATGAGGCGTCGGCGCGCCAGCGGCAGCACGCATCCTTCCTCCCAACCCTTCCAGTAGTCGCCACCCTTGTGTTCGAGCAGCACCACCGGCACGAGGTTCGACTTGCCGGTCTGGATGAGCGTGAGCGCCTCGAAGAGTTCGTCCTGCGTGCCGAAGCCGCCGGGGAAGACGGCGACCGCGTCGGAGTGCGCCATGAACATCAGCTTGCGCGTGAAGAAGTAGCGGAAGTTGACGAGCTTCGGATCGCCGTCGATCACCGAGTTCGCACCCGCCTCGAACGGAAGCCGAATGCGCAAGCCGAAGCACTTCTCGACGTCGGGGCCTTCGTGGCCCGCCTTCATGATGCCGTCGCCCGCGCCGGTGATGACCATCATGCCGGCCGCCGAGATCAACTGGCTGAACTCACGCGCCTGGATGTAGTCGGGATCGGTCGGCGGCGTGCGCGCGCTGCCGAAGATCGAGATCTTGCGCGTGCCGCGGTAGGGATTGAAGATTCGGTACGCATGCCGCATCTCCTTGAGTGCGGTGCGCACCAGCTTGAGCTGGCCCATATCGGCGCCATCGGCCACGAGCTTGAGGCTCGAGAGCATCATCTCGGCCACCAGTTCGCGCGCCTCGTGCGAGGGCTTCACGCCGGTCGTCGTGAAGAACGAATCGACGGCGGCTTCGATATGGGAGAGGTCGAGGTGGGCGGGGCGCTGGGGTTCGCTCATGAGATCGTGTCGCTTGCTCGGTCGGTGCCGGATCGCCACGCGTCGTGGACGCAGGGCGGAAAGGTCATTGTCGCCGTTCCGCAGGTCGAGTGGTGGGCGGAGTCGCGGGGGATTTCGGTGATTCCGGCGGCTCCGGCGCGGATTGGGGTGATGGCGAGGTCGCGGGTGCCCCGGTCGATGGGGGTTCTACCGACGCCGGCTTGGACGCCGTCGCTGCGGATTTCATCTCCGGCATCGCCGACGCCGACGGGATCGGCACGATCTTCGACACCGGTTCGCCGAGCGTGCCGCCGATATCGATTGCGAACAGTTGGTTCGTCACTGCGCCGATCACGTCGCTCAGGATCGGCACCGTTCCCTTCGGGAAGAATCGCATCGCAAGCGCGAAGGTGGGGATATCGAGTTTGCCCGTACCCGAGAGCGTGAGCGTTCCGGTGGTGAGCGTGCAGGGGTCGATGACGACGGTGTCGCCCTCAATGCGGAACAACGTATCGAGCGCGTTGAGCGACGCGCTGAGTGGCAGCATCAGCTGCGTGAGCTGCAGCGCACGCAGCGCGATCGGCGCGTCGGCGAGCCGCGCATCGCGTACCGCGATGCGGCCGAGGCCCGCGCGGCCCACGACGTGCTCGGATTTCGAGCCCATCGGACCGGAGATCTCAAGATACCCCTCGAGCCTGCCGTCGCTGCCGCGGTTCGACGCATTGCGCTCGGGCGAGCGCTTCGGATCGGCCACCACCGCGTAATCGGCGCCCGCAAGTCGGACGCGTGCGCGGTAGGTGTTGGCCTTGAAGTCGGTGCCAGCAACGAGATCGAAGCGACCGAGACCGAAGTCGCCGGCACCCTTGATCGACAGCGCATCGCCGGTGGCGTCGGTTGCGATCCGCACCTCCGCAGCGCCCATCGGGCGTTCGAAGACGGTCGCGCGATCGGCGTAGAGCGTTGACTCAAAGCGCACGGGCTCGGGCGCACGCGGCTTGTAGTCGAGCGAGAAGGGGAGACGTCCATCGAGCGCGCTGAACGCAACGCCGCTCGAGAAACTCGCCTTCGAAAGCGTCGCCTCGCCCTTCAACTTGTAGAGATCGACGGCATCCGTGCTCGATGCTGCCGTCGATTCACCGGTGGCGGAAGCGGTTGCGGCCGGCGTGTTGTCGAGCCCGGACCGCCAGCGCGCGCTCATCTCGTCGATCGCAAGCGTGAAGCGATCTTCCGACACAAGGTCGATGGCGGCGCTCGACGAATCGAGTGGCGGTGGAAGCTGCGCACGCAGCGCCCGTGTCAGGCGCGGTGCGTCAACATGAAGCGTCGAGGCGAGGGATGCCGTCGCCGAGACTCCCGCGTTGGTCGGCACGTCGACCGCGCCCTCCGCGCGCACGGTGCCGCCCTCGAGGCTTTGCGTTGGTTCGGCGGTTGCGCCCGATCCCGGAGCGAAGCGCGCGCCCACCTTCCACCGCACGCCGTCCTCGTCGGCGTCGATCGACGATGCCTCGTCGAAGAGGATTTCAACGCGTGCGTCGCGCGCGCCAGCGGCGAGCGACTTCGGCGTCACCTCGATCGACTCCTTGGCGCCAAGCGCGTAATGCGCATCGAAGAGTCCGGTCGCGTTGCTCGAGCGCATCCAGTCGACGACGGCGTCCGCGCGCGGCGCGAGCAGTTCGCGCACGAGCGGTGACTCGAATCGGCAGTTTGAGAGGCGTGCGTCGAGCGCGCTCGATGCGTTCGCCGCCGAGGTCGACAACGGACCCGAAAGCCGCAGGATTCCGTCGTCTTGGTTGCCGTCGGTCAGGCGGAACTCAAGGCTCTCCGCACGCAATCCGCGCTCGTCAAGCGCGATACGGCCCGCGATCCGCTCCGCGCGTACGCGGCTCCCGTCAAGCGTGACCTCAAGCCAGTCCGGGCTGAAGGTGCCGCGTGTTTCTGAACCCTTCGCGCCAACGGAGCGCCGAACCGTGCCATCCATCGCGCCTGTCGGACCGTACCGCGCGAAACGATCCTGCGCGGTCTTCGAGTCACCCGCAAGAAAGCCCTCAAACGCGCGGTCGACGGGCAGGTCGTGCAGTTCGATCTCGACGAGGCTGTTCGGACCTTCAAGTTCATCGAAGCCGCTGGCGACAATCGAGCCCGTGCCGTGGCGGCCCACGCACTGCTCGAAACTCACGCGCTCGGGCACGATGTCGATGCGCGCGGAGCACTCTTCAAGCGTGAACTCCGCAGGCCAGTCGAGGCCCTGCGTCGCAAGCCAGTTGCGCCCCTCGGCGTCGGGTGCGGCGGCGCCGTCAGAGAACGCGATCTTGAATCGGAAGTCCTCGCTGCCGTCGGGTTTCGACGTCACGACGCCGTTCATCTCCATCGAGCCCGAGAGGCCGAGCGCGCGGAGCAGTTCGCCACCGGGCGCGTACTGTTCGCCAGGCCAGCCGCTCGGCACTTCTTCGCCGCTGTGCGGGATCGCGGCGAGCAGCGCCGGGTTGAGCGCGTCGTCCTTGTCGGTGATCTGCATCAGGGGCAGGAGATCGCGGCCACCCTTGCCGTCGCGCGGGATACGCACGGAGCCCGACACCGTGAAGAGGCCGCCGGCGGGCGTGACGGCGGAGAGGCCGCTGCCGCTGAGCACGATCGCCTCATCGAGCAACTGGACCGCGCCCCGTTCGAGGCGCAGCGGATATGGGAAGCGGCCGAAGAGGACGCCAGCCTTTCGCACTTCGATGTCGCCGGTCACGATGATCGGCTGGCCGAAACCCGCGGGCGAGTAGACGCGCATGCGGAACCCGCAGCGTCCGCCGAGGGCGAACGGTCCTGCCGCGATCGAGCGTCCGAGCCGCTCGCGCGCGGCGTTCGTGGCGTCGCCCTCGCCAAGCCGCGACAGTTGCTGGCGCTGGGCGACAAGCGCGTTCGCGTCGGGTAGAAGCCCGGCGCGCGCGAGATTCGCCGCTGCGCGTTCGTCGAAGAGCAGTTCGAGTGCTTCGCGTGTGCCGCCATCGAAACTCGCGAAGAGCATGCCGTCGATCGGCGCATCGTCGCAGATGATGTCGAGATCGATCTCGGCGCCGGTTGATACACCGTCGAGACGGCCTTCGATCGCCACCGTGATCGGCGGCTCCACGCTCGGAATTTCCACGCTCGGCGGATTCGCGGGGGTCGAACCCATCGCGGGACCTGCCGCCGGGTTCGGTCGTCGTCCCTGGCCGACGAGTCGCTCGACGACGATGTCGTCACCCTCGAACGTGATCGTGCCGGTCACCGCCTTGAGTGGATACGGGAACTCCTCGAACGCACCCGCGCAGTCCTTCAGGTTCAGCGTCCCGGTCGAGCGGAACGGAGCGGGTTTGCGATCCTTCGTCGGCGTGCCGCGTTCGAAGCGCGTTTCGACGTCGATCGTCCACTGCACGATGTTGAAGTCGGAGATGATCTTGACCGCGGGCGCGGGGAGTTGCAGCGTGTCGGGTGCTCCCGGTGCGATGACCGGCGATGAGAACGACGGGATCGTTGCGCTCAGCGTGAAAGGCGCGATCCGCAGCGCCTGCTCAAGCCATGCGTCGCGTTTCTCCCAATCAAAGGGTTCCATCGCGTCGCGAGGGATGTCGATCGTGAACGCGCATTCGAAGGGCACGGGAATCACGCGGGCGGCAGGATCGCGCGCGCCAAGTTCGCCCTTGAGATTGCGGAGTTCCGCGCGATCGGCCCAGACGCGGAGCGTTCCTTCGCGCACGGTCATGCGCGGGGTGCTGCGCATCGGCACCGCCTTGCCGCCCGCGAAGCCACTCCACGCCGTCGCGAGGCCCTCTTCGCCGAGCAGGTCAAGCGGCAGGTCGATCGCCACACCCTCCACGTCGAGCTCGGCCGAATGTTCGGTCGTGGGTGAGTAGTCAAACTTCGCGCGACGGAGCTTTCCATCGAGCGATAGCCGTCGCGTCCAGTCGCGCACCGCGGTGGGCGCGATCGCAAGTTCGTGATCCTTCACCACGAGATCGTCGACCTCGAGCGAAAGTTCCTGCGTCGATGGCGAGAATCCGCCGCGAATGGCGCCGATTGCGAGGTTGCCCTCCGCGTCGGGACGTCCGCTGAGCAGGAGGTCGTAGTGGGTGGGACGGTCGTTGTTCTGCCGCAGTTCGCCGCGGAACCTGAGTTCACCGAGCGCGCGGTAGCCGGTGGGGGCCTCGATGCCGTTTTCGACGACCAGTTCGCCGATCGTCACCGCAGGCAGCGTGACCGACTTGCTCTTCTCGTCGGGCTTCTTCGGCTCTTCTGGCTTCTTCTCGGGCTTGAGATCGAGGATCGAGAAGTTGCCCGAGCCGTCGACGCGTTCGACGAGCCGGAGTTCGAGCCGATTGGCGGAGACCGATCGCACGTCGATCGCGCCGATGAGGAGTGCCCACGGCGAGAATCGCACGCGGATGCGGTCGGCGTAGGCGAGCTGTCCGGCATCGTCCTTCCATCCGTCGACGCGCACGCGGAGATCCTCGAGGACCAGCGTGTCGAAGCGCTCGAGCGCGATCCGCGAGACGGTGACAGGGCCTCCCAGCGCCTTGGACGCGCGTGGAAGGATGAGCCATGCGAGCGTTGACGGGCGCGTGATCCAGACGCCACCGATCGCGACCAGAAGCGTCAATACCACGAGTCCGCGCAGCAGCAGTCGCCGTGCGCGGCCCGCACGCCGAGGGTTGCCCTGCTTGGACTGTCCGGAAGACGCGTCGCGCGGGGATCCGGGCGTGCTTCCGGGAGTGGGGACTGACGTGCGGGGGTCTGGCATCCGAGAGGTCGAGATTCTACGAAATCGGGCGCATGTGTTCCGATTCGAAGCGTGCGGTGGGACGAGGTCGCGTCGCCCGGGCTTGCGCGGCCCGTCGTATCATCCCGGCCCCGAATCGGTTCGGACGCGTTGGCACGGTGTTCCATTCCCGCGCGGCGTGTCCTGGGCTTCGAAACGCGGTTGTCCGCACGTTGGTGAGGCGCAATCGAATGGTTCGGGAGAGCGACCGTGAGCGATCCGGTCGCCACCGCAGAGTTGATGGTGTTTTGATGACCCAACCGATCGCCGAGATCTTTCCGACAGGCCCCGCTGGCACCGCCGTTGTGACGGGTGCATCCCACCGGGTCGGACGCGCCATTGCGCTTGAACTCGCGCGTGCGGGCTTCGGTCTGGTGCTGACCTACCGAACGCGCGCGGAGGCATGCGCCGAAACCGCGCGCCGTGCGATCGATGTCGCGCGCACGTCGGGGCACGCCATCTCCGCGCGCGTCGAAGCGCTCGATCTCGCAGATCCCTCCGCAGCGGAGGCCTTCGCGCGTCGGTTGGCCGCGGGAGATGGCCGCGGCGCGACGGTGATTGACCTCGTCGTACACAACGCGTCGGAGTACGTGGCTGCGGCGTTCGGCTCGATCACGCGCGAGGCCATCGAATCGGCGCATCGCATCGAGGTGGTCTCGCCATTACTCATCACGCAGGTGCTGCGCGGCGCACTTTCGCATTCGCGCCTGCCGGGCGGCGGAGCCGTGGTCTTCTTCAGCGATACCTACGCGCTTGGGCGCGCGCGCGCCGGATTCACGCCGTACATGCTCGCGAAGGCTGCCGTGGCTACGCTCGCGCAGCAACTGGCGGTCGAGATGGTGCCGTCGGTACGTGTCCACTGCATCGCACCCGGTGTGATTCTCTGGCCAGAGGGTTTCTCCGATGCATCGAAGGAGGCGATCCTGTCGCGGACGCCGCTTGCGCGGGCTGGTACGCCCGAAGACGCCGCGCGGCTCGTGCGATTTCTCGCCCTCGAGGCGCCGTTCATGACCGGCGAAACGATCCGGCTCGATGGCGGACGAGCGCTGCGGTAGCCGAGTACTGAGGTAGCGAGGCGGGGCCGACGTACGAATCAGTTTGACGGAGCTGCCCCGCGCAGTTCGCGCAGGGCCGGATCGATGCGCGCGCGTTGCGCCGCTCCACCGAAGAGCGCGCCGAGCGCCTCAAGTTCGCTCGCGGCGCGGGCCTCGTCTCCGGCGCGAAGGAAGGCGAGCGCTGCCTCTGCGCGCACGTAGGCGTCGCTCGGTTGCGCGCGAATCGCGGCGTCCCACGCCGCGGCGGCCTGCGCCGGTTCGTCCGATTCGGTCAGCGCGAGCGCGAACTGCTGCGCGATCGCGGCCTTCGCGCGCTCGTCCGGCGCGAGCGCCGAGAGAAGTCGTGCCGCGTCGCGCGCGCGCCCGTTCGCGCGCAGCGCCTTCGCGAGGACAAGGCGCATCTCGAGGAGGTCGCGATCAAGCGTGAGTGCGCGTTCGGCGGCGACGAGGGCGGTGGCGCGATCGCCACGCGCAAGCGCGATCTCGGCGCGCAGGGCGCTACTCCACGCAGCATCCGGCGCAAGGCGCTCGTGTCGCGCGGCGAGTTCGTCGATGCGCGCGTCGTTCGAGTCGTGCACGAGTGCTGAGAGCGCCGCCGGCAGGATCGTGGCGAGATCGTCGGGTGCCGCCGCGAGGGCCGCATCGTAGAGTCGCTGCGCGTCGTCGCGGTGACCGATCCGATCGGCGAGCATCGCGGCGAAACGACGTGCATCGATCGAGGGTTGCGTTGTGGCTGCGCCCGCGTGGGAGCCGGGCTCGACGGCACGCTTCGCTTCGGTGGCCGCCTCGCGAAGTAGCGCGGCACGTGCGTCGGGCGCGAGATCGTCGGCAAGCTCGGCACGCGCAAAGTAGGCTCGCGCGGCGTACTCGTGGGCGGTCGGGGCGAGCGACGGATCGATCGACGCCGATGCGACCAACTTGCGTGCGACGATCTCGGCCTCGCGCGTGCGGTTCGCGCCGATGTAGGTCTCGATCGCGCGTGTCGCATCTTCGAACGCGCTTCGATCGATCGAAGGGGGAGTCGCGACAGCGCTGGTGGGGGTGTGGGCAGGGGCGCTGTCCGCCGTGTGATCGTCACCGCAGCCCGCGGTAACAAGAGGCGCGCAGAGAAGCGCGCGCAACGCGAACCGCATGGAGGCACCACGTTTCGCAGCGCTCGGCTGCGGCCTCGGGAAGATGTGCGGCGTTGCGCGGCGCATGCGATCACTCTACCCGGGCCGAAGAGCCGAATCCTGCGGTTTCAACGCGGCCCGAGCGCGCGAGGCACAGGTAGAATCGCGCCCCCCATGTCTTCTGGTACCTCCCCGTCAAGTTCTTCGGCTTCTTCCGCTTCTTCTGCCACCACATCCGCTTCGGGTGAACTCCCGAAGGCGTATGTACCGTCGGAGGCCGAAGGAGCGGTGCGCGCGCGCTGGGATGCCGAGGGCTGCTTCCACGCGAATCCATCCGCGCCGGGAGAGTCCTACGCGATCTTCATCCCGCCGCCGAACGTGACGGCGGCGCTTCACCTCGGACACGCGTTCAACAACTCGCTGCAGGATCTCCTCACGCGCTACAACCGCATGCGGGGCTCGAACACGCTGTGGATGCCGGGCACCGATCATGCGGGCATCGCCACGCAGACGGT
>Ga0172372_10011757_pt1 | contig 11091 bp, 6 predicted proteins | sample LakKiv5m_2_FD_114544 | JGI IMG/M metagenome (GOLD analysis project Ga0172372, IMG submission 114544) | Freshwater microbial communities from Kabuno Bay, South-Kivu, Congo - kab_092012_9.5m | ecosystem: Environmental > Aquatic > Freshwater > Lake | place: Democratic Republic of the Congo... | reverse complement strand
GCACTTCACCGACACCTGGACGCTGCCGCAGAAGGCCGCGCTGCGCCAGCGCCACGGCATCGGCGCGTCGGACTACCTGGTGGGCCTGTGCGCCGTGATGCGCCCGGAGAAGGCCCACGGCGACCTGCTGGCGGCGCTGGCGCAGCTGGCCGTGGGCGGCCTGCGCGTGCACGCGCTGCTGATCGGCGACGGCTCCGAGCGTCCTCGCATCGAGGCGCAGGTGGACGCGCTGGGCCTGCGCGCGCAGGTGCACATCACCGGCACGCTGGCCGACGTGCGGCCGGCGATCGCCGCCTGCGACGCCATGGTGATCGCCTCGCGCGCCGTCGAGACCTTCTCGATCGCCGCGCTCGAGGCCATGGCGCTGGGCAAGCCCATGCTGATGTCCGACATCGGCGGCGCGCGCGAGCAGGTCGAGCCCGGCGACCACGGCCTGCTGCACGCCCCCGGCGATGTCCAGACCCTGGCCGCCCACATCCGCCGCCTGGCCGATCCGCGCCTGCGGCGTCGCATGGGCGAGCGTGCGCGCGAGCGCGTCGTGGCCTCGTTCGACGTGGAGGCGATGGCCAGACGCTACGAGGGGCTGCTGATGGATTTGGCGCGGTCCCGCTGAAAATCCGATCGTGCCCATGGGGAGTTTCGCGCCCGCGCTGGGGGCGTCTGGGCATCCGCGAGAATCCGCCGTCGTCGCCCGAGGCTGCCGTGCCGTTGCCGCTGCAAGCGCAAGCGCAGGTGCAGGTGCAGGTGCAGGTGCAGGTGCAGGTGCAGGTGCAGATGCCGGGCGACATGTCGGACCACCTCGGAGCCTCGCCCATGTCGATGATCCCCATCCTCGACCTGATCCGTCGGGTGCCGCTGTTCGCGCAGCTCAGTCCGGAGATGGCTGAAGCGGTCGCTTCGCGGGTGACCAAACGCCGGTTCCGTCAGGGCGAGGTGGTCGTCTCCCAGGGGCAGCCGTCGGAGGGGCTGTTCATCCTGCTGAACGGGCGGGTGCGCGTGCTGACCACCGACGAGCGAGGCAAGGAGGTGATCCTGGCGGTGCTGAAGGCCGGGGCCTTCGTCGGAGAGATGAGCCTGATCGACCGGCAGCCCGCCTCGGCGACGGTGCGCGCCGAGTTGCAGACCGACATGCTGCTGCTGGACCGCGCGGAGTTCGAGCGCAGCCTGCCGGGCGCGGACAGCCTGTCCTACACCATCATGCGCGGCCTGGTGCGCCGGCTGAGGCTGGCCGACCAGCGCATCGAGATGATGGCGCTGCTGAGCGTGCACGGCCGCGTGGAGCAGACGCTGCGTGACATGGCCGAGGAGTCGGGCGGGAACCTCGTGATCACGCGCCGCGTCAACCGTCAGGACGTTGCCAAGATCGTCGGCGCCTCGCGCGAGATGGTCAGCCGCGTGATGCGCGACCTCGAGGACAGCGGCGCCATCGTCACGCGCCCCGATGGCAGCGTGCTGCTGCATGCGCGGCCTGCCGCCCAGGGCGGCTGAGGGCGCCTGAATACGACCCAGCGGCCGACGACCCTGGTCTGACCGCGGGCGTCGTGCGCGCGAACGGCCTGGGCGCGATCGAGACCCGAATAAGCCATGAAATCGTGGTTTTAGCGCGACACCCCTCGGTGTTCGCGTTGAGAACTTGAGGGTTTCCGGGCGTTGATACGTCCCCAAACCATGATTTTTTTCATGGTCGGTGGGCTGTCCTCAAGGGGCCCCGCCTTGTCGGGCCGGGGCGGGTCTCGCACCATTGCCACAGCCCCGAGGGGGCATGCCGCGGAGATGTCCGCCGCGGACGCCGTTTCGACGTGTTCACCCTGACCCTACAGCCCACTGCATCGAAAGGAATCGTCATGCTCGAGCTTCTGTCCAGCCGCCAGACCCGTGCCACCCCGCCCAGCGTGCCGGCCCCTCGGCCCGCGCGTGCCGGCGACGTGCCGTCGTTTGTGACGTCGCGCGTCGACACATACTTCCGTGAGCGCGCCGTTAACCCGGTGACCGGCACCCACATCCTCAAGGGTCGTGTGCCCGGCCCTGGCGCGGTGATGGTCACCAGCAACGACTACCTGTCGCTGGCGCGCCACCCCGAGATCGTCGCCGCGCAGGTCCAGACGCTGCGCGCCATCGGCCACGGCGAGCCGCGCTCGGGCGTGTTCGACTTCGGCGACGCACCGATCCGGGTGCTCGAGACGCACTTCGCGCAGGCCTTCGCGTCCGAGTCGGCACTCGTGGCACAGTCGGGCTGGTGCGCCAACACCGGGCTGCTGCAGTCGATCGCCGATGAGTCCACGCCGGTGTATGTCGACATGTTTGCGCACATGTCGCTGTGGGAGGGGGTGCGCAGCGCGGGTGCCACGGCGCGGCCGTTCCGCCACAACAACCCCGAGGCGCTGCGCAAGCTGATGGACCGTCACGGCCCTGGCGTCGTCGTCGTGGACGCGCTGTACAGCACCACCGGTGTCGTGTGTCCACTGCTGGAGATGGTCGAGGCCACCGAGGCCAGCGGATCGGTGATCGTCGTGGACGAGTCGCACTCGCTCGGCGTGTACGGGCCGCGCGGCGCCGGCATGGTGGTGGCGCAGGGCCTGCAGGACCGCGTGCACTTCCGCACCGCCAGCCTGTCCAAGGCCTTCGCCGCGCGTGGCGGCCTGGTGCTGTGCTCGGACCGCCTGGCCGAGTACCTGCGCTACCAGTCGCTGCCAGCCATCTTCAGCTCGAGCCTGCTGCCGCACGAGATTGCGGGGCTGGAGGCGACGCTGGGCGTCATCCAGCGGGATTCGGCGCGTCGCGAGCGTGTGCTGGCCCACGGCCGGCACTTGCGCGCGCGGCTGCGCGCCATCGGCTACGACGTCGGCGCCGACGAGACGCAAATCATCGCGCTGGTGGCCGGCCCGGAGCACCTGACGATCCAGTTGCGCGACGCGCTCGAGGCGCGCGGCATCTTCGGCTCGGTCTTCTGTGACCCGGCCACGCCGCGCAACCGCTCGCTGGTGCGCTTCACGCTCGGTGCCGATCACGATCGCGCCGAGATCGACCGCATCGCAGACGTGTGCGCCGAGATCCGCCCTCACCTGTCGCTGGACCAGTGGCCGGGCGCGCGCCGCCAGGCGCAGCAGGTGGCCTGATCCCGGGCGTCAGGCCCCTCGGGCTGGGGCCTGACCGGTCCGACAGGTCGTCACGGGCCTTGCCCCGACCGGCAGTGCCCCGACGAACCCTGGCGGGGCCGGCACCCGATCGCAGACCCGATGCGGCCTCAGTGCGCGGCCGGCTGCACGGGCACTGCCCGCAGCGTGGGCGGGCCGACCAGCAGGTCGATCAGCCGGAAGACCCACTCCTCGACGTCGTTCTCGTCGTACTGGCCGGGCTCGTTCTCGGTGGACAGCATCGCCCAGCGCGTCTCGCCTTCGCTGATCGTGCATTTCAGGTGCGACAGGTGCAGTTTCAGCACGGCCTCGACCCGGCGCGGGTCCCAGGCGCTGACGTTGACGAAGATGGACCAGATCAGGTTGGGCCCTCGGCCCGACATCTCGTGGTAGTACTCGACGTTGCGGTGAGTCTGGCGTTCGGTCTGGCGCAGGTCGCTGGCGCGCGCGGCGCGTACGCCGCGGATGCGCTCGCGCGCCTGGGGCGTGTAGCGCAGGGCGTCCTCCCGGCGCAGGATCCATACATGGCCCACTCCCTCGAAGTCGCGCACGGTGGTGCCGAGCATGTCGAGCGCAACCGGCTCCAGTCCAGGCACGTTCACGTCGTCCTTGTGCAGATGCCAGGCGAAGGCCTCCGACATGACGATGCCGTTCGTGCCCATGCGTGCCTGCATGGCGGGTGACTTGTTCAGTTCCTCCAGACGCGCCGTCTGGTTGACGTTGGAGCCGATGACGGTGGGGTCGATCATGGTGTCACTCGCCAGGTTGCCGTAGGCCACATCGCCTGCATGCAGCGCGATGCCGAAGTTCAGCGCCGGGATGCCGGTGCCGGACAGCGTGTCGTTGACGCGCTCGACCGACTGCACGAACACGCAGGCCAGCGCCAGCATGTTGTGCACCGCGTCCTCGCGTTCGTGGTCGACATCACTGTAGAGGAAGATGCAGTCGCCCACGGGCTTGATCACCGCCAGGTCCTGTCCGATGGAGGTGATCTCCGAGAAGCACTGCGCCACCAGCTGCGCCACCTGCAACTCATTGTGGCGGTCGAACATCTTGCTGAAACTGCGGATGTCGGCCTGCATCAGGGCGCAGTACTTGCGCTCCAGCTGTGTCATGCGCGACAGCGCTTCGTCCAGCCCGAAACGGTCCTCGAAGCGGCGCAGGCGGTCGATGACGGTGTTGTTGAGGAAGTGGCCCAGCAGCCGGTTGCGGTCGCGCAGCAGCGCGGCGTGACGTCCGGCCATCGAGCGCACGCGTCGCTCCAGGGCCTCCTGCGCGATCCTCGCCTGCATCAGCCGCGCGTTCATCGCCCCGCCGGCCACCAGCGTGAAGATCACCACGACGACCACGTCCCATGGCAGCGCGCCCTGCGCGGCCGTCGGGCTGCCGAGCAGGAAGACCGCATAGGCCAGCGCCGCACCCACGACGAACATCCCGCCCGCCACGGCCCAATGCATGAAGAAGGTCACGAGGAAGGCGCCGGCGATCATGCTCAGCACCCACGGGGTGGAATAGCCGTTGAGCAACGTCATCAGCGTGAACATGAAGGGCACGGCGAAGAACACCGCGGCGTGCCACAGCGCCGGCAGGAAGCGACGCCACGGCGCCGGCCAGCGTGGCAGCAGCGCGAGCGGCAGGAACAGCGCGCTGGTGGCCAGGCGTAGGGGCCAGCTTTCCACCGGCTGCGGCAGCAGGTGGCGCCAGATCACATAAAAGATGGGATTGCTGACCAGGACGATCAGCGCCGCCGTCGCGATGTAAGGCTCGGCATAGCGCGTGCTGCGCGCCAGCGTCTCACCGATCGCGGCCAGGCGGGTCGACACCGGGTTGCACCTTCATCGAGCGGTGACTCCCTGGCGCGGGCGGCCGCACCGGTGCCGATGCGTTCCCTGCGATCAGGGGACGGCGGCTGATGCGAACGCCTCTTTTCATCGTGCATCTAGGCTAGCACGTCGTGATCACGGTTGGTGGATGCGAGGCGACTTCGCCATGTTTCGGCGCCTGAAAACACCCTGTCCACGGGCGTCGTTTGCCGTGTCGTGTCTCAATCGGTCGCCACCGGCCCGTGGGTGGGGGTCTGGGTGCCCACCACCCGACGGTACACCTGCAGCGTCTGCAGCACGTTGTCGTCCCAGCTGTGGCGTTGCAGGGCCTGCGCGGCCCGCGTGGCGCGGGTGTCGGCGGTCTCGTGCTGTGTGCGGGTGGCCAGCGCCACCAGCCGTGCGGCCAGTGCCTCGACGTCGCCCAGCGGGAAGCAGGCGCCTTCGGGCAGCCCCATCTCCAGGTGGGGCGCGATGTCGCTGGCCAGCACCGGCAGGCCGTGCCCCAAGGCTTCCAGCAGGGCGATCGGCAGGCCTTCGTGCGACGAGGGCAGCACGAACAGCCCGGCGTGGGCGTACAGGGCTTGCAGCGTCGGCCCGGACTGGAAGCCGGTGCACACGACGTCGGGCTGCGCGGCCGCGGCCGCACGCACCTGCGCGGCGTAGGGGTCGGCGTGGTCGGCCGCACCCACCAGGGCCAGGCGCCAGCCCGGCAGCAGCGGTCGGGCACGCGCGAAGGCCTGGATCAGGTCGAGGTGGCGCTTTTCCGGGACGAGACGGCTGACCAGCAGCACGTAGCGACGTGGCGTCAGGTCGAAGGGGGTCAGGGCCTGCGGGTCTGGAGGCCCGCCGTCCGGGGCGGTCAGCCCGTTGGCGATCCGGATGCCGCGCCGGCCGTGCGCGCGGGCGACATCCTCTTCGATCGTGCGCGAGATCACGATCAGCTCGTGCGCCCAGCGCGCGGCGGCGCGCTCGCCCAGGCGCAGCGCCGCGCGCGCCAGGGTGCCCCACTTCTGGCGCTGGTAGTCGGTCCCGTGGTGCGTGACCACGACGCGCAGACCCAGCAGCCGCGCCAGCGGCGTCCACAGCGCCGGGCCGATGGCCTGGAGGTGCAGCACGTCCGGGCGCAGCACCAGGCCGGCGTACAGCACGGCGCCCAGGGTGTGCAGCACGGCCTCGAGGTGCTTGTGGCGCGGGGCCCAGAGCCGGCGCAGCGCCACGCCCCGCCACGACGCCCCGACCGTGCGGGGCTGGTAGGGCGCGCGCGTCAGCACCGTGACCTGGCAGCCCTGCGCGGCCAGCCGCGGGCACAGCTGCTCGGCGTGCGTCTCCACCCCACCCTGCACGCCCGGCAGCCCGCGCAGGCCGGCCCAGGCGATGTGCAGCGCGGGGGCGTCGTCGGGCGCGCCAAGCCCATCGGCGGGTGACGTCATGCCGCGGTCACCGGTGCGCCCTGCGCCCTAGCCGACGGGGCGGTGCAGGCCTGCAGCACCTCCACCGCCAGTCGCCGCCAGTCGTGGCGCTGGCGCACGAGCTCGGCGCCGTGACGGCCGAGGGCCGCGGCGCGGGACGGCTCGTCGAGCAGCGTCCCGATCTGCGCGACCAGCGCCGCCACGTCGTCCACCGGCGCCGTCAGCCCCGTGTGCCCGGGCACCACCAGGCCGCGGTAGAAGGGCCGGTCCCACACCGCCGCCGGCAGGCCGCAGGCCATGGCTTCCAAGCAGGTGCCGGGCAGGCCCTCGTAGTAGGAGGTGGAGGCGTAGACACGGCTGCGCCGGTACCACTGCGGGATCTCGCCGAAGGGCACGCGCCCGGCCCAGGTGATGTGCGCGCCCAGGTCGCGCAGCGCGGCGCGCACGCGCGGGCCGTCGCCGCCGTCACCGACGATGGCGATGTGCACGCCCGGCCGCTGCGCCACCAGCGCCCGGCACACCTCTGCCATTGGCGCGCTGCCTTTCTCGGGCTCGAGCCGGCCGCAGAACAGCACGTCGATGTCGCGCGCTGCGTCGTCGGCCGGCGGGTGGAAGCGCGTGAGGTCCACCCCGTTGGGGATGACCGCGATGCCGTCGTGGCGCCCGTAGCGCGCCAGTTCCTGCCGCCCGCGCTCGGTCAGCGTGATGACGGTGCGCGCGCGCGCCAGCAGGCGGTGCTCGATCATCCGCTTCATGGCCACCGACAGCGGGTTCCAGCGGCTGCGCACCTGGTCCTGCCGGTCAAAGCGGCCGGAGATGCCCAGATATGTGCTGTGCGGCGTCAGCACCAGCGGCAGCCCGGGCGGCAGCAGCAGGCCCGGGATCAGCGGCGGCACGTGCAGCAGCACGGCCCGCGCCGGGCCACGCTCGCGCAGCAACCGCCGCAGCCGCTGGCGCGCCCCCCAGCCCCAGCGCAGCAGGCCCAGGCGGTTGTCGGCCACCGGGATCGAGAGCACCTCCACCCCGCGCCAGGGCCCCAGCCCTGGCAGCAGCCGTCCGGTGATCAGCACCACCGGCGGCGCATCGGCCGGCAGGTGGCCGAGAAAGCTGTCCAGGTAGCGCGCGATGCCCTGGATGGAGTCGAACTGGGGGTAGAGGAGGACGATCAAGCGCGTGCGGGGTGTGGCGATGTCGAGGGAGTGATCGTCGGGCCCCGGGCGAGGGCGGGGCTTGAGGGGGGGCAAGGGTGGGGTGTGGCGGCGCGACCGAAGGCGACGGGTGGTCGAACGGCGTCAGATGGCCGACCGATCGCCGACAGATGGCCGACAGATCGCCGACCCAAGGGCGACCGGTGCGTGACCGGTATCTGGACGAGGCGGACGCTACAGTCTGGTCCGCGGGTGGGCGCGAGAGTCGGCGACTGGTGGGTCGATCCGCCGTGGCAGGCGTCGGACGGTGGGCCGCGGCGCAGTTGAGGCGGGTGGGTGACTGCGCCGGGTGTGGTGCATTTTTTGTAGGGCGGGGTTGGGATGGCTTGGCAGGTGACGATCGACGAGCAGGACACGCTGGTCAACGGCAGCGTGACGGATGCGCCATTCAGTCTTTCGACGACGTTCCGCTTGGCCCAGGGAGGCGCGCAGGCCGCATTCGGCCTCCTGACCGCCAACGACCGCGATCTCTACAGCCTCGGCACGCTGTACAAGGGAAGCTACACCTTCACCGCGACCACATCGTCCTGGTTCTCAGGTTCCGGCTACAGCGGAAGCGGTGCGCCCCTCCTGTTGTTGTTCACGGACGCCGGTGCTCCGACATCCACCACCTTCACGTCCGCCTCGCTGACTTTTGAGGTCACCTCCCCCGGCGCCTACTTCCTGGCGGTGGCGAATGCTTCGAGCACCTCGGGCGGGCAGTACGAGGTGTCATACGAGCGTACTGCGCCGGCCAATCAGGCCGCGGCGGCCAACACCGCGATTGCGGGCATACCCGCGCCAGGGAACACCCTGCTTCTCACGGGCTCACTGTCCGACGCGAACGGCACGACGACTTCATCACTGGCCTTCCAGTGGCTTTCCGGCACCGAAGTGGTCGGCACGCGCAGCACTTACACGGTGCGCGCGGAGGATGTCGGGCGTTCGATCGACGTCGTCGTCAGCTTCGTCGACGATGCGGGATACACCGAGACCTTCAGTCCCGCGGCCGTCTCCGGTCGGGCTCGCAATGCGGCGGCCCCGACCGTTTCGGTTTCGGCAGACGATCTGAACCTGATCGCCGGTGAAACGGCTTTGGTGGAGTTCAAACTCTCGGCGGTCTCGACCAACTTCACTGCAGCTGATGTGAGCGTCAGCGGTGGGACCTTGAGTGGCTTCACTGGCAGCGGCGATCGCTACACGGCCGTCTTCACGCCGGCCGACAAGAGCACGACGGCCGCAACCCTCTTCGTCAACGGGGGCGCGTTCTCGGATGCGTCAGGCCTGTTCAACGAGGACGGCGGCGACAACGACAACCGGCTGTCCTTTTCGGTCGATACCGTGCGGCCGACCACACCGAAGCTCGTGTCCGACCCGACTCTGGAACTGGTCGCTCGTCCGCTCGTCAGAGTGGACACGACCCTGGGCGAATTCGATATCTCCTTGCGCCCGGACAAGGCGCCGGCCTCAGTGGCCAATCTGCTGGCCTACGCCGAGGATGGCTACTATGAGGGCACGCTGTTCCACCGCGTCGTCCAGGGCTTCGTGGTCCAGGGCGGGGGATACTTCACCGGCCCGCAGTACAAGACTCCGACTTACGCGCCCATCGTGCTTGAGTCGGACAACGGCTTGTCCAACGCACGCGGCACCGTCGCGATGGCTCGGACCAGTGACCCCAACTCCGCGACCAGCCAGTTCTACGTCAATCTCGTCGACAACAGCGCTTCGTTGGATTTCGATGGCATCCAGCCACCAGGCTATGCGGTTTTCGGCGAGGTCGTCTCCGGTCTGGACGTCATCGATGCGATCGCTGCTGCCAAGGTTGGCTCGGTGGCGGGCCTTACGAACGTCCCGACAACCGACATCTTCATCGAATCTGCCACCCAGACCGTCGCCGGACTGGCCCGGGGACCCTCGGCGACATTGACGCTGACCGATCTCGAGCCCGGCGGCACCTGGCAGTACAGCCTGGACGCAGGTGCCACCTGGCGCTCCGGCGTCGGCACGGCGCTGCCGGTGCCCGAGGGGCACTATGCGCTGGGGGACATCCTGGTGCGGCAGACCGACGCCGCAGGCAATCTCAGTCCCGACGTCAACCGCTTCGGGATGGCGCTGGACGTCGACGACCCGGGCACTGGGCAGGTGCAGGTGCTGGCCTGGGGCTGGCGCTCGCATGCGCTGGTGGAGGGTGTGCGCCTGTCGACCTCGCTCGAGGCGCCGCTTCTGACCGATGCGCTGGGCACGGCCACGCTGCGGGGAGGGCTCGGTCCCACCCTGGACGTCGAGGCCACGCGGAGCCCGACACCCGCCCAGGCCGCCACCGACGCCGCCGCCGTGACCCTGCAGGACGCGGTCGCCATCCTGAAGATGATCGCCGGGCAGCCGGTGAACCCCGGCGGCGCGCCTGTGTCGCCCTACCAGTCGCTGGCGGCCGACGTCGACGCCAACGGCCAGGTGAGCCTGGGTGACGCGCTGGCGGTGCTGCGCCACGCGGTGGGACTGGGCGCGCCGGCCCCGTCCTGGGTCTTCGTCGACGAGCGCGACACCACGCTGGCCGCGCGCCCGGTACTCGAGCCCGGCACACCGCTGGCATTGCAGGTGGCAGTGGACCCGGCCGCGTCCCAGCCCGCCCACCTCGGGCTGGTGGCCGTGCTGCGGGGCGATGTCGACGGCAGCCACGCGGGTGCGCCGGGCGCGGCCGCGCTGGAGACGGCCCATCCCGGCTACCTGGACGCACTGATCGACGACCTTGGCGTCAGCGCATCTCGTTTCGGGGTGTATCCGGTCTGACGGCGGCGCCGGCAACTGCAGTGGCTGCGGTTGCGGCTGCGGTGCCGGTCGCGGCGTCAGTGTTGCGGTCCGCTTTGGGGGCGGAGCGGGCAGCCTGAGCCGTCGCCAACTCGCCGATATGCCGCAGCCACACGCTGAAGTCCATCGCCCGGGCCTGCTCGCGCGCGCGGCTGAGCAGCCGCTCTCGCAGTGCCGCATCGTCCTGCAGGCGCTGCCAGGCGCTGCGGATCGCCTGCGCGTCCCGCGGGGGGACGAGCAGGCCGGTCACGCCGTCCGTCACCACATCGCGCGTGCCATGCGCCGCGGTGGCGATGACAGGCACACGGTAGAGCATGGCGTGCGCGTACAGCAGTTGCCCGCAGCTTGAGGCGGCGCTCTTCAGCGCGACCACCACGGCGTCGGCGGCGCGCAGCAGCGCGTGATAGCGCGCCTCGTCGACCTCGCGCAGGACGGTGAAGTTGGCGCTCAGGCGCTCGGGGTGGGCGAAGGTCTGGTGGGCGCGGCAGACCAGGGTCACCGGGATGTTGCTGCCGGTGAAGGCGTCGATCACGGTGTCGAAGTCGCGGTCGCTGGAACCACCGGCGAAGACGCCGACGCGGCCAGCGCAGCCGACTTGGCCGACGGGGCTGGCAGCCAGTGCCGTGGGTGCCGGCGCTGCGTCGGGCTCGGTCGCGCCCACCAGCGGCATCGCCGTGGCGTGCACCTTGGCCGCCAGATGCGGCCAGGCCTGCCGCGCCTCGGCCGCCAT
>Ga0172372_10011755_pt1 | contig 11091 bp, 6 predicted proteins | sample LakKiv5m_2_FD_114544 | JGI IMG/M metagenome (GOLD analysis project Ga0172372, IMG submission 114544) | Freshwater microbial communities from Kabuno Bay, South-Kivu, Congo - kab_092012_9.5m | ecosystem: Environmental > Aquatic > Freshwater > Lake | place: Democratic Republic of the Congo... | reverse complement strand
TGAAGCCGGCCTTGAGCCACGACTCGTTCGAGCTGTTCTCGAGCAGCCGGCGCACGAGGTACGCCATGCCCGGGATGAGTTCGCCGATCGGCGCATACTCGCGGAGACGCAGGTCCATCTCGACGGCGGCGGCCTTCAGCTGGTCGCCCATGCCGTAGAGCATCTGGAGTTCGAGCGCCGATCCGGGCAGTCCGCGCTTCTCGAGCGCCGCGAGCGTCGCGGCGATCGAGCGGGCGTTGTGGCTTCCGAGCGCGAGCTTGACTCCGCCCTCGCCCTTCGCCGCGGGCGTCGAAGCGACGAAGGCCTGCGCCATTCGCTCGAAGCTCGCGTCGGTGTCGACCTTGCGGCTCCACACGGGAACGGGCCATCCCTGTTGCTCGGCGTTGATCGTCTCGTAGTCCCAGTATGCGCCCTTCACGAGGCGCACCGTGACCTGTCGTCCCGTGCGCTTCGACCATTCGACGATGCGGCGCGCATCATCGTCGCCGGAACGCAGATAGGCCTGCATCGCGAGACCGGCGTGGAAGTCGTGCTTCTCGCACGCGCGCATGAAGAGTTCGAGCGTCAGGTCCTTGAGCGCGAACTGCTCCATGTCGAAGTTGACGAACACACCCTTGCGCTTCGCGGCCTCGAGGATGGGCCCAAGCTTCTCGAGGAGCCCCCGGATCGATCCTTCGGTGTCGATCGGATCGACCCTGGCGGAGAGCGAGCTGATCTTGATCGAGACGTTCGTGCGCGGAATCGCCCCGAGGTGGTCCGTCTCGAGGCGGGGATTCGCGCCCCAGGTCGAAACCGTCGCGGGCAGGTTCTCGATGAGATCGAGGTACTTGCGGCGGTAAGCCTCCGCCTCGTCGTCGCTCACGCACGCCTCGCCGAGGAGGTCTACGGAGAAGCAGAGGCCGCTCTCCCAGATGCGGCGCAGGGCGGGGAGCGAACTGGCCGCGTCCGTGCCGCAGATGAACTTCGACGCCATCGACGTGATCTGCGTCGACATCGTCTTGGTGACGACGCCCTTCATGAGGGCGCCCGCCTTCAGCGCCGTCGCCACGAACGGCGGCGGGGTGACGCCGGGCTGCGCGAGGTAGTCGGTCAGATGGTCGTAGACGGCGTCGTTGTCCTTCAGCGTCGGGAAGCAGTCGACGAAGCGGAAGATCTGGACCTTGAAGGCCTCGTCCTGCATCGCCCAGTCCATGAGTCCTTCGGACCAGACGGCGAGCACGTTGGTCCTCGCGCCGCGGGCGCGCTGCAGGAAGTCGGCGCCGATCGCGAGCGTGCGCGCCTCGATGGCCGGGTCGAGCGGCTCCATCTGCCTGCCTCTCGGCGGGGTCGGCGACGCTGGTGCGGTCGGGGCGGCGGGCTTCTTTCGCGTGAAGAACAAGGCCATGGGAAGCCCCGCAGTATAGATCGACACGGGCGCGACGCGGACGCACGAAACCCGCGGGCGACAGGCGGGCTCCTCGCTGGAAGGTCGGGACCAGGCGTTCAGTAGCCGCTTCGCGACTTCGCGGCGGCGATCGCGCGGTCGTAGCAGCGGATCGTGCGCGTGGCGGCGCCGTCCCAGTTGATGCCGCGGATCTCGAAGCTGCCGTGCTCGACGAGCTGGCGCGAGAGAGGCGGATGGCGGAGGACGGCGATGATCTTGTCGGCCATGTCCTCGATGTCCCAGAAGTCGACCTTGAGGGCGTGCATGAGCACCTCGCTCACGCCCGAGGACTTCGAGATGAGGACGGGGACGTTGTGGCTCATCGCCTCGAGCGGCGCGATGCCGAAGGGCTCGCTCACGCTCGGCATGACGTAGAGGTCGGCCATCGAGAAGACCCGCGCGATGTCGCGGCCGCGCAGGAACCCCGTGAAGAGCACCTTGTTGCCGATCCCCATCGTCGCAGCCATCTCGATCATGCGGCTCGCCTGGTCGCCCGAGCCGGCGACGACGAACTTCACGTCGTCCATGTACTCGAGCACCTTCTTCGCCGCCTGGATGAAGTACTCGGGGCCCTTCTGCATCGTGATGCGGCCGAAGTAGAGGACGATCTTGTCCTTCGACTCGATCCGCTCGATGCCGGTGGCCGCGGGATCGAGGTCGACGCCGTTGTAGACGACGTCGATCTTCGAGCCGTTCACGCCGTAGCGGTTGATGCAGACGTTCTTCGTCAGCATGCTGACGGCGATCGCGCGCGTGGCACCGTGCATCCCGCGGCGCTCGATGTTGTAGATCTGCTGGTGCGGATGCTCGCCCGAGCGGTCGAACTCCGTGGAGTGGACGTGCACGAGAAGCGGCTTGCCGGACAGCTTCGCCACGGCGAGTCCCGCCGGATACGTGAGCCAGTCGTGGGCGTGGACGACGTCGAACTCGAGGTTGCGCACCGCGTCGACCACGAAGCGCGCGTATCGGTCGGCCATCCCGAGGAGATCGCCCGAATAGTCCGCTGCGTCCGCGCCTCGCGAACCGGCGGCCTCCTTCGGACGGCCCGCCGTCTCGGGGAGCGCCGTCTCGATCGCGTGCTCGACCGGATCGCGCGTGATCTCGGGGAACGCACCGGCCTTCGCGAGCGTGCGGATTCGATCGATGCTCCAGCCGGCCTCGCGCATCATGCGCACCGCCTCGGCGATGCGGGCGGGGGAGCTGCCGCTCTGCTCCGCGTAGACGGACGGATACTCGCCGGGAATCTCGATGAAGCGCGTCGACTGGAACTCCGCGACGATCTTGCTCCACGACTCCTTCTCGGAGACCGACATCGGCTCTTCCGACGGCCTTGCATCCGGCTCGGGGACACGCGATGGCTCCCGCACGACCGAGGAACCTGCCGCACCGACCGGCTTCGGGAGGCGCCCCGTCGAACGCTCGACGGTCGCTCCGGGCGTCACGAGGCGGACATGCGACGCTCCGTCCGCCGGGATCGTCTTGGGGAGGACGAAGGTGACGTCCACGCCCTGGCGGTCAAGCGCCTTGGTGAGGCCGTAGCAGGCCGTGCCAAGACCTCCCGTGATGAACGGGGGGAACTCCCAGCCGAGCATGAGGACTCGTAGTGCCATCCTGGTTTTCGCCGACTCCGAAGGGAGACCGTCTGTCCTCGCGTGATCGGATGACTTGCCGACTGGCTCCCTCGTCCGCCACTTCTACTCGATCACGCCTCGTCGTCTTCGCCTCCGACGTCCCCGAGGGCGCGGAAGGCGGCCTCGTAGGCGAGCAGGAACTTCTCCGCCGTGACGGCATCCGTCGAGGGAAGCGGGTTCTCGAAGGTGTACAGCCTCTCGTCGTCACGGAAGTGCTTGATCGGCGGGACCTTGCCGCGCCATCCGAGCTCGGCGAGTTCCTCCTCGACGAGCTCCTCGATCGGGTCTCCGAAGTGCATCAGGTCCGACTCGATCGACTCGCTCAGCCAGCGGTTCGGGGTGGCGAACCGCACGACCAGCGTGCCGTCGACGTCGGCGAGCTCGTACCACGCCGGCTCGGGACAACCCTTCGCGTGAAAGCGGACGCGGTCGCCCAGAGGCTCGACGCGGCTGAACACGCCGCTGGCGGACGCCTGATTGCCGATGGTGTTGAGCAGTTCGTGCATGGCGCAATGTTCCAAGGGGCGGACATGGTAGCGGGGGAGCGGCCTCTCGCGCCGCCCGCTCTATCCCCGTTTCCCGAGATAGGGGATCCCGCAGGCTCGGCGGCGAACTCCGCCTGAGAATCGTGCGGAATGCGTCATGTTTCGTCGAGGGCGCGGATTCGGCATTACGATGCGGGGCGTCCGAGGTCTGGAAACGTCGGGGCGGAAGGTCCGTCGAGTCGGCGCGGCCACGGAACGAGGCACGGAACGAGGCACGGAACGAGGCACGGAAAGGGCAGGAATCTCCGATGTCGCAAGAGGAAAGGTCAGATCATTCCCATTCCGTGCGGCCAAACGCGGCCGCTTCGGTCGCGCCGGCGGCGGTGGCGCCCCAGCGGTGGACGGTGAGGTCCCTCCTCGGCTGGATCGTTCCGTTCCTGAAGGAGCGCGAGATCGACAGCCCGCGCACGATCGCCGAGGTCCTGCTCGCGGAGGTGCTGAAGGTCGAGCGTCTGCGGCTCTACATGGAGCCGGACCGCGAGCTCGCGTCCGACGAACTTGCCGCGCTCCGCGGCCTTGTGGCCCGCGCGGGGCGGCACGAGCCCGTGCAGTTCCTTGTCGGAAGGTGGCCGTTCCTCGGCCGGGACTTCGAGGTCGCCCCTTGCACGCTGATTCCGCGACCGTGCACCGAGATTCTGGTCGAGCACGCGCTGCAGTGGTATCGGGAGCGCGGCGCGGGCCCTGTCCGAGTGCTCGACCTTTGCACCGGATCGGGCTGCATCGCCGTGAGCCTCGCCCTCGGAATGAAGGCGATCCTGCGGCCCGAGGGCGTCGGGTGTCGACCGATCTCGGCGACCGAGGCTGGAAGGGCGACAGAGGATTCGTTCCCCCTCGACGGCGGTGGCCGCGATGCGGATGACTTGGCTGAGGGGCCGCGCGCGGAACCCGACACATCCGCCGGAACGGTCGCGTCTCCACGGCAGATCCACTTCGTCGCCACCGACGTCGTGCCCGAGGCTGTTGCGCTTGCCCGGCGAAACGCCGCTCGGCACGGCGCGTCCGTCGACTTCCGCTGCGGGGATCTGTGGAGCGCTGTGCCTGGGCGCGAACGCTTCGATCTCATCGTCTCGAATCCGCCCTACGTGACGGACGGCGAGTACGAGGCGCTCGATCGAAACGTGAAGGAGTACGAGCCAGCGACCGCGCTGCGCGGTGGACCGGACGGACTGGACATCGTGAGACGCGTCGTCGCAGGGGCGGAAGGACATCTTGCGCACGGCGGGCTTCTCGTGGTCGAGATCGGCTGGAAGCATCGCGAGGCGGCGCTTGCGCTCGTCGCCGGCGGATCGTGGCATCAAGCGACGGTTCTGAAGGACGGCGACGGAATCGACCGTGTGCTCGTCGTTCGACGATCAGGGGTCGCCGTATAGCGTTGCGCGACGGTTCGGTGCTGCGTGAGCAGCCCGCGCCGTCAGGCCCCGCGCTATCAGGCCCCGCGCTATCAGGCATCGGGCGAGGGTGTCCTTCATCCAACGAGCGCCTTCATCCGACGAGTGCCTTGCGGCCCTCCTCGAGCAGTTGCGTGATCTGGAACGGCTTGAACAGGAAGCAATGCAGGCCTTCCTGGCTTGACCGCACGATCGAGTGGTTCGGGTCGTATCCGAACGCCGTCATGAGAATGACAGGGGTGGCGGGGTTCGCGTCCTTGGCGGCGCGGAAGACCTCGTAGCCGTTCGCGTCGGGCATGCGGACATCGGAGATGACCAGATCGAACGGCCTGCCCTCGAGCGCCGCGGCCCGAATCGCGGCGATTGCGCCGACGCCGTCGGCGTGCTCGCTGATGATGCAGCCTTGCTGCTCGAGCACGGCCCGCACAGTCTTTCGGATCGCCGGTTCGTCGTCGGCGACCAGCACCCTGCGGTCGGCGAAGATCGGGTCGCGGAAACCCTCGCGCATGAACTCGTCGACGCCGAGGATGCCGCTCGGACCGGCGGCCGCGTTTCGCAGGAGTTCGTCGATCCTCGCCGCCGCCGCCGCGAGTCGCGTCGCGACCGGCTCGAGGTCGGGCTGGCGTCGTTCGAGCAGGCCGCGGGCGTCGTCGGAGATCTCGGCGAGCGATGTCGCGGCCTCGTCGGAGATGTTGGCGAGCGTGAACTTGATGGTCTCGCAGCGTTCCGCGACGAGCATGTCGAGCGTGTTGAGCGCAAGCGCGACGTAGCGTCCGAGCAGTTCCGCGCAGAGCCGGTCCTCGTCGTCGAACCGTCGCGTTTCTGCGCTCTCGGCGTTGAGCACGCCGACGACGCGGTCGTGAAGTCGCAGCGGCACGGTGATCGTGCTCCTGGCACCGGGCAGTCCGCCGATGTAGCGGGGCTCCGTGCTCACGTCGCCGCACACCACGGCCTGGCCTGTGACCGCGACGACGCCGCTCAGTCCGTTGCCCTCCGCTCGAGCGAAGATCCGCTCGCCGATCCCAAGCGGCACCAGTCCGGAGCAGAAGACCAGTTCCAGCTGTTCTGTGCGTCTGTTGGTGAGCCGATACTCGAAGTGATCGAACCCGAGCAGCGATCGCGTCGCGGCGACGACCCTTCCCTCGAGCAGCTTCAGCCGCTCGGGCGCACTCAGCTTGCGGAGGCTCTCGGCGTCGAACTGAAGCAGCGCCGCACCCGCCTGATCGATGGCGTCGAGCCGATCCTGGATCCGACGGGCCGCCGATGCGTCGATGAGGAGCGCGACAGCACCCTCGCGGCGGGCGGCGGTAGGCGCGCGGTCGACAGGCGTCGCGACAACCTCGAACCAACGGCCACCTGAGCGAAAGACAGCCCGGCTCGTGGACACGGGGCCGGTCATGCGTCGCCAGGCGTTCATCGACTCCACGCAGCAGTCGGCGAAGCGACGGAGGACCTCGGGCGACTGCGCCGCCAAGCCCTCGTTCATCCATGTGATCTCGCCGGTCGGCTCGACGACTCCCGCGCCTTCGCCGAGCAGTCGGAGCGCATGCCTCGATCGGTCCGCCGTGAGGACGTCGCCCGAGATCTGGGTAATGACGTATCGACCAAGCGCCGCGCGCACCTCCGGGCTGAGCGGCGCCGAACCCCTTATCTCATAGACGAACCCCGCATCCGGGTGCTCGACTCGAGGAGAGTGCGGATCCGGCTCGTCGTCGGAGGCGGGCGGAGGGTCGTGATCTGGCGTCGCGTCGTCCATCGACATGGCGGGCATCCGTGCGGTCCGCATTGTAGGGCGGGCATTCCGACCGCGTAGCCCGTCGACCGCGCAGCCCGTCGGCCGCGCCGATACACTTCGCCCCGTGATCCTGGGTGTCTTCGCTTTCATGCGCATCGTCGGAGGCCGCGATCGTGGCGTCTGATGGAGCCTCGGGGGCCGGCGTGGTCGCGCGTGGACTCACCAAGTGGTTCGGCGGACTCTGCGCGCTGCGGAATGCGGACCTCGAGTTGCCGCGCACAGGTGTCTGCGGCTTGCTCGGTCCGAACGGCGCCGGTAAGACGACCACGATCCGGATGATCGCGGGCGTTCTGCCGCCGGACGCAGGTTCGCTCGCCGTCCTCGGGATCGACATGGCGCGCGATGCCGCGCGCGCGAGGCGCCTGATCGGCTATCTGCCCGAGTCGGCGCCGCTCTACCCCGAGCTGACGGTCGATGAGTACCTTCGGTTCCGTGCCGGGATCGCCGGCCTGACGGCTGCCTCCGCGAGGCGGGCCGCCGCGCTGTGGGCCGACCGCTGCGACGTGACGCGATTCGGTCACCGCTGCTGCGGCGCTCTTTCGAAGGGCATGCAGCAGCGGGTCGGGCTCGCTGCGACGCTGCTTGCAGACCCGCGCGTCGTGATCCTCGACGAACCGTCTGTCGGACTCGACCCGGAGCAGACGCTTGCGTTCAGGCAACTGGTTCGGGAACTCGGTTCCACCCGCCTCGTGATCCTCTCGAGCCATCTGCTCAGCGAGGTCGAGAGCGTCTGCAGCGAGCTCGCGATCGTCACCGGCGGGCGCGTGGTGCTGCAGGAGTCGACGGAGCGGTTTCGCATGCGGGCGTCCGAAGGTGCGCGGCTGTTTGCAGAAGTCGACCGACCGGTGGCAGGCGACGAGCAGCTCAGATCGCTCTGCGAGGGACTGACCGAGCGCGCCCTCGGCGACGGGTGGTATCGGCTCGAGTTCGGTGCATTGCGCGGAGACCCGCGGCCCGCGCTCGCTGGGCTGCTGTCGGAGCGCGGGGTGCGCCTGCGGGCGCTCGGCGCGGATGCGGCGCAGCTCGAGACCGTGTTCGTGGAGCTCGTGAAGCGTGCCGCCGAGGAGCGGGGGGGAAGCCCTGAACGCGGATTCGCCGCCGCGGGATCGATCTCGGGAGGCCACGGTTGACAGCGTCGGTCCGACGGGTGTCCGCGGTGGCCGCGCGCGAGCTGCGCAGCGCGTTCGTGACGCCCGTCGCCTGGATCGCGCTGTCGATCGCAGGTCTCGTGGCGGCCTTCGCCTTCTTCGCAGTCGACTTCGCCGACGCGCGGCCCGCGAGCCTGCGGACCGCGATCCTGGCGGCAGGCTGGGCGCTCCTCGCGACGGCACCCGCGCTTTCGATGCGCGTCCTCAGCGAGGAGCTGCGTCTCAAGACCTGGGAGACCCTCTTTGCAAGTCCGCTGAGCCCGTTCGAAATCGTGCTCGGAAAGGCGCTCGCCTGCGCGATCCTGATCGCCGCGAGCACCGTCCCCGTCGCGCTTCTCGCGCTGCCTCTCGAGGTCTACGCGGCGCCGGACTATGGCGAGATCGCGTGCGGACTGCTTGGACTCTTCCTCGCCGGATGCGCCGCGGCCTCGATCGGGCTTGCGGTGTCGACGACCACCGCGAGCCAGACGGTCGCGTTCCTCGGGGCGTTCTTCCTCTGGCTCGGTCTCATCGCGGGGTCACGGCTGCTCGTCGGCGTGCTGCCGATCGAATGGGCGCCCTTCGCAGCGGCCGCGGACCCGCTGAGGCGTCTCGAGGGTTTCGCGCTCGGATTGCTCGACACGGCGGCGGTGGCCTACTTCGCGGCCATCATGGCCGTCGGGGTCGCCGCCGCGACGGTTTCCCTCGAGCGGATCCGCGACCGGGGATCACGGCGGCCCGCGGTGCGGATCTTCGCGCGCGCCGAGGCCGTCGCGTTCGTCTCCGCGTGCATCGCCCTCGGTGCAGCGGCGGTGGCGCTCCTCTCCACGTCGGGCCTGCGCGTCGAGGCCGACGCGACGAAGACCCGCGCGTACAGTCTCGCGCCTCCGACGGTCGAGCTGCTCGAGGGGCTCGAGGGACGATGGAGGATCATCCTGTTCGTCGACGAGGCGGACGCCGACCCCGCCGTTCTTCGACAGGTCGACGAGGTGCTCGAGCGCTTCCGCGACGCGAATCCGCGGATCGACGCGCGCAGGATCGACCCCGTCGCTCCTGCGTCCGCGGGCGAGTTCGAGGCGGCGCTTTCGGAACTCGTGGCGAGCCGCGAGGGCGAGATCGCGCAGGCGGAGGCTGCGGTCGTGCGCGCGATTCAAGTCTACGACGGCTTCCGCGCAACGGCCGCCGGCCAGTCTGCGGGGCTGCGCGCCGCCGCGCAGCAGCTTCCGCAGGACAGTCAGGTTCGACGCACGCTCGAGCAGCTGGCGGGATTCTTCGCGCAGGTCGCGACCGATGGCGATCAGTTCCGCCACCGCGTCGTCGAGATGACGCGCACGAGCGGCTCGCGACCGCTTCCGGACCTCGAGGGCGCGCGCAGCGCGCTTGCGCAGGGGTTCCGCGTCTGGGGAGACCAGCTTGCCTCCGCCGCAACGCTCTTCGCGCAGTGGCGCAGCCAGCCGTCGGTGCCGACAGCGGTACGTGGCGTGGTCGCTTCGCGGATCGAACCGTTCGAGGAACTGGCGTCGAGCATGCAGGCTTCTCGGCAGGAACTCGAGGCACTGCCGTCCGTCGGTCTCGACATGCTCGCCCGTGAGCTGCTCGGCGGCGAGGCGGCCGTCGTCGTCGGCGGCCAGAGGATGTCGGTGATCCCGGCGTGGCGGCTCTTTCCGCGCACCGTAGGCGCGCAGGGCACGGATCGAATCAGCTACAGCTGGGGCTTCCGTGGCGAGGAGGTCCTGTCGGGAGCGATCCGAAGCATCGCTTCTGCCCGGATGCCGCAGGTCGTGTTCGTCCACTCCGAGAAGGACTCGCTCTTCCGTGCACGGCAGGACAACAACGATCTTGTCGCCGTCGTCGATGCGGTGAAGAGCACGGGCTACTCCGTCACGGAGTGGACGCCGGGACGCGGCGAGCGTCCGACCGCCGCGACGGGTCAGGAACAGGTGTTCGTCGTGCTGCCCGCGCTGAGGCGGACGCAACTGGAGCTTTCGCGCGAGGAGAGGCTTCTCGTCGCCGAAACGGAGGCGCTGCTGCGCGACGGCCGGCCCGTGCTGCTCTCGGTGGGACGCAGCATGCTCGCCGTCCTCGGGCAACCTGATCCGTGGGAGTCGATTCTCTCGGGCTTCGGCCTCGAGGTCGATGCCGGTCGCGTGGTGCTCGAGCTCGTCGCCAATGCCGATGGCCAGCCTGAAGTGCGGACGTGGCAGCTCATCGAGCGGGTGGCGGCGAACTCGCCGCTCGCCGGCCGTCTGCGGGGCAAGGCGATCCTGTTCAACCAGCCGATGGCCATTCGGCTCGCAGATCCGCTTCCCGAGGGCGTGCGGGCGATCTCCGCCGTCGAGATCGAACCGGGGCGCGAGCGCTGGATCGCCGACGACTGGCGCGGAGATGGCGACGGCGTCCGCGAAGTGCCGGAATCGAAGCGTCTCGCCGAGCCGCTGTCCGTATGCGTGCTTGCGGAGAGAAAGACGCCTGCAGGACCGCAGCGCGCCGTGGTCGTCGCAAGCGGCGGGTGGCTCCTCTCGAGTCTCGCGGATCTCTCCGACGGCCTCGGTGGCGGACGGACGGCGCTCGTCAATCCCGGCAATCGAGAACTTCTGCTCGCGAGCGTCGCGTGGCTTGCGGACCGGCCGGATCTTCTCGACGGGGGGCTGAGCGGGCGTGAAGTCCCGCGGATCGAGTCGCTCGGCGACGGGCCGCGTCGCGCGTGGATGTTCGGATTCGGCGGCTTCATCGTGATCGGACCGGTCGTGGCGGGCGCGGTCGTGATCGCAGCGCGGAGGAGGCGGGCATGAGGCTCTTCCGAACCCCGCTCGTCCTGCTTGCCGCCCTCGCGGTCGGTCTCGTCGCTCACAGGATCGGGTCGGCCGAGCGTGCCGCGCCGCAGGGTCGCCAGCCGCTCGTGGCCCGCGATTCGATCGACCCCGAGCGTCTCGCGGAAGTGCTTCTCGACCGCGAGGGAACCAGGTATCGGTTCGTCAGGCGCGGTCAGTCGTGGTGGCAGACATCGCCGGTCGAGCACGCCGTCGACGGCTGGTCGATTCGCCAGTTCGCCGCGCGCGTGACGAAGGCCGAGAGCGTGCGCTCGGTCGAGGTGCGTGCCGACGACGCCGTATCGCTGGCGGCTGCCGGGCTTGCTCCGGCGCAGGGACGCATCGAACTTGTCGAGGAGGCGTCGGGTGGCG
>Ga0172372_10011754_pt1 | contig 11093 bp, 11 predicted proteins | sample LakKiv5m_2_FD_114544 | JGI IMG/M metagenome (GOLD analysis project Ga0172372, IMG submission 114544) | Freshwater microbial communities from Kabuno Bay, South-Kivu, Congo - kab_092012_9.5m | ecosystem: Environmental > Aquatic > Freshwater > Lake | place: Democratic Republic of the Congo... | reverse complement strand
AGTCGCTTCTGCAGCGCCGTCAGCCCTCCCGCGGGTTGTGACGCGGCCGTTGACTGCCAGAGTGCGGCGGTCGTCGCAATACCGACACCCAAAAAACCACGACGATCAAAAGCAGTTTTCATTAATGGGTTCATGAGCGCTCCGTATGGCCAGATGTTTTTGGGGGTCAGTCGTCGGCGTCTCGCCAATGCCGCCAGAGAGTCTCTCTCATTTTTCATGAGTGAGGCAACGGCCAGTTGGATTTTTCTACTCTCGGCCGCGTTCGTGCGCCCCGCGTCCGATTTATCACGGCCTCTTGATTTTTATTCTTTGATCGGGTAATATTTGTTCCGCATCAAGAGACAGGACTTCGGTCCTCGCCAACCTGCCAACTCGGGCAAGGTGGTCGCCGCCAAAGCGGGATGTGGCTGATTCAGGCAACCAAACGGGGCCACAATCAGCAACCTTGATCGGGCTTCTGCCTCGTGATGCGCAACCGCGCGGGTCTACTTGCGGAGATTCGACGTGGCTTCACGCTTGATTCTTCTTCGGAGGACTTATGACTGTCGCCATTGCCCTGTTGGATAGTCTGTTTAAACCCTGTCATGTCCGCGACGATCTGCGCGAGCTTCCCGTGTCGTTCGACCCAAGGCTGGAGTCGCTGCGTGGCTTGCACCCGCCAACGCCCTTGCACGAGGGCCATGATGTTGATCACTTCGTTTCTTTCGCCGCATATGTCAAGGAATTCGCCGACGCGCCAGTGCAGATTGTGCGTATCGACGGATATCGGTTCACCCATATCCTCGGTCGCATGGTCTTTGCTCGACGACCGGACGGTGTGTTCGACCTCTTTTTTTGGCGTCGCTCCGGATCGAATGGTCAGTGGATCTTGCAGCAGGAGCCGGACGATCTCACGCCGCTGCTCGATCTGCCGCGCGGTTCGTTGTGGCTCGACCAACTACGCGAGCTGCTCGGTCGTGAGGCCATTCAGCGACTCGGCGACGCCCGACTCGCACGGCAATGGGCCGCATGGGCGTGGCGGTGTATCGATCAACACGTGATCCGGCACATCGATCTTCGACGTTTGCGCTCACGCATTCGTGGCGCAGTAGGACTGGATCTCGATATCTTGCACGTGCTGCATCAGCGTCGACGTCATTGCGACGGACCGTATTAGTTCGTGATCGAATACAACCGCGAACAACGTCGGCGTGCGCAATCGCGCATTCTCGAACGCGAAGCGCCGTCGCTGCTGCCACTGTACTGGGGCCTGTCCAGCCACAAAGATTTCGATCTGCAACTCGAACCCAAGCAGGCGCTGCAGCGCTTTGCGGCATCGCGCGGCATCAAGCCTCGCACCTGGAAATGGCTCGCGCACTCGGGGCACCGCGGGGCCACGCTTTGTCGGATCGCGAGTCGCGAGTTTTTTCCATGGAACGAAGAGCGCAATGCGCTTGAGTATCTCGATGTGCTCGCGATCCTCGCACCGGCGCGGCGACCGCGCATCGAGACCCTGCGGCAAGTGCTCTCGCTGTTCTCCACGCGCGCTGCACAGCCCGCAAGTTATGCGGTACCGATCAGGGCTTTCGGTGCATCACTTAGGCATGTGCTGCGTCTGCTCGAGCGAGCGTCGACCGGCGGTTACCGCAGCCTCGATTTAGAGTCGCTGCACACCATTCTCGCCTGGCTCTCCGATACCGATTGCACCGAACTCACCCGCTCGCAGCGACAAGGCGGCTGGAAGTGGTTGATGCGGCAAGCTGAGCAGCATCGACTTCGCCTGCAGCGTATGCCATCGAGCAACGCAAGCTGGGAGCCGCCGGTGGCCACGATCGAGACCGGGCCGTATCGCATCGTCCCGCTCGCCTCGGCGGCGGCGATGTGGGAGGAGTCGATTGCGATGCGACATTGCGCCGATCGCTACATTCCGTCCTGCGAGAACGGGTATCACCATTTGTTTTCGGTCCGCAGCCGTTGTGGCAAGCGCCTCGCGACCATCTGTCTCCGCCGCGAGAGCGAGTCGGAGTGGAGTTTGACCGAGGTCGCCGGCAAAGCAAACAGCGAAGCCTCGGCAGCCGTGCGCTCCGCCGCCAAAGAGTTACTCGCCGAGGTCAATCGCGAGGCGGATGCAGGATGAACGCTGGGCAGTCACAGCTCGGAGTAGTTGGCAGCAGTCGGTGCTTGGCAACCTTCGACCCTGTAACATCGCGGTTCCCCCGAGAGGAGAGCCCCATGCGCATCAGAGTCGTACTCGGTCGAATCGGCATCATTGTTGCGGCCATTGCAGCCGTCACCGCCCCTCCCACGGGTAGCGCGCGGGCCCCGGTCGCCGTCACCACGCAAACGGCCGACTACTGGCCCGGTGCCGACTACGACCCGGCGATTCCTTCCGTACACGGCGTGCTCGGTTTCGAGGTGGGCGCCGAAATGGCACGGCATGAGCAGGTCAGTCGTTACTTCGAGTCGCTGGCGGCGGCAGCGCCGCAACGCATGCGGGTGTTCGAGTACGGAGAAAGCTGGGAAGGCCGCAAGCTGATCTACGGCGTCATCAGCAGCCCGAAAAACATCGCGCGTCTCGAAGAAATCAAAAGTGCCATGACGAGGCTCGCCGATCCGCGTCGCCTTCGCGCAGGAGAGTCCGCGGCGATCATCCAATCGATGCCGGCCGTCGTGTGGCTCTCCCACTCGGTGCACGGCAATGAACCCGGAACCACCGATGCCGCGTTGTTGACGGCGTACCACCTGCTCGCCTCGCGGGGTGACCCCCGAGTGGCAAAGATGCTCGAGGAGACGGTGATCGTCATCGTACCCCTGCAGAACCCCGATGGTCGCGAGCGCTTCATCAACGGCAATCGTGCTGCTCGCGGCCTCGAGCCAGACCCGTCGCCCTTGTCGGCCGAGCGCGATGAGCCATGGCCGGGCGGGCGGATGAATCACTACATTTTCGACATGAACCGCGATTGGTTCACCCAGACGAAGCCGGAGATGCGGGCGCATGCCGGCTTGCTGCTGCAGTGGATGCCGGTGGTGGTTGCCGATATTCACGAGATGGGCGCGAATCAGACTTTCTTTTTCCCGCCAGAGGCCGACCCGCTCAACCCCCATCTGACTCCGAATCAGATTCGCAATGTCGAACTCATCGCGCGCAACAACGCCGCGTGGTTTGACCGTGTCGGTCTGCGGTACTTCAACCGGGAAATTTTTGACGGCTTCTTCCCGGGCTATGGCAGCGGCTGGCCCAATTACCAAGGCGCGAGCGCCATGGTGTACGAACAAGGCTCATCGCGTGGGCTCATCGCACGCCGCGCGGACGGGTCGATATTGACCTTTGCCGATACCGTCAAGAGTCAGTTCATCGCCTCACTGTCTGCCGTCGAGGTGGTCGCCAACAATCGCTCCCGCTTTCTCACCGATTTCGCCAACTTCCGCTCGAGCGCCATCACTGAAGGTCAACGCGAGCCCGTGAAGTCGTACCTCATCTCCGAGCAGCCCGATGCCGATATGGCCGCGAGACTCGCCGTCACGTTGGCGCGCAACGGCATCGAAGTGCGTCGTTCCGAGGAGGCGTTCACGGCCTGTGGGCGTCGGTTTGACGCTGGCAGCTTCGTGGTGTCCGCCGCGCAACCGACCAAGCGCTTGATTCGCACGCTGCTCGACCAAAAGACCGAAATGAAAGCGGACTTCGTGAAGCGGCAGGAGGAGCGCGTCTCGAAAGGTCTGCCCGATGAAATCTATGATGTGACGGCGTGGTCGTTGCCGCTCATGTTCAATGTGCCCGCAGTCCCCTGCAGCACCGATCCCGTGGTGCGCGGCGAGTTGGTGTCGCGCGATTGGCAGCCGCGCGGGGTGGTCACCGGCGGACCGACGAATGTTGGTTATCTCGTGCCCTGGGGCAATACCGCATCCGCGCGCTTCCTCACGGCGGCCTTGCGAGCGGGTTTGCCGATCAAATCCTCGAACAAAGAATTCACGCATGGCGGCGTACGCTACCCCGCCGGATCGTTGTTCGTTGATGCCGCTCTGGCATCGACAAACATCGCGCCACGGGTCGAGGACATCGCGCGACAGAGCGGGGCTCGGGTCACGGCGGTGACGGACAGTTGGGTCACCGAGGGGCCGAGTCTTGGCTCACCCAACATGCTGCACATGCCGGTTCCGCGAGTCGCCCTGCTCTGGGACGAGCCGACGGAGCGCTACTCGGCCGGGCATGCCCGTTTCGTGCTTGAACGACAGTTCGGTTATCCCGTGACGCTGGTTCGCTCGCGTCGCGTGAGCAACGCCAATCTCGACGGATTCGATGTCATCGTGATCCCCGGTGAAGGCGGTAGCTATGCCTCTACGTTTGGCAAATCGGGCGCCGAGAATCTCAAGAATTGGGTGCAGCGCGGCGGTGTGCTGATCTCCCTCGGCAGCGGAACGCGATACCTTTCGGATCGCGGCGTCGGACTGCTGCCCTTGAAGTTGGAGAGCGCCCTCGAGCCGGAGTCGGCGGCCAAAGCCGACACAGACAAGGCTGGCGCCTCGAAGTCGGAGTCAAAGAGTGACGAAAACGATCGGCGGGTCGATCCCAAAGAATTGAAGTCGGCAGAAGATCTGGAGAAGGCGGAGCGTCCGTTGAAGGGGCCGCCGCGCCCGGTGGCCGGTGTTCTCGTGCGTGCCGATGTCGAAGAGGAACATTGGTTGACCGCCGGCATCGCCCCGCAGCTCCATGTCCTTGTGACAGGCAACGACATCTATGCACCCGTACGCCTGAATGACGCCGACACCGTAGCTCGGTTCGCCGCCCCGGATCAGGTCCTGGCGTCGGGCGTGCTCTGGGAAGAGAACCGGCGGCAACTGGCGTTCAAGCCCTTCGTCGTCAGCAAAGCGACGGGTCGTGGCGTCGTGGTCGGCTTTGCTGCCGACCCCAACTTCCGCGCGCACATGGCGGGCCTCAACCTTATCTTCCTTAACGCCATCTTCCGCGGTGCTGCGGTCACCTACGATGCAAACACGCGGCGGTGATGATCAAAGATCAATGACGCTGCGAGTTCGATTTGCTCCGTGATGTCGCTGCCGGTGCGAGGGTTTTGCGAAGCATCGATACCTCGCTGACGCGCGCGTACATCTCGCGCGCCTCATCGACGCGCTGCCGCGATTGCGGATCGAGATCGCAGTGCTGCTGCAGTGTATCGATGACGTGTTGAAGCTCGGCGAGCACGATGGTCTGTGCGGCGCCCTGATCGTCGAGCGCGCACAGCTCATCGAGCGCCGCCAGAATCAACGGCTCGAGCCCTTCGAGCAGTTGGTCGACGTTACGCATGAGGAAACCCCCCTCGCCGACTACACTGCGCCGCCTCAACCACAGAGACAAGTGTTTTCGTATTTGAGCGCTCAAGGTGTCAGATTTCTCTGACGGTCTTGCAATAATATTGGGCAAACCGGCGCCTGGATGACGCAACTACGCCCGCGAGGATTCCCCTAGCCGTCGGGAATGACGTGGACGCCAATGGCGAGCGCATGGCATGTCGCTCCTGCCACGACCCACAGATGCCAAACCGCATGCGTGTAGGGCACCGATTTCATGGCGTAAAACACCGCCCCCAATGTGAAGCACACGCCACCCGCGAGGAGTAGAACGAACCCCTGTCGCGGCAACGCATGCCATAACTCCCAGACGACAAATAGCGCGAGCCACCCCATCGTCAGATAGGTCGCGAGCGACAGCCAGCGATATCGATGTACGTGGAAGATCTTAAACACCACACCGGCCGCTGCCAACGACCAGACAACCGCCAGCAAGACCTCGGACAAGCGCGACTGCAAAGTGATCGACATGAAGGGCGTGTAGGTGCCGGCGATCAATACAAAGATTGCGGCGTGGTCTGCACGCTTGTATGAATCTTTGAGGCGCGGGTTTTTTGCGACGTGATACAGCGTCGATGTTGCAAACAGCACGACAAGGCTTGCACCGTAGAGCGTTACGCCGGCGAGTTGCCACCCGGACAACGAGTCGGTGCCTTTGATGAGCAGCAACACCAACGCGACCAACGCCGCCACGGCACCGAGTCCGTGGATGGCGGCACTCGCCAGGTCCTCTGTGCGGCTGTAGCCGCCGGGCTCAGTGCTTGGCTGCGCGGATGAAGTTGCCATTCTTCGGCCGGTCAGCGCCAGTGGAGATTGATGTCTGGTCGAGTCTGCGTAGCCGCCCAGCGACGTAGTTGCCATACGGCCGAGAGGTCGGCCGGATGATGCTGCTGATGGGTCTCGACAAATAGATAATCGACATCCAGTTCAATGCCAGACTGCATCAATCCGGTCAGGACTTCGATCTCCGAACCTTCGATGTCCATCTTGATCAGGCGTAACGTCGAACCGATACCGGCAACGATGTCAGCGAACGCGCGCTGCTCTACGCGAATTCCTTGATCCTGCTCCATGCGCACATCAGTAAAGCGAACCGACGAACCTACCGAGTGACCGACTGGATCACCGGCATATCCGGCGGCGCGGCGCAGCGTCACTTCGCCCGCTTGCGCTCCGACCGCCGCTTGATGCAAATGGACATTGGCAAGAGAAGCGCAAGTTGTCTGCAGTCGGGCGAAAGTCTCCGGGTCGGGTTCGTAGGCGTGGACGGTAGCCCCAGTCGCTGCCATCAGTCGCGTGATGTCGCCGCGGTTGGCGCCGAGATCAAGACAGACATCGCCAGGGCGCAGCGTTGCCAGGACTTCGCGGAAATCACGTTCTGCGCGCCGCTTGTAACGCCTGTCGAGTTTGCGGCCGGCCGAGCGCCCAAACGCATTAGGCCAGTACTGCACCCGATCCAGCACTATCTGGAATATTCCTTGAGGAGAATAATGTGCCACGCGCGGAGTCTACGTCAGGTTAGCGCTGCAGTTCGACTACTCTTTCCACGAATGGCTGCACCGCCGCCGAGATCAGTTGGCGCCACTCCTGAAGTCATTCACGAAGTCGCTTGCGGCTGAGCTGCGGGTGCTTTAATTTTTCGTGTTGATTTTGATCGAGGAGTGCTCATGTCCAACCAGGGTCTCTCGCCGAGCGAGCGCGGCGGTTTGCCAAGCTGGACTTATTTCAACCCGGAGATGTACGAGCTCGAGGTCGACGTGTTGCTCCGGCGGAGCTGGCAGCTCGTCTGTCATGTGAGCGATCTTGCCGCACCCGGTGAGTGGCTAAATTTTGATGTGGCCGGGGAACGGGCGCTCATCATTCGAGGCGCCGATAAAGTGGTTCGTGCCTTCCACAATGTTTGTCGTCATCGCGGATCACGAGTTGCGGTGGGCGAGCGAGGGCAATGCAAAGGGGCACTGGTGTGCCCCTTCCATGGCTGGACTTATCATCTCGATGGCACGCTCAGATCGGTGATGCAGCCGCGATCACTACCAGAGCTTGATCCCAAGCAACAGAACTTCGGGCTCGTGCCCATTGAGATGGAGATCTGGCACGGCTTCGTGTTCGTGCGGTTCAAGCCCGGTGATCGTGATGATACGGTCGCTCGAATGATGGCGCCCTTTGAAGAGCTCGTGGCGCCCTACCGCATGGCAGAGTGCGAGGCGCTCGGACCCGGGCGCCGGCTCGAGATCGAGGCGAACTGGAAGTCGGTTCGGGATGTGGACAACGAGGCTTACCACGTGCCCTTGGCACATCCGACGTTGTTCGATCTCTATGGCGCAGACTGCCAAGACGGGCGCAATTACCTCGGCGAAAGTCTCGGTGCGGCGTGTGTATTCAAAAGCGAGCCCGCTCGGCTGTGGAGCGTGCGCAAGTACAAGGCGATCTTGCCGGAGGCCGAGCATTTGCCACCCAGCCAGCGCCGCGGTTGGTTTTACGCCGGTGTGTTCCCGAATACAGTGATCAGACTCTATCCCGATTGTGTCGGTTTCTATCAGGAGCTGCCGCTTGCACTCGGCCGTTCGCTACAGCGAGGCGCTTACTACGGTTTGCCGGATAATCGTCGTGAGATGCGGCTGGCGCGCTATCTCAGTCGTCGGATCGATGGCATCACCGGATTGGAGGATCGCAATCTCATCCGCTGGTCTTGGGAAGCCATGCAGTCCAGCGGCTTTGACGGAATCATCCTCACGGATCTCGAGACCGGAGTCAGGGATTATCACGACCGACTGCGTCGGTTGATGCCGGTGATGACCCTTCCCGAGCCTCCGCCTTCCGGCGAACTCAAGGCTCGCAATGAGGCAATGCTGCATGCGGCGTGAACCGTCGTAAAGAATGGTGGCCAGAGTCGGAATCGAACCAACGACACGCGGATTTTCAGACGCGACCCGACCATGAAAAACTCTAACAGCAGTGGCTCTGTAGCGGCCCCGCCACAGTTCGGAGCGCAAAAACCCGTTTTACAGCACCTCCACCCTACCCTAGCAGCGTGAGCAATCGGCATTGTTGCTATGCCTGTCGTGACTGCGTGGGTCGCGGCAATAAACGCAGTCAGTTCACTGCATTTCCCCCACTGTTTCGCGTAGATCACGGCATTCTCAGCGTCAATTTTCGCGACGCTCACGCTGCTAACTCGTTAACGACTCTCCCATCGTGGTCAGCGTTGGAAGCCTTTACGCAGCGAGCCTGACGCGGCATCCATCTGTTGATCCAACTCCCCTGCTTCCACAGCGGCCTTGATCAGTTCCAGCGTAGGTACGAGGTCTTGCTGCGTGGCGATCTCCACTGCAGTTTTCCCCTTCGCCAACTCCAGCATTTTTGCCCCATACCGAACATTGAGGCAGAGCCGTCCTTCCACACCCACAAACCACCACGGCTTGATACGTTTGGCGATTTCTATAGTGCGTCGATTGCCCTCCTCGTCCGTCACGCTTTTGTAGCGTTTGGGACTGTAGATGCTGCCACCCTGTTCAGCGCGAGCCAGTTCAATCTGCTCGTGTAGGCGTTTGACGAGTTTGTTCCGTCGTACTTGAACGGGCGGAATCTGTGCGGGCTTTTTAGCCTGCGGGAGTTTTAAGTTTGCGAGCATAGCCATCTGTGCGTGTCCTCTGTTGTTGAACGCACAGCAACACTATGTTCAGTGTTTCACTATTCCTACCGGAATTTGCCAGAACAAAAGAAAAGGTGATTTCGGTTGACAGCCAAACCCAACCGACTGTACTGCCGCTAAATATCTGTATGCGGCTTTACGAAATTGACGGTAGATTCAAAGCGTTTGAGGTGTCGGTCAGCGTGCCTGGCATTGGCAACTTTCGTACGCTGATCCACGCCGAAAGTGCCGCGGATGCACAGCGCGCCGCCGATCCCCTGGCGTACCCTGCCGTTCGACTTCATCGAAGTGCCGTGGCTGCGCGGTGTGAGCGAAGTGCGCAAATCGGGCGTGCACCTCGGTCACGACGGTATGCTCATCACCATCCCCGCCGACGGTAGCGCCGTACAGTTCAGCCGACTGCGTGGCTGATCGTCCGCCCGGCTGAGGCGCTGTTCAACGCCCTGCGGGCGCGCCGAGTATCCGGTTCAGCTCGATGAAATTGCCATCAGCGTCCCAGACGGCGCTGAACAGCACCGGGATGACGCTGCCACCCGGACCTGGATACTCGATGCGGCGCGGCGCTTCGGCGACCCGTACATCAGGCGTGGCGCTGATCCGCTCGAAACGCGTCTCGAGATCCTGCAGGTTGAACACCAGGATGGGATCGCCCGGCTGCGCCTTGCGGAATTCGGGTGCGGGGACTGCCTCGGCGAGGTTCAGCCGCTGCATCAGGCCGAGTACGCCGACGAAATCGTCATTAGCGCGCAGCAACACTAGGCGCGTGGTGCCGCCGATCACTTGGTCGTAGATCACCGTCAGCCCGAGCGCGTCGCGGTAGAGCGGCAAGGAACGGTCGATGTCGCGGACCACGAGCGTGGTGCGTCGCAGATCCACCGGGATCCGCTGCGTCTCCGGGACCGGTGCGGCGACGATCGGCGCCAGCGGCAGCGCCAAACAGACCATCACAATGCTAAGCAGCACATTTCGCATCACATACGCTCCTGCCACGTCTAGCGACGATTCGAGGATTCAGGGTACCAAGCGACGATCTTTTCCGGCAACTGCTGCGCTGTCCTTACTAGTCGCTAAATATCTGTATGCGGCTTTACGAAATTGACGGTAGATTCAAAGCGTTTGAGGTGTCGGTCAGCGTGCCTGGCATTGGCAACTTTCGAACGCTGATCCACGCCGAAAGTGCTACGGATGCACAGCGAGCGGCGGAACACTTATATGGGAGAAAACGCATCTCCACTGTGCGTCGCTATGTGCCAGAAACCCACGCACCCAAAACACCCGAACAACAACGCATCCAACGCCTCAACCAGCAAGCCAAGCAGTACAAGGCGATGGCACAGCAGGAGAGAGCGAAACTGGCGATGAAAAAGGTGCAGAGAACCAGAACACCTACCATCAAACCGCTAGCCAAGATCAAACCCACCAGCACTGGATAAGGAAAGGCCGCTTTTTCCCGCCTTTTCTTTTGACTCGACTAAATACAGTCGACACACAGCGTCTTGGCCGACCTGTGCTGCCATTACAACTACTATCGAGAACAACGGCTGCGTCCCCGAGATGTTAGGACGCCCGCAACATTGGTGATGTCGCAATGCGCGGAATTTCTGGGCGATAGCAGAGACTGCTTCCACTAACCCGCAAGGGCTGACAGCCGAGTTCATCGTCGGCTTGGAGGCGATTATCACTGATGCAAAGGTTGTGGGGCGTAGCTCCTACAGAACCATGAGCAAGCCCTGCGACTACGGCAACTTGCGAACACTGCGTTGGCTGACATCTCGGCTGCGCAGGTCGTTGCGTTTCATTCCGCAGCACCTAAAAGGAGACCGCGAAACCACCCTTCCCCACACATTGGGTTGTGTTGAGATGTTGTGATGACGAACTCAGCAAAAGTTCTTTCAGTCACATAGAGCCTGTTGCTTAAGGCTCCGTGTGACTTGAATCTAGCAAAAGTCTCCCATTCATCAGTTCAATCACGATTCATCACGGTAATCATCATCTGTCAGTTTTCGAGAAAAGAAGAACTGCAGCGAAGTGATGAGCGAGTGAGTGCAACGAACGAAGCGAAACACGACGCTGCGAGTGAGTGCGAAGCACTCAATCATTCATTTCCCACTACTGT
>Ga0172372_10011752_pt1 | contig 11094 bp, 11 predicted proteins | sample LakKiv5m_2_FD_114544 | JGI IMG/M metagenome (GOLD analysis project Ga0172372, IMG submission 114544) | Freshwater microbial communities from Kabuno Bay, South-Kivu, Congo - kab_092012_9.5m | ecosystem: Environmental > Aquatic > Freshwater > Lake | place: Democratic Republic of the Congo... | reverse complement strand
CTTGGCCCTGCGGGCCTGCGCATTCGAACCGCGCGTCCGTGTCGTCCGCGGATTCGCGTTTCCCCTGCAAACTGCAAGATCCAATAAAAACGGCCCGTCAGGGCCGTTTTTATTGGATGGTGGTGCAGAGGCGACTGGTTTCGAACCCACTCTCTCAACACCTGGGTACTGCTGAGGGGGTAATCGTCCCCTAGAACCAAAGGGCTGAGAAGTAGAATTTTTTCCAACGGAAGAGGTTCTGCATGAGGAAGTCAAAGTTCACCGACAGCCAGATCATGGATGCGGTCAAACGTGTCGAGGCCGGGTTTGCGGTGCCAGACATTTGCCGGGAGCTGGGCATCAGTACGGCAACGTTTTACAAGTGGCGGGCCAAATACGGCGGCATGGATGTGTCGATGATGGCCCGCATGAAAGAGCTTGAAGACGAGAACCGGCGGCTCAAGAAGATGTACCTTGAGGAAAAGCTCAAGGCTGAGATCGTGGCGGAGGCGCTCGAAAAAAAGTGGTGAGGCCATCTCGCAGGCGGGAGATGGCCCAAAAAGCAGTGACGGAGCGTGGTGTGTGCATCAGGGTGGCGTGCCAGGCATTTGGCATCAGCGAATCCTGCTACCGCTACGAGCGCAAACTCGATGCCGAGAACGCCGAGGTGGCCAATTGGCTGATGAAGCTGACCGACAACCACCGCAACTGGGGCTTTGGACTGTGTTACCTGTATCTGCGCAACGTCAAGGGCTTCAAATGGAAGCACAAGCGCGTGTATCGCATCTACAAGGACTTGGAGCTCAATTTGAGGATCAAGCCCCGCAAGCGGCTGGTGCGCGAGAAGCCTGAGGCGCTGACGGTGCCACAGGGCATCAATCAAGTATGGTCGATGGACTTCATGCACGACCAGCTCGAAGACGGCAGAACGTTTCGGTTGCTCAATGTCATTGACGACTTCAACCGCGAAGCCATTGGGATGGAGGTCGATTTCTCCTTGCCCTCCGAGCGGGTGATTCGCGAGCTCAAGCAGATCATCTCGTGGCGCGGAAAGCCGCAGGTGATTCGGTGTGACAACGGCCCGGAATACATCAGTGCGGCGATCCAGAACTGGGCATCTGAGTGGGGCATCAGGCTGGAATACATCCAGCCGGGCAACCCACAGCAAAATGCTTATGTCGAGCGGTTCAACAGGACGGTGCGATACGAGTGGTTGTCACAGTACTATTGGCATGACTTGGCAGAAGTCCAAGACTTTGCAACAAAGTGGATGTGGTCTTACAACCATGACCGACCCAATATGGCCTTGGGCGGATTTACACCAAAGCAGCATCTGGCCATGGCTGCGTAACGTTTCTACTTCTGAGACCCCTGCAAAAGGGGAGGATTACCAGGGTCAATGAGGAAAGATTCGGGTGATTGTCCAACCCTCAACGGATCCGCACATCAAGACATGAAATCTTGTGACTAGATCACTCACTGTAGAACACACCCTCATGTTCATTTGACTCCATGAACTCATACCGCACCGTCTGAGCAAGGGCTTGTTCGAGAGGAACAGGCGGAACAAACCCCGTCTGATCAATGGCCGTGTTGTAAACAGAGTTCGCACAGAACTTCTTGACGCGTATCGAGCTGATGGCAAACCGTCTTCCAGTCAGTGAGGCAACCAGATCGAAGCCTTTACCAATCATGTACCCAACAGCGAAGGGAAGTCTGAAGCCAATTTTCTCTGATCGACCAAGAATGCGATTGACGTTTGCAACCAAGCTGTTCATCGTGAAGTCAGGCTTGTCGATGAAGTTGTAGATGTGCACGCCCGGTTTAAAACTCATGGCGTATTCGATGAACGCAGCAACGTTTTCAACATAGGCCATCGATTTACGGTTTTCACCACTGCCTACCATCACAAACTTGCCTGAAGCAATCTGTCGCAGCAGGTTATAAACGTTGCCCCTGTTCTGCTCTCCAAAGACCACCGTGGGCCGAACGATCACCAAGGTGCGCTCGGTTGGTGCTTCAGATTGCCAAGTTTTAAAAACCTGTTCAGCTTCGTACTTGGTGCGCCCGTAGTCATTGAAGGGAGCGATTTTCCCTGACTCATCTGTACCGATTGGAGCAAAACCATATACCGCCACGGTGCTGGTAAAGATGATTGTCTGCACGTCTTTTTCGCGTGCAACAGTGCAAATGTTTCTTGCGCCCCCAACGTTGACCTCGTCGTAAAGACTCAAGGGCCGCACGTCATCGCGATGCTCTGCAGCCAAATTGATGATTACAGAACCATTGGCAATCGTCGTCCGAAGCTGTTCAACCGATCTGACATCCCCCAATGTGGCTACATCTGAATGCGCTTTGCTAGGCGCTTTGTCAGTAATTTGCACCGCCAGTTGCTCTTTACTCCTTAGCCGGCGGACTAAGCGAGTCCCGATGAACCCACTGCCGCCGATTACATTTATGGTTTGCATTTAATGTATCTCTTCATTAATAGAAATAATCAGCCTCGGCAAACACCTTGCCTGCTGCATCCTTGTTTGCAAGTTTGGGCTCACCATTCACCGGCCACTGCACACAGACAGCTGGATCGCACCATAAAAGGCTACGCTCATATTCGGGGTACCAGTATTCTGTAGTCTTGTAGAGAAACTCGGCAGATTCACTGGTGACCACAAAGCCATGGGCAAAACCTGGCGGCACCCACAATTGCCGCTTGTTCTCAGCAGACAGTTCAACGCCCACCCATTTGCCAAAGTTGGGTGATGAGCGACGCATGTCAACGGCCACATCAAACACTGCACCTTGTGTCACACGCACAAGTTTGCCTTGCGGACGCTGTATCTGGTAATGCAGGCCACGCAGCACACCTTGACTGGATTTGCTGTGGTTGTCTTGAACGAAGTCCACGTTCAGGCCGGTGGCCTGCTGGAAGTCTCGTTGGTTAAAGCTTTCGAAGAAGAAACCACGGTCATCACCAAAGACCTTGGGCTCCAGAATCAACAATTCGGACAGAGCGGTTGGCGTTACTGTGTAGGGCATGGCTCGGCTCACCTCAACAAGCTGAGCAGGTACTGCCCGTAGCCATTCTTTTTCAACGGGTCTGCCAATGCTGCCAGCTGCTCGGCATTGATCCAGCCCTGGCGGAAGGCAATCTCTTCGGGGCAGGCCACTTGCAGACCTTGGCGCTTTTGCAACGTGGCGATGAAGCTGGCGGCTTCCAGCAGGCTGTCGTGCGTGCCGGTATCGAGCCAGGCGTAGCCCCGGCCCATGATCTCCACGTTCAGCTGGCCTTGTTTCAGGTAGCGCCGGTTCACATCGGTGATTTCCAGCTCGCCCCGGGCAGAGGGTTGAATGTCTGCGGCAATGTCGCACACTTGCTGGTCATAAAAATAAAGCCCTGTCACCGCGTAATTGCTTTTGGGTTGCGCGGGCTTCTCTTCAATACTGATGGCTCGCTGCTGGGCATCGAACTCGACTACGCCGTAACGCTCTGGGTCGAGTACATGGTAGGCAAACACGCTGGCACCGTTGGTACGGTCATTGGCACTATGCAGTTGCTTCACCAGGTCATGGCCATAGAAGATGTTGTCGCCCAGCACCAAGGCGCTGGGTTGGTTTCCAACAAAGTCGCATCCAATGATGAAGGCCTGCGCCAGCCCGTCGGGGCTAGGCTGCACCGCGTACTGAATGTTCATGCCCCAGCGGGAACCGTCACCCAGCAGCTCGGCAAAGCACGGTGTATCTTGCGGGGTGCTGATGAGCAACACATCACGAATACCGCTGAGCATGAGTGTACTCAGTGGGTAATAAACCATGGGCTTGTCGTACACCGGCATGAGCTGTTTGCTCACTGCTTGGGTGACAGGATAGAGACGGGTGCCGGAGCCACCGGCTAGGATGATGCCTTTGCGTTGCTGCAGATGCATGACTTAAAAAATCAGTGAGTGACCAAGAACATCACTTGCTATGTGCAGACAAAAACTGCAAATGAAATAACAAGCAACAAAATGCTGGAAAAGCGCAAAATAATTCGAGAGATTAGCGCGCGGCACTGAAGTGTCTGATGAAAAATCAATAAAGAACTTTGACCATCTAATTAAAGTAAATGAAATCAAGCATGCTTCAGCAGAAACACAAATCTATCAAAATACAATGATCTAAATATATTAATCAATCTCCATTAAACGGAAGCAATGTCTTGTGATTTAATCGATCACGAATAGGATCATGGATCCAGCCCCACTTATTAAAGTATTTAATCAAATTTGAAAGGTGTATTAAAAGCATTTTAACTGATTTGTATGATGCTGCACCGTGCTCATGGATTACACTGACCTCGGGAAAAAAAATTGTTTCATAGTGTTCGGCCATGCGGCGCGTCAAATCAATATCCTCGGGGTACATAAAATACCGTTCATCGAATAAGCCAATCTCAAGCAAAGCTTCTTGTCGTAGCAACATGAAACAACCCGAGAGGTAAGGAACGAACATAATTTTATCATACCCACTGTCATGCAATTCAAAATGACGATTATTCGCCTCCGCCGTCTTCCGAGGGGAGAAACGACGTAGTAATAAGTCAGACGGCTTTGGCACAAGTTTGCATAGACGTTGAATGCTACCATCGGGATTAAGTACCTTTGGCATCATTTGACCGATTCGAGGATTCTGTTCCATGTATGCAAGCATCGGAGATAAAACGTCACTATCGAATCTAACATCGGCATTTAATACTAGATGATATTGACTACCCATCGCTTGGGCCTTGCGAATGGCTACATTATGAGCTGCACCAAAGCCTGGGTTGTAAGGAAGGTGAATATAGTCGTGCTTTAAAAAAATTGAGCATTCGCTGCGAAGAATGTCGGATGGCGAATTGTCCACAATCAATATATGCGAGACTCCAGTACAGTGACGAAGTGATGCGGCACTTCGGCGGAGATCTTCCAGAGGGGTCTTGTATAAGACAATAGAAACAGTAAGCAAGAGAGACATGTCAAATTCTTTGAGAACAGTTACAACGAAATACTGATATTTCGAAAAAGGTTTGCATACTCCCTTGAAACATCACTAAAGCTGCGATAATGAACATTATCATGAAGAAACCAGGGTCTCGGAGTAATAAGCGCATCGTTTATGGCATCAACAATTGATTCCTCTCTCAAAGGGTCAAAATACTTCACCCGAGAGTGGAAGTACTCTCTGTGTACGTCAATATCGGAACACAGAACGTCTGCCCCAGCCATCAATGCTTCTGCTACAGGTAAGTCATGACCCTCACTCAAACTTGGAGCAATTAGAAATCGACAACTTTGATAACTATCTATCAGGTCACTATCATCAAGCCAAGTCGATAGTGAAAACGGGATATTTCGGCATATATTTAATGCTTCTGAAGGCAACTTCCCAACAACACGCAACTCAATGCCTTCTATTGGCCCACGACTTTTTACCCATGCCTGACAAGTCAAAATTGAATTTTTGTGCGGAAGATCATTTGTTACGAGTAACACGAAAGGTCGCCCTTGATAAGGTCTATTCAGCTTTTTTACATTCGATATTGAATCCATACCAGATTGTATAACATATATCTTTTCGTGGGGTATTGAAAAGTTTCTTAATATTGCATTCTTAGTGGCATATGAAATTGCAACAATAGCACTAGAATTTAACATCAACCGATTCATGTAAAAATGATATGCAGGCAATCTAATGTCTGACTTATAAATATACTCGATATTTATGAAGTCATGGACCGTAACTACATGATTAAACGCAAAAATAGGTCCACGTTGACAAGGCGTCCATAAGATGGACCGTCTTTCGCCCATTCGTAATATTTCTTGAGCTCTTTTAAAAATTTTTATTTTACCTGACTCAAGTTCGCCAATATCGCCCGGCCATTGCAAATGTTTAATTACATTTCGATAATATCTTTGAACACCACGCGAGGAACTCATCACAGCGGGAGTATTGACGACCAATCTCGGAAAGCTTTTCATTTTTTACCAATTAATCCGCAGAGTTATGACAATAGCTTCCGCCGATCAATCCGAGTAATGAGGAATTAAATGCATCAATTGAGTATTTATTTTTTAAATCCAAGTGAATATCACACCAAGTTTTATCTGAAAATTCTACAACACACGCGAGATACTCAATAGTTTCACATGCTTTACCTATATCGTAAGGATTTATTAACTTTACGGTTGAATAATTTCCAAAAATCTCTCTCAATGACCCCACATCAAAAGCACACACAGGAACCCGTTGATGAATTGCTTCCATGATTGTCAAGCCAAATGTTTCAGTTCTTGAGGTGGATATCAAGCAATTAATTTTCGAAAAAAAATCAATCTTATCAGAAACATTTCCGGCGAAAATAAAATAATCATTTATTTCCTTTTGATCTATAATTTTCCTTAATTCAGAAAGATCAGGCCCAACCCCCGCCACTAGAAATTTCAGATTAGAGCCTTTAATTTTAAATTCAGAAGCCAAATTGACAAGCAGATCAGTTCCTTTGTCAGAGAACGAGATTCTACCCAAATATCCAACCAATATTTCTTTTGCTGTTTTTTTTTGATTAACATATGGCAAGTTAGCAAACAGAGGGACAATATGTATTGGCTTTGATCTGCCAATATGCTTCTGAATCAATTTTTTTCCGAATTCTGAATTCGTAATTATACTTTGAGAGAATAGCTTAATTTCAATTATTGTTAGTATATTTTTTAAATATTTAAGGACGCCTCCCCCCAAATTAAAAGTACCATGGTCATATACACAAAATTTTCTGCAAGCCAAGAAATAAATTAAACACATGGTTATAGGCGGCACACCATGAAATACAATGTAATTCGGATTCAATAGTTTAATTTTTTTAATTAACTCATATCGCCAAAAAATACCATAACCATTCTCAGCGACAATCTGAATGGCTTTTTTTTCGGAATCATGAACATTAAGATTTTCTTTAGAGCCAATCAATAAATAACTAAATTTATTACATCTTTTCGATCCGGTGGAATGTATTAATGAGCCCAAAAATGACTCAACACCACCTATTCTATTCAAAAACCTAATGTGTATTATGGCCATGATTAATATAAACTTGGTTTTTGATTTGCTTATTTCGCGACTGCTTATGATTAATCTTTGTTTAGAATACCCTGAACTTTAGCATGACAACTAAGCACATAATAAATCCAATCATGTAGCTTGGTGTGTTGAAAATCATAAATGAACTCCCAACATTTACAGCAAATAAAAAAATACTCTCTCGCTTTTTTAAAAACGCTCTATAAAGAGTTGAATTTATAGAGCCCGCGATACATCCGAAAATAATCACTCCCATCACACCAAAATCAAAATAATATTGAAACCACGGCAATAGCGCTGGCGTATAACCATCCTCAGCGGCGCCTGGATAAATAATCGAATTCACAAGGATAGCGCCATATTCGAAAGGTTTTTCTGGAAAAATTGCCCTTGGCACATATGCCCAAAATGAAGAAGAAAATACGGCTCCGTACTGCATGTTATTTTCTGCAACTGAGATAGCATCGACAGTGTTTGACGTCATGTCAAAATAACTTATGAATGAAAATATATCGCCATAGGAACCTTGCAACAATGTCACTAATGAAAAGACTGCCACAATTACAATTGCTGCCGAAGTAAGGCCGAGACTAGTGATTCGTTTAATGTAGACATGTCGATAAAATAGTAAAACCAGAAGTGTTCCAAGTATTGTTTGCTTGGATCCTGTAAAATATCCAAAAAATGAAAATACCACGCCATAGTAAAGCAGCATCAGATCGGTTGTATTTTTTGTTCTTAACCATAATTTAGTCAACATAAATAAAGGTATTGATGTTGAAAAAAATGCCCAAAAAACACCAGAGCCCGACCTATCCATATATGCAAGCCGCGGATTTGTAATCCATTCTGAACTTTTGGTAACGATTAATCCAATGAAACTCATCAACATTAAAGCGAGAAATATGACTTCACTTCTTTTGATATATTTATAATCTTTGATGCCTGATGCTGTATGGGACGCCAAAATTAAAAGTATCGACTCAAATAAATTAAGTCTAGTCATGGCTCCGATTGCATAAAATATATAAAATGCAAAGTTAATGGTTTGAGCATACATTAATTTATCAATATCTGCGTCCCCCATTAAAGCATTAATAAACGATATGACAAGCGAAGTTGCGATTCCGTAATAAAATGTAAAAGTTGGAGGATTGAAGATTTCATTATATTTTTTAAATAAAGTAAAGCACACCGCCCCTGTAATAATACATAAAATTATTAATAATATCCAATATGCATTCATTGATTTTTATTTGACTGATGACGAGAGGAAAAGGTGATATAATTAAACGCTTATGGAACGTTTAGAAAAGTCGGTGAAGGCTCAAAAAGAAGTAGTTTCAAGGGTATCTTACCCTTACCTATTGCCCATTGAAAAAATCGACTTCATAGTGTTCAGATAGATCGTGTATTGGTGATGAATCGGAATCCATAATTTTTCACCAGCCTGTTAAGGAGGCTGGCGCGTGGCCAGTCGGCGCTGAGCGCTAGCAAGAGTCTCTGAGTGCCCATGACTTGGTCTAGTTGTGGCACGCTCAAGTGTCCAGTTCCGTGTCGATCATGTGCTGCATGCTGTCGTGGTATCGCATTCCGGCGGCGCTGCGCAGAAAGTCACGGCCGGCCACGCGTCGCCGCTGCCATTCTGCGTCAGACATTGCTCCCACATGTGCCCACATTGCCTCATAGTCATCGCTACCGAAATCACGCATGTCGACATAGGCTTCGGGCGGGATCAGCGCGGTGATGTCTTGCGCACCAAGGTAGACCGGCACTGTGCCAGCATAAAGGCAGTCGAATATCTTTTCGGTCACATAACCCAGCATCGGCATATTTTCAAAGCACAGGCTGAACCGGTACTGGCTCAGCGTCTCCATCTTCGACGCGCAACCGCCTCGGTACGTCGAACGTATCGCGCCGCGATGGCGCCAATAGGACGGCGACGCGGCCTGACGCGTCCACCAACGTTCCCAGCCGCGGCCATACAGGTCGACCGCCGCCAGCGGCTCCAGTGCGCCGATAGCCTCGATCCGACTGCTATAGAACTCCGGCCGCCTACGCCGTGGATTGTGCAGCCCAGCGATTACGACCAGCTTGTTCTGACGATTGATGCGTGACCAGTACGGCTCCTGCACGTCGGCGTAAGGCTGCGGCCAATATAGCTTGGCTAGGCGTTGCCGCTGAACGCCGGTCAGGTCGTACCCGTCGCCGTAGGTGTTGTGGAGGAAAACCTTTTCGAAGGCGCGGGTCAGCTCCGGCAGCGCCTGGTACATCCATGGCGCCACGAGCGGCGGCTCCAGCAAGATGAAACCGCGCAGGCGCACGTCAGCGCGGCCGATCAGCGACCGATGTCCGCCCAGCATACCCAGCGACCAGTAGTGGTGGGTCCGTGCCCGAACGCTGCCATCGCGCAGCCGATCCGCGGTGTGCACCGGAATGCCCCGCGTAGCCAATTGGTCACGCAGTCGCGCGAAGGGCAGCAGCGTCCCGTCACGATTCAAGGCGGCATTGGACAAATCGAACAGGCGGTCGTCGAGGAAGTCGTCGCTGGACGGGTCGATGAATACCGCGTGATCGGGAGGAGCGCTCATGCGGCGACTCCCTGGCTATTGGACACGCCCATCTGCGCGAAGACGCCCTCAAAGCGCTGCGCGAAGGTGTGCTCCGCCATCGTACGCCGATGACCAGCAGCCGCGATCCGCTCGCGGAGTTCGTCGTCCGCCAGGTAATAGCGCACTTTGTCGATCATATCGTCCGCGTCCACGTACACCGCAATCTCATTGCCGATTTGGAACGCGCGTTCGAGACCCTCGACGTAATAGGACAGCTGAAAGGCGCCGCACGCGTTGATCTCGAAGTGCCGCGCCTTAATCTGCTCGGCGGTCTTCTTGCTGCGCAGCTGGCGCATACCGTTGATCGGCCTTGAGGCTAGCATGCGCAGGTCCCAGCAGCGTGAATTGGTGAGGTTTAGGTTGATACGAGTCTCGTTGAACATGCGCACCATCACGTCGTGTTCGATGATGCCGCCGGGCCACCCGAAACCCGCCACCGCGACCTCTATGCCTGCCTTGCGCAGCCGCCTGATCAACCATTCACGTGCTGGATTCCAGCCGCCGACGAAGGAGACGTCGTAGCGCTTGGGACTGCCTAAGGGCTTATACAGGCGCTCGTTGGCACCGAACGGGAAGTGGATCACGTGAGGCAGGCCCGCCTTCACATACTTGTTCCGGCATTCGTAGTCGGACGAGGTGAAGAAGTCGAAACGTGGCGCCCAAGCGCGCACAAAATCCTGGCGCCAGTTGTCGTCGTGGAAGAAACACAGAGTCCGCGTGTGCATACGAACCGAGTCGACCGCGGCGGGGTCCATTTGGTCCGTGTATGGCGAGAATATCGCCACATCGAAGTGGCCTTCCGCGGCCGTCTCGACCAGCATGCGGTTCATGCGGTCACGTCCGTGAGCCTTGAGGTTCTGCATGTAGTCGAAGAGTTCGACTGTATGACTAGCGCGCAGGCTGTCGTAGAAATTGAAGTACTCGTACGAGCGACCGCGTGCCGGATCGCCGTAGTCATGCTCCATGCAAACAAGGAGAATCTTCATGGGTGATGGATTCGATTCATGACGAAAGGTTTAAGCAACTGCCAGGCCAGCAGCCCCCAGGCGACGCCGACGGCTAGGCAGGCGAGCAGCGGCAGACCGCGGCGGTCCAGATCCAGCAGCCATGTCTGTCCGCCGGCAAAGACGGCCGCGCCCGCGGCCAGGATCGCTGTCGTGCCAAGCAGGGCGCGGAAGTCGACGCGCACGTGCGCATCGTTGGCAAAGGTGATCCGATAGAAGTAAGCCACGATTGTCATGCCGCCGAGGAACACCGCGAGCGGTGCCGCGAGCATCCCCAGCAGCGGCAGCAGCGCGTAAAAGGCCGCGTATGTGGCTGCCGCGCCGAGGACGTTGGGCAGAATAAGCGCGCGCGTGGACATGTTCCGATGCGCGTTCAGGCTGATCATGCCAACCATCATCCG
>Ga0172372_10011748_pt1 | contig 11097 bp, 8 predicted proteins | sample LakKiv5m_2_FD_114544 | JGI IMG/M metagenome (GOLD analysis project Ga0172372, IMG submission 114544) | Freshwater microbial communities from Kabuno Bay, South-Kivu, Congo - kab_092012_9.5m | ecosystem: Environmental > Aquatic > Freshwater > Lake | place: Democratic Republic of the Congo... | reverse complement strand
GCCGACCTCGTCGAGGCGATGGAGCGCGATGCGGGGGCGCCGCTCGGGCGGCTGCGCGTCGATGGCGGTGCCGCCGCGAACGCGCTGCTCATGCAGTTCCAGGCCGATGTGCTCGGCGCGCCGATCGACCGACCGCGCAGCGTGGAGACGACGGCCCTCGGCGCCGCGTACCTCGCCGGGCTCGCCGTGGGCGTGTTCCGCGACACGGCCGACGTCGCGCGCGCGCACGGCATCGAGCGCACCTTCGAGCCGCGGCTCGCCTCGTCGGACCGCGCGGTGCACCTTGCGCGGTGGCGTCGCGCCGTCGCGCGTGCGAAGAGCGATCCGACATCCGCATGAACGAACCGAAGAAGCCCACGAAGACAGAGCCCGACGTGCCCGCATCGAAACGACAGGTCCCCGTTGCCTGGGAAGCGCTCGAAGACGCCTTCGAGAACAACGCGCCCGAAGTCCACAGCTACCTCCAGCTCTCGACGGGCGAGGTCATGCGCGTCGTCGACGGCATCGCCGACCCGGCCATGCACGCGCGCATCGCGACCGATCCGGGCTATCTCCGCGTCGATCCCGTCTCGTCGCGCGAGCAGTACCGCTGGATGGAGCGCTTCATCGCGACCGTGGAGGAGTCCGAGTTCCGGACGCGGCTCGTCCAGGCCATCGACGGCAAGGGCGCGTTCCGCCGCTTCAAGGACGTGCTCATGGCGTTCCCCGTGGACCGCGAGCGCTGGTTCACGTTCCGCTCGGAGCGCCTCCGCACCTGCATGGAGGGCTGGCTCGACACGCACGGCATCGAGGCCGTCGCGCGTCCGCAGTGGGAAGTGCCGAGCGCCGACGATGTCCGCGCGCAGGTCGACCGTGACGAGCTCGAGCGCCCCGCGCGGCGGGCGCGGGCGCAGCACGCCGACGTGCAGCGTCGCCGTCTTCACGAGCTGAGCGACGCCATCCACGGGCGGGACCTCGACGCGGCGCTCGCCTTCCTCGAGTTCCTGCGCGACCGCCGCCACGCGCCGCGCGAGCGTGCCCGCGGCGAGCACGGCCCGCGGGACGGCGCGCTCGTCACCGATGCAGACCGTGACGACGCCCTCGACGCCGACCACGACGGGACGCTGCGCAACGCGACCGATGGCCCGTTGCAGGCGGACTGAGCGCGGCGTGTCCGCGGCGACCAGCCCGGCGTCTCCCGGCCCGTCATCGCGACGTGACGCCCGTTCTCGCATCGCCGCGACCGGGCGAGCCTCGACCGTCGCCGCATTCCTGCTCGTCGCTGCGGCCGTGTGCGTGACGCCGGCCATCGCGCAGGTACGGACGCGCGTCGAGGGGCTGGTCGCCCTCGTCGGCGGCGCCACGCCGGGCCCGGGTGTCGATGTGGTCCTCCTGAGCGATGTGACGCTGCGCGCGCGCATGCGGCTCGCGGGGCAGGCGCCCGAGAGTCCGCTTCCGCTCGGTCCGCTGCCTTCGGGGCTCGTCCGCGCGACGCTCGACGAGCTGCTCGGCGAGGTGTTCATCGCCCGCGAGGCGACGCGCGTCCGCGTGCGCGTTCCTCAGGCCGCCGACGTCGCGCGTGAGCGCGCCCACCTCGAAGCCGAGTCCGGTGGCGCGGCGCGGCTCGACGCGCTGCTTCGCGCTCTCGGCGCGGCCCCCGAAGAGATCGACGCGCTCGCGGCACGGCGCGCGCTCGTCGCGGCCTTCTTCGCGGCGAACCTCGAGGGCGTCACCGAGATCTCCGACGCGGAGGTCGAGCGCCTCTACCTCGCCGGCGACCATCCCTTCGTCGACATGACGCTCGACGAGGCGCGTGAGCCGCTCCGAATACAGGCCGCTCAGGCTGCGCTCGAGCGCGCCGTCTCCCGCTGGGTCGCGGTGCTCCGCGGCCGGATCACCCACCGCATTCTCCTTCGCGACTCCTGAACTCCGCGCGCCCCACGAGGCCCATGTCCGCCGAAGCCAACTCCACGAAGGTCGTCCTCGCCGCGCTCGCCGGGAACCTCGCCATCGCCATCAGCAAGTTCTTCGCGGCCTTCATGACCGGCAGCACCGCGACGCTCGCCGAGGCCGTGCACAGCGTCGCGGACACCGGCAACCAGGTGCTCTTGCTCTTCGGGATGCGCCTCGCGCAGCGGGGCCCCACGGAGGCGCACCCCTTCGGTCGCACGATCGAGCGCTACTTCTGGCCCTTCGTGGTGAGCATCATGCTCTTCACCGTCGGCGGTGTGTTCGCCGTCTACGAGGGCATCCACAAGATCGCGGCGATCTCGACCGTCGTCGACGGCGTCACCGGCGAGCACGGCTCGAACCTCTGGAACTACGGCGTGCTCGGCGCCTCGTTCCTCTTCGAGTGCTACTCGTTCTCCGTCGCCTGGAGCGAGTTCAAGAAATACAAGGGTCAGCGCATGCTCGTCGATGCGCTCGTCGAGGCGAAGGACCCGACCATCCCCGTGGTCATCATGGAAGATGCCGCCGCGCTCTTCGGTCTCGCCATCGCGCTCCTCGGCGTCGCGCTCTCGGACCTCACCGGCTGGTCGGGTTGGGATGGCATCGCCTCGCTCGTGATCGGTCTGCTGCTCTGCTTCGTCGCTTGGTTCCTCGCGCGGGAGACGCACTCGCTCATCGTCGGCGAGAGCGCCTCGCTCGAAGACCGCCGCGAGGTCGCGCGGCTCGCCGTCGCCGTGCCCGGCGTGCGCCGCGTCACGCAGTTGCTCTCGATGCATCGCGGCCCGGACGACGTCCTGCTCGCGATGAAGATCGCGTTCGCGCCCGAGATCAGCGTCGCCGAGCTCGAAGCGGCGACGGACGCGGTCGAGGACGCGATCCGCGCGAAGCTGCCTCACATGACGCAGATCTTCATCGAGGCCGACTCGAAGTACGACGGCCACGTCGACGCGCGCCCCGACGCGAGCGTGCTCCCGCCCGCCGAGGCCTGAGCCGCGCGGCGCCGGTCAGGGCCCGTCGCCCGTGACGACGAGAATCACGAGCACGAGCAGCAGCGCACCGAGCACGCCCGCGGCGAGTCCAATGCGGCGGAAGGCGCTCGGCCCGAGTCGGTCGGACACGCTCATGCCGCCGTACGCGCCGAGCGTGAAGAGCACGAAGGCCGCAGGCTCTTTCGGGTAGGCCTCGCCCACCGCGAGGTAGAGCGCGTAGCTGAGCAGCACGCCGGCGGCGCCGCCGCCCGCCCACGCGAGCGCCGTCTGCATCCGTTGCCGTCCGCGCCCGCCGTCGCTGCTCTCGCCCATGGCGTCCGACGGTAGCAGCCGATGGCCGCGCTGCTCGCAGCCGACGCCACAGCGAAGACGCGCATGGGCCCAAGGTCGACGCGTGTCGCGGGTCCGAGACGGGGCGGCAGCACGTTCGTCCGACCTTCGCGGGCTCGGGCTTTCGTGGTAGCGTCCGCGGCCCTCCGCGCGTCGCGCGTGGGCAAGTCATCCCGATCGGCATCGCAGTCAGACGAGGCGCGCGTGGCGAAGCAGAAGAAGAAGCAAACGTCCGGTGAGACGCTCGAGGCGGAGGCGCCGCCGAAGCCTGCTGCGCCGCCCGTGTCCGCGCCGCCCGTGTCCGCCCCGCCGCCGCCATCGGCCGGTGACGACGACGACGATGCGGTCCTGAATCTCGCCGCGCTCGTCGGCAGCTCCATCGCGCCGCCTGCCGCCAGCTCGCCGGGCGTCACGAACGCGCCGTCCGACGACGACGACGACGCGCGGCTCGACCTCGCCGCCCTCGCGAGCTCCATGGCGCCCGCCGCCGAAGTTCCCGCGGCGGTCGCCGAGGTCGCCATCCCGCGTCCCGCGAAGACGCCCAACCTCGATGGCAGCCCGGGCGGCGCGTCCGGCGCTGTGGTCTCCTCCGGGAAGGCCGCGCCGGTCACCGCGACACCCGCCGCAGAGAAGCCGCGCTCGACGGGCTGGCTCATCGGCATCGCCGCGGTCGCGGTCGTCGTCGCCGGGGTCTTCTACGCGATGCGTGGTGAGTCGGGTGAGGGCGATGCGTCGAGCGGCGCGGCGGCGACCGGTGCCTCGATTCCGGCAGCAGCGGACGCTCCCCCGGCCGTGGCCGCTGCGCCTCCCGCGCCCGCAGCGGCCGAGCCTGCGCCTGCAACGCCGCCTGCGGAGCCCAATGCTCCGGCGGCTCCTGCGGAGGTTGCACCCGCGGCCGCGACGGGCGCCGTGATCCCGCCTGCGCCCGCCCCCGCGGACGCACCGGCCGCAGCCGCCGGACGGCCTCGTGTCGCCCCGGCGCGCGCCGGCGCGCCCGCTGCGTCCGCTCCCGTCGCCGGGGCAGCGCCTGCCCGCGCCGAGGCCCCCGCTGCGCCCGCTGCTGCGCCGTCCGAACCTGCTCGCCGTGCGGCGCGCACGGCCCCCGCTGCCGCGGCAGCCGCGCCAGCCCCTGCCGCGGAGATGGACTCGCTGCTCGACCGCGCGCTCGGTGGCCGGCCGGCCGCGGGCGGCACGCGCACCGAGGCGGCTGGGTCCGCTGCGCGTCCGGCGGCTGCGGCGCCTGCGGCTGCTGCTGCAAGTGGGCCCGTCCCGGAGGTCCCCGGTCGCGGCGACATCGCCCGGGTCATGGGCTCGCTGCTTCCGGGCGTTCGCCAGTGTGCTGCCGACCAGGTCGGCCTCGCGAACGCGACGGTTGCGCTCAAGAACGACGGCACGGTCGTCAGCGCGTCGGTGGCCGGTGCGCCCTTCGGCGGGACCCCCCAGGGCGCCTGCATGGAGGGTGTGATCCGCCGCGCCCGCTTCACGCGCTTCACCGCGACCACCTTCCGCTTCACCTATCCGCTCGCCATTCGCTGAGTGCGCGCGTTTCGTTCGTGGTCGCGCCCCACTGCGTCGCGCTTCGTCGCCGCGCGTGGGGTCGTAGCGGCTTCGGGTGTCGCGCAGCGCGCGGCGTGGGGGGGCTACGCGGCGCTCCTCGGGTTCGTGTGGATCGGCCTGGCGGGGTGCGGCGCGACGGCAACGACATTCCGCGCCGAGACCGTGCCGTCCGTGCCGACCGCGCGGGACGCGGCCGTCTACGCGCTTGGTCGCGGTCTCTTCGAGGCCGTGCAGGCCGCTGACGTGGAGCGGGTTCTCTTCGACGACCTCGAGCTTCGCGTCCTGCTCGACGGTGCCGGCGCAAGCCGCACGACGGCGATGCGGCACGCGGCCGGACCCGGCCTCCGGGCCGAGTCAGAGCCCCTCGCGCTCGCCGTCGCCGGGGCGCGGTTCGTCGGGGTCTGCCTGCAAGAGTCGGCCGTGGCGCCTGTCGGGGGCACGCTCGGTCTGCGGCAGGAAGCGTGGGTCGTCGGGCGCGCGCTCCTCGTCGCGGATCACCCGCGCGTCGGCCGTGCCGCGGGATGGGCCGAGGGGGTGTTCGTCCACTCGAGCCGCGGCTTCGGCGCGATCACGATCGACCGCATCGAGCCGCTCCGCCCGGCGCACAGCGACCTCGAGCTCGCCTCTTGCGACATGGCGGCCGGGCTCGACGAGTGAGCCCGCGGTGCGCCCCCGTCGGCGCCCTCGCACGACTCGCCCGGTCGAGATGGGTGCGGCGCTTCCCCGCACGCGAGAAACAGGGCTGCGCGCTGGTGGATCGTCCCTGACACTTCGCCTGTGACCCACTACAGGTTGTGGTGGTCACTTCCTGACCCGTACCGGATCCAGCGGTTTCCCGTTGCGATCGCCGGGGGCCGGTGGTACTCACGGCGGCTCCATGAAGATCAAGAAGCTCGAGATTTGCGGCTTCAAGTCGTTCGTCGACCGCTCGGTCATCCACTTCGACCACGACATCACCGGCATCGTCGGGCCGAACGGCTGCGGCAAGTCGAACATCGTCGACGCCATCCGCTGGTGCATGGGCGAGCAGTCCGCGAAGAACCTCCGCGGCAAGTCGATGGACGACGTCATCTTCAACGGCTCCGAGGCGCGCGGCCCGCACTCGTTCGCCGAGGTGACCATCACCTTCGACAACACCGCGCAGCTCGGCCCGGCCGAGTACCGCGACTACGCCGAAATCGCCGTCACGCGCCGCCTCGATCGCGCTGGCAACAGCGACTACCAGATCAACAAGACGCCCGTCCGCCTGCTCGACGTGACCGAGCTCTTCCTCGGCACCGGCGTCGGCACCAAGGCCTACTCGACCATCGAGCAGGGTCGCATCGGCTTCATCGTCAGCAGCAAGCCCGAGGACCGCCGCCACCTCATCGAGGAGGCCGCGGGCATCACCAAGTTCAAGCACAAGAAGAAGGCCGCCGAGCGCAAGATGGAGCTGACGCGCGCGAATCTGCTGCGCGTCGGCGACCTCGTCGCGGAGATCGAGCGCTCCATCGCGAGCCTCAAGCGGCAGGCGCAGAAGGCCGAGCGCTACAAGCAGTACCGCGCGGAGATCCGCGACCTCGAGCTGCTCGCGGCGAGCCACCGCTACATGGAGCTCGTCGCGGTCACGAAGTTCGTCAACCAAGACCTCGACGAGGCGAGCGCGGTCGCCGAGGGGGCGCGCTTCGCGCTGCGGCTGCGCGAGGCCGAGTTCGAGGGCGAGCGGCTCGCGTCGGTCGCGCTCGAGCGCGCCGTCGAACAGGCGCAGGCACGCACCATCACCCTCGACAACCAGGTCAAGCAGCTCGAAGGCGAGCTCGCGCGGCTCGGTGACCGCCTCGAGGCGCTCCGCAACCGTGAGGGGCAGGCCGAGCGCGAGCTCGCCGAGGTGAGCGCGCAGCACGACGCGCTCGCGAGGGAGCGCGCGGGGCTCGCCGAGGCGCTCGTCGCGCTCGAGGAAGTGTCGGCGGCCGAGACGGCGCAGCTCGCCGCCGAGCAGGAAGACCTCGACCGCCGCCGCAGCGCCGCCGAAGAGGCGGAGCTCTCGCTGCGCCGCGAGCGTTCGCGCGTCGCCGAGTGCCAGACGCGCGCGGCCCGCGCCGAGGCCGTGCTCGCGGGCTTCGCGCGTCGGCGTGAGGAGGCGCGCACGCGTCTCGACAAGCTGCGCGCCGAGCGCGAGGAGCACGAGGCGCGCGTGATGGACCTCGTGAGCGAGGCCGACGAACTCCGTGCGCGCCTGAGCGGGCTTCGCGGCGGCAAGGAGCACAGCGCCGCGCAGAAGCAGCAGCTCGAGGCCGAGCTGACGGCCCTCCGTGCCGCGGTGCAGGAGAGCGACCGCAACGTCGAGCGGCTGCGGGGCGAGCTCGCGGAGAAGCGCTCGCGGCTGCGCTCGCTCGAGGAGCTGCAAAAGCGCTTCGAGGGCGTGGGCGCGGGTGTGCGCGCGGTGATGCAGAAGTTCGGCGGCGCCGAGCAGGCCGCGCAGGCGGGCGTGCTCGGGCTCGTCGCCGACCGCCTCGAGGTGCCGGCCGACCTCACGAACGCGCTCGCGGGTGCGCTCGGTGAGCGCGTGCAGGACGTGGTCGTGCGCGACCTCGACGCGGGCTGCGCGGTCGCCGCGTGGCTGCTCGAGGGCAAGCGGGGTCGCGCGGCGCTCGTTCCGCGGACGCCGCGCCGCGTGGTACGTGCGCCCGCGCTGCTGCCGGCCGAGGCGGGCGTCGTCGGATGGCTCGCGGACCTCGTGCGGGCCGATGCAGAGGACGCGGGGCTCGTGCGGCATCTGCTCGACGGCGTGCTCGTCGTCGACGACCTCGCGGCGGCACGTCGGCTGCACGCGCGCGTGACGGGCGCGACCTTCGTGACGCGGGCGGGCGAGCTGCTCGCGGCCGATGGGCGTCTCGTCGGCGGCACGGGCGAGGGCGCGGCGGCGCACATGCTCGACGTCAAGCGCGAGGTGCGCGAGCTCCACGGTGTCGTCGCGAAGCTCGACGCCGCGATGACGGCGGCGGTGCAGCACCACCAGCAGATCCGCTCCGGCATCGCGGAGCGTCAGGCGGAGCTCGACGGCGCCCGCAACGCCGCGCACGACACCGAGATCGCGCTCGTGAAGGCCGAGCGTGACCTCAAGCGCGCCGAGGACGACCTCGAGCGCACGCGCCGCCGCGCTGAGACGGTCGCGCTCGACGCGGACGAACTCTCCGCGTCGATCTCGGAGGCGAGCGACGAGGAGACCGCCGCGCGCGAGGAGATTCACGCCGCGCAGGCGCAGCGCCGTGACGCCGAAGAGGCGCTCGCGGCGATGGACGAGGTGCACCGCGATCGGCGCGCTGCCGTCGAGGCGCAGGCGCTCGTCGTGACCGAGGTGCGCGTGCGCGCGGCGCAGGCGCGGCAGCGCGCGGAGAGCGATCGCAGCACCGTCGCGCGGCTCGAGCGCAGCCTCGCGGAACTCTCGGGTCGCGGCGAGCGCTTGCGTGCCGAGATTCTCGCCGGTGCGCGTCAGCAGGGCGAGATCCTCGGCACCATCGTCGGTCTGCGTGAGGCCCTCGGCCTCGGCGTGGGCGAGGCGATGCGCGCGCACGACGTCCTCGCTGCCGCGCGTACGCGCTTCGACGCGGAGCGCGCACGCATCACGGAGCACGAGCTCGCGATGCGTGAGATCCGCGTGCGCATCGAGCGCACCGAGAAGCGCGCGACCGAGCTCACCATCCGCGCGCGTGAGCTGGTGCTCGAGCATGACCATCTGCTCGCGCACATCGGCGAGCGGCACCGCGTCGATCTCCGCCGCGTGCTCGGCGACTTCCACGATCGCCAGCTCGACGCGCAGAGCAAGGCGCGCGTCGACGAGTTGCTGAAGCTCGTCGAGCGCATGGGCGAGATCAACCTCACCGCGATCGAGGAGTACGAGGAGCAGGCGAAGCGCTTCGACTACTACGCGGGCCACAAGAAGGATCTCGAGGAGGCGCTCGACCAGCTCGAGAAGGCCATCCGCAAGATGAACATCGAGAGCAAGCGCCTCTTCAAGGAGACGTTCGCCGAGGTCAACGCGCGCTTCAAGCGCGTCTTCCCGAAGATGTTCGGTGGTGGTCAGGCCGAGCTGCGGCTCACCAACCCGGACGACGTGCTCGAGAGCGGCGTCGAGATCATCGCGCAGCCTCCGGGCAAGCGGCTCGGCTCGCTCGAGCTCATGTCCGGCGGCGAGAAGGCGCTCACCGCCGTGTCGCTCATCTTCTCCATCTTCCAGTACAAGCCGTCGCCCTTCTGTCTGCTCGACGAAGTCGACGCGCCGCTCGACGAGGCGAACAAGGGTCGTTTCGCAGATGCGATTCGCATGATGACGGATCAATCGCAGTTCATCGTGATCACGCACAGCAAGCGCACGATGGAGACCGCCGACGTCCTCTACGGCGTGACGATGGAGCAGCCCGGCATCTCGAAGCTCGTGAGCGTCGAGCTGCGCAAGTCCGAGGCGAAGCGCGCGGCGCCGCCGCAGGGTGTCGCGGTCGCGTGATGTGCAGGAGGACGCGGCGCGTCGCAGCGTCGGGGGGATGATGTGACGCAGGAAACGGGGCAGGGCGGCGGAGCGCCCGGGACCGAAGGCGCGGGGACCGTGTCGGGGTCGGGCGATGTGGCGCGGGGGCCGGGGATGCCGCCGCCGCTGCCGCGGCGTGCGCCGCCGGGGCCGCCGCCGCCGCTGCCGCGTCCCGCGACGTCGAGCACGTCTGGGACGACGAGTGCATCGGCGCCGTCGACGCACCCCACGCCGCACGGGACGCCCGCGCCGGTTGCCTCCGCTGCGCCGCGTTCTCCTTCGCCGTCCGCGGGCGCTGCGCGACTTCCTGCGCCGGGGCGCCTGCCACCGCCGCGCGCGATTCCGACTCCCACGGCTTCGCCGTCGCCGCGGCCGTTCCCGTCTGCTGCGCCGCGTCCCGTGGCACCGTCGTCCGATGCGCAGCCGCGCGCGCCGCGAGCCGCCGAGCCGGAGCAGATCGCGTCGTCGGCGTCGCCGGGCGCCCCCCTCGTGGCCGCGCAAGCGGAGCGCGGCTCGCCCTCGAGTGCCCCTCCCCCCGCATCCTCGGCGTCACGCTCGAGTCTGCCGCCGTCCCCCTTCTTCGCGCGGCGTCCCACGGATGCGCCGCCGGTCGCGGCGGCCCTCGACACGGGGCGCATCGCCGCCCTGCAGCGCGACGTCGCGCTCGCGCTCGAACGCGCGACGGCGGCGGAGGAGTCGCTCGCTGCGCTTCGTGCCGTCGTCGCAGCGCTCGAACAGCGCGCCGCGGCGACGGACGCGCTCACGACGACACTGGGCGCGCACACGACGACGCTGGGCGCGCATGCGGCGCAGTTGGAAGCGCTCACCGCGAAGCACGCCTCGCTGCAGACCCGGTTCGACACGGCGGCTGCGCAGGTGTCGGTGTTGCAGGCGCAGAGCGATGCCTTCGCCTCGAAGGAAGCGGCCTGGATCACGCGCCTCGACGCGCTCGCGGCGCAGGCGTCGGCGACGCAAACGCAGCTCGACGCGCTCGCGGCGCAGGCGTCGGCGACGCAAACGCAGCTCGATGCGCTTGCTTCGCGGGAGGCGGAGTTCGTCGCGCGGCTCGATGCGCTTGCTTCGCGGGAGGCGGAGTTCGTCGCGCGGCTCGATGCGCTCGCGGCTGCGCAGGCCGAGGAGCGCGCGGGGCTCGACGCGCTTGCGGTGGATCAGGCCCCGACGCAGGCGCGGCTCGATGCGCTCGAGGCGTCGCGGACGGCGCTCTCCGGGGGCTTCGACTCGGTCGTCGCGACGCTCGTCGACGTGCAGGCCGCGCTGGTTGGCGTCGAGTCGCGCGAGACGGCGCTCGCCGCCCGCGTCGAGTCGCAGGCGAGCGCGCTCCTCACGCTGCGCGCGGGCGGAGTGCTTCGCGACGACGCTGCCGTGCGCCGAGCGGAGCCCGTGGCGACGGAGGCGCGCTCCGAGGCATCGCCGTCGGGCGTGGAGGCCGTCGCTGCAGAGGCATCGCCGTCTGGCGTCGATGCCGTCGCCGCCGACTCGCCGCCGACGCGCGCGCCCGTCGAGCTTCGCCGCATCAAGGGCATCGGCCCGAAGTTCGCGCAGGCGCTCGCGGCCGCGGGCATCGTCGATGCGGCGTCGATCGCCGACTGGTCGGCGGCGGATATCGCGCGTGCGGCGGCGATCGTCGGCGTGCGCCCGGAGCGCATCGAGCGCGACGATTGGGTCGGTCAGGCGCGCGCGCTGTGCGCCGCGCCGTGAGTGGGTCGGTCAGGCGCGCGCGCTGTGCGCCGCGCCGTGAGTGGGTCGGTCAGGCGCGCGCGCTGTGCG
>Ga0172372_10011746_pt1 | contig 11100 bp, 4 predicted proteins | sample LakKiv5m_2_FD_114544 | JGI IMG/M metagenome (GOLD analysis project Ga0172372, IMG submission 114544) | Freshwater microbial communities from Kabuno Bay, South-Kivu, Congo - kab_092012_9.5m | ecosystem: Environmental > Aquatic > Freshwater > Lake | place: Democratic Republic of the Congo... | reverse complement strand
CGATGACCTCTGGCTCCTCAGTCACTGGCTCCTCAGTCACTGGTTCCTCAGTCACTGGCTCCTCTACTACTGGCTCCTCTACTACTGGCTCCTCTACTACTGGCTCCTCTACTACTGGTTCCTCTACTACTGGTTCCTCGGCAACCGGTTCCTCAGCAACCGGTTCCTCTGCAATCTCAATCGGTGGCTTCACGCCTCCCGGAGGCACACCCACCTCGATCACAGGTTCACCGTCGACGGGCTGCATTCGACGATCGGTGGCTTCCGGAGCGATCAGCTGGGTCTGATTCAGACGTTCCAGCGGGAATCCATACCGCAACGCTTCCTCAAACGTCCCGAACGGTGCGCCACCGTCTTTGCCGACAGCCGGCAGCAAGTACAGAATGTCCTGTGCGAATCTGTCAACGACCGCTGAAACACCCTGCGGCAGCACCAGTTCCGGGTGATCAAACGGAGCCTTTCGGTACTTCACTCGCGGGTCCGTCAGGTGCAGCATGAATTCGACCACTGCGGCGATCTTCTCCGGGTTGTCCTGCAGCTCGGGAATGCCACCAACATCCGGATCAAGATCCCGCTTGTTGGTGTTTCCGAAGTCGGACCCGCGAGTATAGAACTGAACGACTTCTTCCAGTGACTTCATGCCGCCGTTGTGCATGTAGGGCCCCGTCAGCTCAATATTTCGCAGAGTCGAAGACTTGAAGGCACCATCCACGGCAACTCGATCACGCGGTCGCACAATCACTCGTTCATCGGGATTTCGCCCCTGCTGCTCCTGCCGGCTGTAAGACAGCGGGCCGAACTTCGGATGCCTGGCCCCCAGCCCGATGTCTTCGGCCGTGGGTCGCACACCGATATTATAGAAGCCACCATCATAGAAGGCGGCCCCGACAGCCATCGGCATGAACTCAATCAAACCTTCCTCGCCACCCCCACGCAGCTCCTTCACTGTGGCACCAGCAAACTGCGGACCACCATGACAGTTAATGCATTTGCCTTCATTCAGGAAGATGCTGAGCCCTGCTTTGGCTTTGGCTGACAGAGCACTTTGATCACCCCTGGCAAACTTGTCATAGGGCGCCTGATCAGAGACCAGAGTGGACTGGTACATCATCAGGGACAGGCCCCAGAACAGCGAGAAATTAGCCTCCATCTGAGTATAGCCACCAGAAGTAATCTCTTTTGAAGACCACCACTCCGGACGAAACGCTTCACGCACCAGGCGGGCGTAGCCAGCCTTTTCAGCATCGAGGCCACGACCACTGTAGTCCACATACAGTCCCAGCACGCTGTCGCTGCTGTCCACTTTCTGCTGCGCCAGCGGTCGCAGCGAAAACAGCTTGCGAGCGACATCGGGGAACTCACGAGCAATCCAGGACATTTCAACAGAGCTGTTCACGGGACCCACAGCCTGAGAAGCCAGCGAAGCATTCCGTAGCAGGATCCGCACTCGTTCCAGCTTTCCGGATGCATCAGCCTTCAGCACGCGAGCATCCGGGTCAAGATCGCCGAACGCGTTGACCCCGTTGAAATAGTTGTTGGCCCGACCATCCCAGAACGTGCGGTCAAAGAAGACCGCATTGATGGAGGTCGGAGCATTGCGGCTGGTCACCTGACGAACATTCACGCCACCGATGTTAAAGATCTCGTCTTCGTCAGCGTGAACCAGGATCTCATCCACTGCACTGCCCGGGATAATCCCCTTAAACTTCGCCTTGCGAACACCGGCCGATCCATGCACTTCCAGAGTGTCAAAGATCAGACGGTTGCCACGGTCAGCAAATCCAGGCTCGTCACCAGGCACAAGCGGGTTTGCGAAGCGATGGAATGGGTAGTCCTCCGGACGCATCTGCACATTGACGCCACGGAAACCCGCCAGAGCTTTGGCTTCCAGAGCCGCCCCCTGATCCGTCTGATGGCCAAACTGACTGCCTGGAGCACCAGGATTCAGAGTGTGCTTCGTGCGCATGTCAGCACCAGCGTGCCAGTGACAGGTGGCACACGCGGTGCGACCGTCCGACCCGACCTGCATATCCCAAAACAGCGCCTTGCCCAGCAAAACAGCCTTCTGGCGATCCATTACGTAATCGTCCAGATCGGGTGGCAGCGGAATGGGTTCAGCGTCCAGAGGACCGGGGGCCACAGGAGGCGCCAGGACCTGAATATCGGTGATCATCGGGCCGTCCGGCATTCCCGGATTTTCCGATGAAAACCGCAGGCCGACGGCACTGGCACTGGGAGTAAAGGTCGTTTCAATCACCTGCCACTGCGGATTTTCAAAGGACCAGTCCGCCGGTCGAGCCACATCAAACACCTGTCGCTGCAAACCGAACAGCACAGAGACCCGACGGATTCGATCCGGGTTTGTGGTCCAGTTGCCGCTGAGCAGAAAACGCAGCGTGTACTGAGTTCCACGCTGCAGTTGCAGGGTCTGAAACATGGACCCGGACCGATTGCCGTTCAGATCCACCACATGCATGTCGGGCCCTGGAACAGCGACCTGCCCCACATGCAGTCCGACGTTGCCGAGATCCACGGACCACGCACCGATCTTTGCCCCCGCCCGTATCAGGTGCTCGCCCGGAGCGAACCCCGGAACAGAGAGCTGTCCGTCTGCGACCAGGTCCTGCGCCGGCAATGCCGCAGCACCGCCGATGGCCACACCTGTAAGTAACAACATCTTCACTGCCAGACCGCGCAATTCGCGCAGCCCGACACCCGTTGCCTGAAACCACATAGCCCCGTCCCCCCCAAGGTTCGCTGCATAACGACCGAAAAGTTACACGAGGCGGCTTGCCCAAAGTTGCAGAAACCAGCACTTCACAGTGCGGTGTTCGTCAGGATGCCGCGCACACAATCTGTCAACCGGAGCAACGAACGTGCCGAACTCAAACGATTGGTGGATGTGGCGAAAAGGCGACATCTGCTTATCAGTTACACCCCCTGATTTCCTCGGAAAAACAATAGTTGCAATCCTCGCCGCGATTCCGGGGCTGCTTAACCACTGGAAGCAGAAAATGCGTTACCAGCAACAAGACATTGAGGTCCTGACTTCATGAGTTACCGTTACAGTTGCTTTACAGTTTGTTTTGACGTTTAGTTTAGGATTCGCCATGCGGGGTCGGTGACCGGCCGCGCTGTTCAGCGGCCGAACAGTCTTCTCAGCGGGCTGCGTCGAGTACTGCGGATCCGCAGTCCGCGATCCAGTCGCAGCAGGTCACCGATAAGCTCGTCTGCCGATTCGTATCGATCCTCAGGCTGTTTCTGCAGGCAGTTCAGAATGATCATTTCCAGTCCTCCGGGAAACTCGGGACACAGCTCGCGAGGCGGCAGCGGGGGCTGCTTCAGGATCTGTTCCTGCAGTTGCCGGCGGTCTTCATGTGAGAACGGCGAACACTGCAGGCTAAGTTCGTACAGGGTGGCACCCAGTGAGTAGCAGTCAGCGGCGGCGGAAGTCTGCCCGGCGAATCGTTCGGGCGCCATGTATTTCAAAGTTCCGCCACCTTCCTGATCACCTGCTGCACCAGTTGCCGAACGGGGCTGGCTGGCGGCTGCGGTGATTGGCCGCGACAGTCCGAAATCGGTCACCCACACCTGACACCCCAGCCCGAGCAGCAGATTGGCGGGCTTGACATCATTATGGCAGATACCAGCCTGATGGGCGGCTCGCAGTGCCTGAGCAGCCTGCAAAGCGATGCTGTTGAAAGCTGCCCACGAGTCTGTGTGCAGCGGTACATCCTGAGCATTTTCGGGGCTGGCCATGGCTGCAGGCTCAGCCGCAGCGACTCCCGCCTGCTCGGTCATTTGTCGCAGACTCACCTGACCCTGGCTGCCCAGCGTCTGAATAACACGATCGAGGCCTACACCGGGAATCAGCTGCATGGCGATGTAGCTGTAGCCGTCTTCCTGGCCGTATCGAAACACGGGCACGATTCCGGGGTGCCGCATTTCGCTGGTGGTGCGGGCTTCGGATTCGAACCGCGCCACCCATTCCGGGACAACGGCCGCCCGCCACGGCAGAATTTTCAGGGCTACCAGATGCCCGCTGTTTTGATCCCGGGCACGAAAAACCACTCCCATGCCGCCGCGTCCGATTTCCTGGAGCAGTTCGAAGTGTCCGAGTCTTGAAAAGGGGAAGCTGCCGGGCATGTTGCGGCGAATGGACCGGGATTCACGATCAAGCCGGGCTCGTTCCAGCATTGCCAGCACGGGAAACACTTCGCGGATGCGTTCGGCATGCGGCGGGAATCGGCGGGCGTAGAGTTCGATGGACGGACGACCTCCCCGTCGCAGCTCTTCGACGAACTGCGAGACCAGCATTTCGAGGGGGGCCCGTGCCCGCTGTCCGGACTGTTCGTCTTCGGCCGGCAGTCCGAGGAGCTGAAACCCGGTTTCTTCGCTGTCCGATTCATTTGTCACCTGACGGGCCTCCTGAGCAGTTGAACACCGAGCTGACAGTGAAAAGGTGTCATTGCCGGGAGATCACAGACGCGAGGGACAAAACCGTGGCTTGAGCATTCGGGCCCGAGCACTGCCGCTAAAAAGGGTTGCATTTTATAGACAAAATGTGCCGCCGGGTGGCACATTCGGACCTTTGTTCTGTGCGATATAATACCGTATTTCGGCCGTGTTGTTCGGGCGAAAACTGCGATTTTTCGGGTGTTGAGTGCGGTATCTGTGTATTGCGAGCGGGCAAATTCCGGGGGCATTCGCGGGCGAGGCGGACGGGTTTTCGCCTTGTCCGAGCCTGTTTTTGCCTCGTCCGGCACTCAAACCTGAGACAGCTTGCAGTTTCAATCCTGCGCTGATACTGTGGCGGCTGAAATTTCTGCCGCTCGCGGCAGCCGTTGATTTTGCGCGCACATCGCGCGCGGGCTGATGCTGCCTTTTCTGTGGCCTGTTTTCTTCACAAGGTTCTTTCAATGAAGTACGTGTACACGTTTGGTGATGGGCGCGCTGAGGGTGATGCCACACAGAAGCCGCTGCTGGGCGGCAAGGGTGCAAATCTGGCGGAAATGAGCCGTATTGGGCTGCCGGTGCCAGCAGGATTCACGATCACCACGGAAGTCTGCACCTACTTTTACGCCAACCACAAGCAGTATCCTCCTGAACTGCAGGCGCAGGTCGTGGCGGCCATCGCCAATGCTGAAAACATCATGGGCGCTAAGTTCGGCGATGCAGCCAACCCGCTGCTGCTCAGCTGCCGTTCGGGTTCCCGCGAATCGATGCCCGGCATGATGGACACCGTGCTGAACATCGGCATCAACGAGAAAGTGGTGCAGGCTCTGATTAAGCAGTCGGGCAACGAGCATTTTGCGTGGGACAGCTACCGCCGCCTGATTCAGATGTACGGCGACGTGGTACTGGGCCTGAAGCCTGAAACCAAGAACGACCCGGATCACTTCGAAGAGATTCTGGAAGTGGCGCGGCACAAAGCCGGGGCAGACCACGAGAAGGACCTGTCTGTCGACGCACTGAAGCAGATCGTCAGCGAATTCAAGGCTGTCATCAGGAAGCACAAGGGCATTGATTTTCCTGAAGATCCGATGGAACAGCTGTGGGGCTGCATCGGTGCCGTGTTTGGCAGCTGGATGAACGACCGTGCTCTTGTGTATCGCCGTCAGTACGGCATTCCGCACGACTGGGGTACAGCGGTCAACGTGCAGGCGATGGTGTTCGGCAACCTGGGCGATGACTGTGCCACCGGTGTGGGCCTGACCCGCAACTGCTCGGTTGGTCTGCCCGGATTCTGCGGTGACTACCTGATTAACGCTCAGGGTGAAGACGTTGTCGCCGGGACTCGAACCCCCAAACGCATCGAAGAATCACTCAGCTCTGACGCACCGGCCGCTTACAAGCAGCTGGACGACATCGGGCGAATTCTGGAAAAGCACTACAAGGAAGTGCAGGACATCGAGTTCACCGTGCAGCGTGGCAAGGTGTGGATGCTGCAGACTCGCAACGCCAAGCGAACTGGTTTCGCGGCCGTTCGCATTGCGGTGGACCTGGTCAACGAAGGCCTGATCGATGCGAAGACTGCTCTGGAAAAACGCCGTATTCCGGCCGATGACCTGAACCAGCTGCTGCAGCCGATCTTCAATCCGCAGGCCAAGGCTGCGGCTGTGAAGGCCGATCAGTTCCTGGCCAGGGGCATCAATGCCGGTCCGGGTGCCGCCACCGGCCAGATCGTGTTCCATGCTTCCGACGCAGAAGAGCGCTGGAATGCCGACAACAATCTGCAGCTGGTACTGGTCCGCAAGGAAACCAGCCCTGAAGACCTCCGCGGTATGAAAGTGGCCAAGGGCATTCTGACGGCATTTGGCGGAGCCTCGTCGCACGCTGCTCTCGTCAGCCGCCAGATGGGCAAGACCTGCGTGTGCGGCTGTGACAAGCTGAACATTGACTACGAAGCAGGCACGGTGACCGTTGCCGGCAAAGTGCTGAAGGAAGGCGACTGGATTTCCGTCGACGGCTTCACTGGTGAAGTGTTTGCCGGCAAGATCGAAACCAGCCCGTCCGAAGTGATGGACGTGCTGATGGGCAAGCTGGCACCAGAGCAGTCCGAGATTTACGGACGCTATGCTCAGCTGATGACCTGGGCCGACCAGTATCGCACTCTGAAGGTCCGAGCCAACACGGAATCGGCCGACGCCGAAGCGTCCGTGAAGCTGGGGGCCGAAGGTGTTGGGCTGTGCCGCACCGAGCACATGTTCTTCGATCATCTCGATGAAATGCGCGAAATGATCTTCTCCACCACCAAAGTGGACCGCGAGAAGGCACTGGCCAAGCTGCTGAACTTCCAGCGTGACGACTTTACTCACCTGTTCCGCACGATGGGCAGCCGTCCGGTCACCATCCGTCTGCTGGATCCGCCGCTGCACGAATTCCTGTCAGAGCACCACCTGCACGAAGATCCGACACTGGGCGGCAAACTGGCAAAGACCTTCGGTGTCACCGAAGATCAGGTGCATCGCCGAGTGGACGAGCTGAAGGAATCCAACCCGATGCTCGGTCATCGCGGTTGCCGCCTGGGCATCGTCTATCCGGAAATTACCGCAATGCAGGCGCGAGCCATCATTGAGGCGGCCTGTGCCGTGAAGAAGGCCGGTATTGACTGCCATCCGGAAATCATGATCCCGCTGGCTGGTTACAAGACGGAAGTCGATAACCAGACGAAGATCATTCGCGACACGGCTGAGACTGTGTTCAGCGAGCAGGGCGTGAAGGTGGACTACATGGTAGGCACGATGATCGAAGTGCCGCGTGCTGCGATGACTTCGGGCGAGATCGCGAAGACTGCCGAATTCTTCAGCTTCGGCACCAACGACCTGACTCAGACCTGCCTGGGCATCAGCCGCGACGACTACAAGTCGTTTATCGGTTACTACACCGAAAACGACATCGTTCCTGCAGACCCGTTCCAGACGATTGACCAGACCGGCGTGGGCCGGCTGATGAAGACGTCGGTACAGGACGGCCGGGCAACTCGATCCGACCTGAAGATCGGGATTTGCGGCGAGCATGGCGGGGATCCGAAGTCCGTGTACTTCTGTCACGAAATCGGCCTGAACTACGTCAGCTGTTCTCCGCGACGCATTCCGATTGCTCGTCTGGCAGCCGCTCAGGCCGCCGTGGAAGCGTCAAAAGGCAAGTGATTGCCCGCAAAACGGCCGGAACAGTCCGGTGAGGCAGTGAAGCAGAAAGCCGCTGGCGAAACCAGCGGCTTTTTTGCTGCGCGGCCGCTGAGCTGCGGTGACATGACCCCGGTGTGGCTGACTTAAGGCACACAAAAAAGCACCCGGCCGGAGGCCGGGTGCTTTGATGAGAGGCTGTGTGTACAGGAAGACTACTGGACCTGGAGTGTCGGCTGGGGTGCCGGAGCATCCGCTTCGGCTTCACCGCCCGAGATTCCATTGGCGACCAGTCGCCCGAACATCTTCACAAAACCCTGCTCAAGGCGGACTCGCAGGCGAGCTCCGGTTTCGGTCAGGCGTGAGTCAATTTCGATGCGGTCATCACCTTCCTTGAGAGTTTCCAGGACGATGCGACTGCCCTGTTCGGCCCGTCGCTGCATGGCGGCAGCCTGAGCAGGATTTGGCTGGAATCCGCCGCGACCACGACCACCCCGGCCAAAACCGCGGCCAGCTCCAGGACTGCCGGGTGCTGCAGCACCAGCACCCGGAGCGGGAGCAGCGCCTGCGGCTGGGGAAGTCTCAGCGGGGGTCTGTGCCAGTGCAGCTTCCGCACCCGCAGCGGCTTCGCGTTCCTGGCGGCGAGTCATGCTGACTTCACGAGCAATTTGGGCCATTTCCACCAGCTGATTGACGTTTACAATGACGCGGAAGTTGGGTGGTGTTCGCTGGTCGGCAGCGGTCGCCTGAGCCTCTTCCAGCTTATCCATCACGCTTTTCAGCGTCGCTGTCGACTCGTCGCCACCAATGGCGCCCCAAATCGCTGTCGCACCCATACCCATCGTCATGCCCACGTTATCGCCAAATACCGCCACGGCCTCAGGTGGCTGCATCGCAAACGTCAGGCGATGCAGCATCACCCCGTGATGTTCGCCAGCGTTGATCTGCAGTTCACCCATATTCTGCACCTGCTCGATGTCCTTCAGTCGAGTCAGGACGTCCATGGCACCGGAATTGATCGCCTCGCCATCCTGCACGCGACCAGCCCACACGATCGCCAGCTTACCGGCAGAATCGCGGTAAAACTGGGCAAAAATGTCCATGTGGCCTTCCTGCAAAGTCTTCTGGATGGCAGTCATGGCCTGACCAATCGGACTGTTTTCGTCCGGCACCGGCCCCAGCTTGTTTTCTTCGATCAGCCGGGCGACCTCCAGGCGGAAGCCTTCCATCATTTCACCATAGGCCTCTTTCTCGCGATCCGCCATCAGCGATGAGATCGAGACAGACACGGCGGCGTTTTCGTCCAGCAGCGGGATGAAATAGCTGGGACGTTCGGTCGAGCTGAACATCTCTTTCAGCATCTGCGAACCCTTGATGGCGTCAATCACCATATCGAGATTCACCGCCTGCTCTTCCTCGGAAATATTCACTCCAAAGGTGATCTTCTGGCAATCCATAAACAGCATCTTGAGTGCCGCCAGTCCGCGTTCGCCTTCCGTGCGGCGAATGCGGTAAGCACCTTCAGCTTCACCGTCACGCTGCTGCAGCTGAGTGGAAATGCCGCTGTTGATCAGACCGTAAAGCAGGGTACGGGTGGCCACGGGGATGGATTCCACGTCCAGGCGCACGGCTGCGTCGTACTCCTGAGCCTGACCGGCCAGCAAATCGGCCGGGTCCGGAAATGGCCGTTCCAGAATTTTTGCATCCGGCTCGTTCCCCAGCGGAATAAATGCATACCCGTCACGCATCAGCACCGGGAACGTGCTATTCGGACCAATCACCTCGTACTGGCCTTCTACGGACCCTTTGCTGATCACTACCGGGGCCTTTTCCACCAGCTTTGTGGCCGCTTCGACCGAGTCTACTGGTACAAAAGCGACGAATTCCGGCAGCGGCGGAATGGCCACAGGCAGATATGCCATGATCCCGAACGGCTTGCCGCGATTGAAGCCTTCCAGATTGTTCATCGAGTCCTTCATGAAGTTTTCGATGATCCCAAACACCTCGCCGTGCTCAGACGCTTCGAAAATGTACTTCGACTTCGCCATAAAGCGATCAGCGCCTGAAAACGTGATCGTGAACAGCGGTCGCTTGCCTTCCTGAATCAGCTGCAGCGGATTGGCCGGCTGATCAGTTTGAGCCTGCACGACCGAATTCGGCAGACCACAGAACAATAAACCCAGTGCCAGCAACAGATGGCGAACACGCATGAGTGACATATGCAAATCCCATAAAAAACGGCTTTTCAGCACACTTCCAGCCATTTATTCGCTGAAACGGTGAGTTTCCAGGGCCCAAAACTCTGAAACCTTTGGAATTGGAAAAGGTTTCGAACAGAGAGCCGTGCAGGCCATATTTCCTGAAAAAGACTTGTTTTCCGCCGCACACAGACTCTGCCAAACACCCCGCGACAGCCGCACAAACCGAATCCACACGCCCGTTTTCACTCGCACACACTCGAAAACACAACGCCCGGCGCAACACAAAGTGTACATGTGTCACCTCTTTGTCAGACTGGGGTGTGGTGGCCGCGGCAGCCGTAACGGCGGAAGTTGCCGGGGCCGGCAGTCGTGTCTGCGGTTTCCGCAGAATGCCGACTGGCCTGGCCAGGTCACAGAGAATTTTCGTCCACTGCAGGCTGCAGTCCGTGTTGCTGGTGTTTCCGGGGCTCATTACAAACGCGTCCTCTCTTTCGAGGCGGATAGTCCGACGACATGGGCAATGCATGCCTGTGCGTCACGATCCTGGTTTGAGGAACGTCATGAAGATCGTTCAGAACTCCAATCGCTGGCTGAAGAAACTCACCCGAGCAGCAGCTTTGATGTCGCTGGCACTCGGGCCTCTGTCAGCGTATTCCCAGGACGGCGCACTGTATTCGGGGGCTCAGCCTGCCGGCGGGGCATCGGAAGCCACGGGGCTGAATCGGGATGGTTATGGTCTGCAGTTTCGAGGCGGCCATGTGGCCGGCGACACTGTGGGTCGCAACGATTCGATTTCGTTCATTGGCCTGTCGCCGTACTTTAGTGCGGGCAACAGTCTGATTTTCGGAGACACTCGACTGGGACGCGCCAACGAAGGCGGCCTGGTGTGGTCATTCGGCAGCGGGTATCGCTACTACGTGGAAGACTGGGACGTTGTGCTGGGCGGTAACGGTTACTATGACCGAGACAATCTGAGCGGCACGTATTTGAATCAGTGGGGAGCTGGTGCGGAAGTGCTGGCCCACGCGTGGGAGCTGCGTGGCAACTACTACCAGACATTTGGTGATTCTTTTGCACTGACGGGCCAGTCGGTGAAGCCGGGCAGTTCGGTTTTCACTGGCAGCAATCTGACGTTTACTCGAGTGGACGCGTTTGCGGAAGGCCTGCAGGGCTTTGACGCCGAGGCTGGTTTTCTGCTGCCCGGCGACTTTGCAGAGAAGATTGATCTGCGGGCATTTGGTGGCGGCTATTACTACGATGGCGAGGCAGCT
>Ga0172372_10011745_pt1 | contig 11100 bp, 10 predicted proteins | sample LakKiv5m_2_FD_114544 | JGI IMG/M metagenome (GOLD analysis project Ga0172372, IMG submission 114544) | Freshwater microbial communities from Kabuno Bay, South-Kivu, Congo - kab_092012_9.5m | ecosystem: Environmental > Aquatic > Freshwater > Lake | place: Democratic Republic of the Congo... | reverse complement strand
GAGGCGATGAAGGTCATGAACGAGATCAAGGCCGAGACCCGCGGCATCATCACCGCCGTCGTCGCCGAGAACTCCAAGCCCGTCGAGTTCGGCCAGGCGCTGTTCAAGATTCGTCCGCTCTAATCCCGGTCCACCGCCGGGCATTCCCTTCCTCCGATGTTCGAGAAAGTCCTCATCGCCAACCGTGGCGAAATCGCCGTCCGCATCATCCGCGCGTGCAAGGAGCTCAACATCCGCACCGTCGCGGTCTATTCCGAGGCGGACGCCAACTCCATGCACGTCCAGATGGCCGACGAGGCCATCTGCATCGGCAAAGGCCCGAGCAAGGAAAGCTATCTCCGCATTGACCGCCTCATCAGCGCCGCCGAGATCGCCGACGTGGACGCCATCCACCCCGGCTACGGCTTCCTCTCCGAGAATGCCCACTTCGCCGATGTCTGCGAGAGCTGCAACATCCGCTTCATCGGCCCCAGCTCCCGCGCGATGAACGCGATGGAGGACAAGCAAGTCTCCCGCGCCCTCGCCAAGAAGGCCGGCGTCGCCACCCCGCCTGGCTCCGAGGGCATGGTCGAGAGCGAGCAGGAAGCCCTCACCACCGCCAAGAAGATCGGCTACCCGGTCATGATCAAGGCCATCGCCGGCGGCGGCGGACGCGGCATGAGGGTCGCCCACAACGACATTTCGATGATCAAGGGCTTCCACACCTGCCGTTCCGAGGCCGAGAAGGCCTTCGGCAACGCCGGTGTTTACATCGAGAAGTTCATCGAAAACCCCCACCACATCGAGTTCCAGATCCTCGGCGACACCCGGGGAAACTTGATCCACCTCGGCGAGCGCGACTGCTCCATCCAGCGCCGCAACCAGAAGCTCATCGAGGAATCCCCCTCGCCGCTCTTCGACCGGAAGGACTTCCGCGACCTCCGCAAGAAGATGGGCAAGGCCGCCCTCAAGATCGCCGAGGCCGCCAACTACACCAGCGCCGGCACCGTCGAGTTCATCGTGGACGACAAGGCCAATTACTACTTTCTGGAGATGAACAAGCGCATCCAGGTCGAGCACCCCGTCACCGAGGAAGTCACCGGCGTGGACCTCGTCAAGCAGATGATCCTCATCGCCGCCGGCGAGCAGCTCCGCATCAGCCAGGGCGACCTCACCGCGCGCGGCCACGCCATCGAATGCCGCATCAACGCCGAGGATCCCTTCGACGACTTCCGCCCCTCGCCCGGCCGCATAGACATGTATTACGCCCCCGGCGGCCCCGGCGTGCGCATAGACAGCCACGCCTACGCCGGCTACACCATCCCGCCCTACTACGACTCGATGATCTCCAAGCTCATCGTCTGGGGCCGGGACCGCCGCGACGCCATGGAACGCATGAGCCGCGCCCTGAGCGAATACATGATCACCGGCATCAAGACCACCATCCCCTTCGAGCAGGCCATCCTGCAGGATCCCAACTTCCGGCGCGGCGTCTATTCCACCAACTTCATCGAGCAGCTCCTCGGCGGTGGCCGGCGGGAGCTGATCGAGGAGAAGGCGTAAGCCATCTGGCGGCGCTTGCCTTCCCCCCCGGCAGAACACATGGCGCTTCAGACAGGCGGCGCTGCTGAACAGCGCGATTCCGACACCGCTGCTAGTCATCCGTGCGCATGGTCCAGTCACCCGCCCAAGGGTTGACGATCCCATAGCGTCCCCACGTTTCCTTCGGCTCCTTCACCTCAATGTGACCGTCGCAGTAGGCATAGACGAACTTGCCGCCGTGGTAAGCCTTCGCCTTGTTTCCGCCGATGCCGAATAGCTGGTTCGATGTGCCGCGCGTGACGCTGAAATGATCGTTGCCGGCGAAGTTGCGCGCATCAGGCCGCTCGACGAACAGCAGCGTCGTCATCGGCGATCCAATCTGGTGCTCACGTAGGATTGCCGTCGGCACCGAGGGGTTGACGGTTGGCCCCCAGAATGATGAGTAGTAGATGCCCACTCCACCATCCTTCACCGAGAGCAGCGGCCGGCCAAAGTTCATGCCGCTCATGTTTGCCTCCGACATCGAGTAGGTCCGCCGCCAGGTGTCCGGCGTGGTGAAGCTGGGCAGCGGCTCGGCCTTGTCCTCCGGGCAGAGCAGCACCCGCGTGCGCTTGGCGATGGGAATGCGGTTGGCCTGCTTCTCCGCTTCGGTCACGCGCTTCCCGAGAAACTCGTAGAGCTGGTCGTCAAAGGAATAAATCCGCTCCCCGGGCGTGCCCATCGGGTCAGGCCGGTAAATGGCCAGCGGCAGCGCCTCCGCGTTCGCATCCACGTAGCCCGCGTTGGCCAGGTTGAGCTGCTTCAAATTGTTCTGGCATTGCACGGTCCGCGACTTCGCCTTGGCCTGGCTCAGGGCGGGGACAATCATCCCCATCAGCAGCCCCAGGATGCCGATGACCACCAGCAGCTCGATTAGCGTGAACGCGCGTAACTGACGCCGAAAATGGTGGACGAAAAGCTTCATGGTTTCGACAGCACTGGCACGCTCGCAGCCTCGGCTCGCCGTCGCGTGCCCACAACACCCGGTTGTGAAAACAATCCCTTCAAGCGCCTCCTCAGGCGCACGATGCCGCGGAGGTCTTCCCCAACCGTGCGCAGCACTTTCACCGTGCTGTCCCGGTCTTCCTGCCAGCGCACCGGCAGGTCGTGAATGCGAAAGCCCGCCTTTTCTGCCAGCACCAGCAGTTCCGTGTCGAAGAACCAGTGATTGTTCTCCACCAAGGGCAGGAGTGTTTGTGCTGCTCGACGCGAAATGGCCTTGAAGCCGCATTGCGCGTCCGAGAACCGCACGCCGAAGGCCGCCCGCAGCAGGCCGTTGTAGCCGCGCGATAAAAGTTCCCGCTGCCACGAGCGTTGCGTGCCTTCCGTCTGAAGCAATCGGGAACCCACCGCCAAGTCCGCCCCGCCCGACGCCACCACCTGCACCAGTTCCGGGAAGCTCGCGAGGTCCGACGACAAGTCCACATCCATGTAGCTGCACACCTCGGCATCGCTGGACAACCAGACGTGACGCAAGGCACCGCCCCGCCCTTTTGCTTCGATTCGCACGACGCGCGTTCGGGGAAACTCCTCCGCCAATCGCCGCGCGATGTCCGGCGTTCCATCCGTCGAGGCATTGTCCGCGATGACCAGCTCGTAATCGCAGGTCAACGTCTCCGCGAGGAAGGGCGCAAGCCGGCGGATGCCACGCTCCAAGCGCCGCTCCTCGTTGAACACGGGGATGGTGACGTTCAGTTTCATTCGCTCGATGCTGGCTCTGGCTGCACTCGGCGATAGCACACTTGATGGCCGATGGTAGTCATGCGTGTGTAGTTGGAAGCGAGGTGTGCGAGAAAGGTTTGGTCCTTAAACAGGTTATCAGGGATCGCGATCAGTTCTGGCTTCCGCTGGCGGAGGCAGGCGACCAGTTCCTCCGGAGGCAGTCTTCCGGCCAGCAGCCGTTTTTTGGACAACACACAGATCTCGGGTGGAACCATCATCCCTAGACGGAACGCGTGAATCGGTGAATCCGTGAACACCCACTGGGGCTGCTGTTGCATTTGCGCCTTCCACTCGCGCCAAGCCCGTCCGACGGTTTCTCCCTCCGGGCGCAGGCCAGTCGCCCCCACCCACCAGCCGTTTACCGTCTGAACCGTGACGGCAGCCAACAACACCGCCCCGACTCCAGCCGCCAGATAGGCCCGGACCCCGGTCCCATCGCGGCGGGGCTCCAACCGCCACAAATACGTGGCCAGTGCACGGATTCCCACGGCGGCCAGCCAGCCCAGCGGAACGGCGAAGTGGAGGAGATAAAAATCCCAGAAGGGCCGGTAAAAGCGATGCGCCACATACGCGGACACGAGCATCCAGAACGGAAACAAACCTTGCCAGTCACGGTGATAAACCAAACTTCCCAGGCCGACGAACGCCAGCGCCATCAACGGCCAGAGCCGGATGAGCTCAGCATCCAGCGTCATCACTCCGGGCATGGCCGCAAAAGCCGCCCGCACTGCTCCGTCGAAATGCAGCCCCAACAATGCCGCGAGCGATTCTCCGGGCACCGCAGTTTGCACCGCCAACCATGCCAATCCTGCCGTCCCGCCAAACTGCGCCAGCGCGCTCACCCAGCGGGACCACGCTCCTCGACCGCTCATCAACCACCAATGGATGGCTACTGGTGGAGCCAGCAATAGCGCGGTCAGTTTGGTTTGCAGCGCCAGTCCGAACAAAGCACCACCAACCCACAGTGAGCGACCTCGGGGTAATTCTTCTGCCTTCGGCCACGCCCAATACGCAGCCCACAACGCCAGCGCATAAGCCGGCAAGCTCATCAGTGCCGCCCCGCTCAACATCCACACTACCGGAACGCTGAACATCAACCCCACCGCCAGTCCGGCCGTCCATCCATCCGCTGCCTGCTTGGCCAGCCAAGCCAGTGTTCCGGCCAGCAACCCGGCGCACGCCCAGGATACCGCGCGGGCCGCGTTCACGCTGGGTTCCGCGAGCCGAAACATCAGTGCGAGGGCGAACGTGTGCAACGGTGGCTGATCATTCCAGAGTGCCCCGTAAAGCGGCTCGCCCCGCAACCACAACTGCGCCTTCATCACCTCGATGCCCTCGTCCACGTGGTAATCGTATTCCGGCTTGTCCCAGGCCAGGCCTGCGAACAGCAGGAACACGCCTACCCCCACGCCCCAAGCCAAACGCCGCCCGGAACCCCGCCGGGCTGGCTCGGACTGCGGAATCTGTTTGGGCTCAGTTGACATCGGGAGGAACGCGCCGCGCACGACGCCAACGCCAGACCAGCACCCCTGCGATTGACACGGCCAAGGCGACCGTGACCCACAGCCGGACCTTGCCCCAGAAGCCCGTGATGCGCCGATACTCCGCCACCGGCACGCTGCGTTCCGGCCAGTTCTTGGTCTTGGCCACGTAGGACACCGGCCCGGCCTGCACCGGTAGGTTTGTCTTCACTCCGTCCTGAGTCGTCACGGAAACCTGGCGGGCGGGCGTGATGGCCCGGTAATCCACCACCGGCAGGCCTGGCTTCAAGCTGGGTTCCAGCAGCGCGGCGCTGATGCTGGTGCTGAAGTTGGTAACCTCCAGACGCACCCGCTTGAACGGCGCGAGATGCGTCTTGGAAAAGTTTTGCACCACGCCAAAGACCGTGAAGGTGCTTCGCTTTGGATACCTCGTGTCGCCGGACTCGCCCCACTCCTCCACTTCATACACCGCATTGGTAAAGCCCCGCTCGAACGGCCGAGGCACCAAGTATTCGTGCAGGCCCTTCGTTCCCCAGGTGCGGTTGGTGCCGTCGTTTTGATAACTGATGAAGGAGGGGAAGAGATGCGACGTGCCGGCCACCCGCCACTCCGCCGCCTGCCACCAGCTCGTGAAAGTGTTGTTCACCCGCACCACATCCCAGAGGCACGGCAGGGTGTGGGTGGGCTGCTTTTGGAGTGTCTTCAGAAATGGCGGCGAGGCCAGGGCCAGCCAGAGATAGCCTGCCATGCCTCCGGTGGTCGCCAGCGGAATGGAGGAGTCGTGAACTGTGGCCACCCCGCCCTTGTTGGCGTTCGTGCCCATAAAACCCGTGACCTCCCCCACCCGATTGTCCGCCGTAAGCCCCACGTCACAGAAGCGCACCTTGGTGCCCTCCTCCCATTGCAGCACCATCCGCCAGCGCCCGCCAGCGCTCGCCAGCCAAAAGGTATTGGTCCGCTCAGGCAAATTGGAACGCGGCAACTCCAATGCACGGAAAGCCCGACCCTCCAAGACCCAGCCAAGAGGCGTCTCATGGGAATTCGCAGCAGCTGGCCCGCGCAGCGCTGCCACGCTCAATGCCAGCCAAATACACCAAACATTCCGGTGGGTTCGATCCTTCAATGGCTGCGTCGTAAGAAAGCTGACATGCCCTCAGGAGGAAGCCACGAGCGAACAGATTCAGGAGTAGGAAACAGGTTGGTATTGATTGTCTCAAATTGCCCCCTGATATTTGCATACACGGCTTGGATTACTCCTTCGCCAGCTAGAAATTTTCGCCATTCAGCCTCCGGAAGCTTGGCCATGGACTCCGCTAAGGTCTCAGTTGGTGGCGAGAGGATGAGTAACACCTCCAGTGGTGGCGGCGGCAGAAGTGCGCGGTTCACCCAATCGTGACAGGCAGCATACTCCTCCGCTTGCACCGTGCGATAGATTAGTCGTGGCAAGTCTTCCAGAGGTTTTATCGTCGGGTCAATTCTGACAAGGCTGGTCGCGGCGAGCTGATTTGTTCTCAAGTTGCCTATCCACTTCTCGGACCTGCTTACGAGTAAGGCGAGGCGTCCGATCATGGCTTCCGCTTTAGGCATTCCTAACAAGTCCAATTGGAATGGAGCTAGCGCCCCAACTTTTTCCGAAAAAAGGGACACACAGGGGTATCGTTTCGCTCTCGGCCACAAGAACTGATTCGTGAGTTGCAGTGTCGGTGGAGTCATGTGCAACTGCTGCGCCATTTTTGTGTAATACACTCTTCGAATCCAATTCGATCTCTCCGTAGCCCAGATGACGTTACTTTTACTCGAATAATCTCGATTGATTCCCGTTAGCAAATGCCGCCGGACCGCCATCAAATTGCTTCGTTCGGCCCTTTCCCGCCACTCCCGCATAGATCTGATGAGCAATTGCATACGTTCCTCTGGTGGAATGACAGCGAACTCCCGGTCGAAATGCGCTTCAAAGCGCCGTCTCAATTCTGCCTCTGGCATTTCGCGGTGTTCCGTTGCGAACAAGTCCAGATATTCACGCGATTGCTCCATCTCCCGGGCGATCTTAGGTGCCGGATCGGCATAGTCCGGACATACTTGGCGTATCTCGGCATCTGAGAATATGCGATTGGCCATGTCAATCAGAAACCGGTTTATAAAAATGCTGCGGTAAGTTGTATGCACGAAGTGCATCAGAGCGTTGCTGGCCCCGGTTTCTGTGTCTTTTCGCCGAAGAAGGTTTTCGAGTTCCACCTCCAATGCGGCTGGATTGGTCCAAGAAATCTGCTTCACGAAACCGTCCGTGAAATCTGCCTCAGCGACAGCGACGACATTCGACACTCTCAAGACAGAACCGTCCTTGAGCATGCCAATGACCTCGTTCGCCGAAATTGGCTGCGGGGCGGTAGTCTGCGCGTTTGCCTCAAAAAGCAATGCAACAGAGCAAAAGATGATTGCCCAGCAATGCGCCTTAGTCGGGTTCCGTAATGACATGATACGATCTACAATCGTAGATTGCGCTGCTAGCTACTGCCGCTCTGCCAATCTTATTGTAACTGAACGCTCGCGGTTGACGTAGTATACTGTGCCTCAGCACAAAGCGTAGCACCAATCTGATCATGAGGCGCTGCCGTGAGAATCTGATCAACGGTCACAAGAATGCTCCCTTGGCCCTGTGCGTTGATTCGCTGCTTCTTGGCAGCCCCTCCAGAGCGTTTATACTTGTAAGTTTGACCTGGTATATTTGTCACTTCTTCTGGTCCCCCGGACCACGCTATTCCATCCGTAATAGAATCGCCTACGACCCCCTCGCTTATCGCTTTCAGTCCCCAGCGATATAAAATATCGGATTGGCCACTCCCAGGAACTTGAAATACCCACCATTCCGCAGTGGAGGAATAGTCCGAAAAGGTCACGACACGTTCCACGCTAATCCCCATAAACCCGACAACCGCACCACTTGTCTTTACCTTTACTTTGATCCCGGCAAGTGAAACTGCAATTTTCAGCTTTTGAGCTGGAGTCGCCCCCCCGGGGTGCTGGCTGAAGCGTGGTGCGCCATAAGCATCATCCCAGCTCACATGATAGTAATGCTGATCTGTCTCTGTCGCGGTCGTTTGCGCAATAGTTTCCTGCTCATACAACCCTGTCTGCTTGGTCCAAGTCAAAACTGCGTATTCAACAGTCATCGAGCGCTGTGAAATTCCCAGCAGGTCATTTAGGCCTTGAAAAAAACCATCAGTCGGAAGACCGGGGTCCATGTTTTTCAATTCGATTGCGATTCTTTGCTTTTCTGTGGGCTCCTTATATTTCACCTCCGGGTCCGAGAAGAGTAGTTTACCGAAAAGGTCGGATGGATCCGCCGATTCTGAAATTGGTTCGCGGTGATTCTTATCGGAGCCAACATAAATATCTTCACCACCGACTTTGAAAGTAACCGTGCGGTTTCCCGGATCAGGTCCAGTAACAGTAGCATCATAACCGAAGTCATCAACGGTGCCGACCAGTTCAAGCTCCACTTTGATTGCTTTCAACTCTGCCGACGCGCTGACAGTCTGTCCGGCAACCGTTACATCCACACTGGCAGAGTGTTCCCCGGGCGAAGGTGTGCAGGTGGCAGTCTCGCCGGAGCCGCTCACGGCACCGGACCAGTTGTAGGTGATTGGTTCGCCCAGATCCCCGTTCACGCAGACACCAAAACCAGAGGATTCCTCGGCTTTGGCTGGCTCGTCCAAAGGGAACGCTTCGACTGTCAACTCGATCGACTTGTAGCCTTTGCCGAACGCATTAGTGCCGCCCACGACGCCCACTCCGTAGTATCCACCTGAAGTCCAGTTGTTTTGAGCAGTTGAATTATCGCCCCCATCGGGTGTAACCGGACCATACCAAGATGGCCCGCTTGGGTGATTGCCCCCATCCTGTGTGGCGGTGAAGGTAACGACATTGTCATAAGGAGCTGCGTCGGCCGGCGAGGCAGTTATGCCAGTGAGTTTATGGACGTTGACCGAGCAAGTGGCCGTGGCGCTGCCATAGGTGGCGGTCACCGTAATCATACCGCCTTCAGTGCCAGCCGTCACGTTATAGGAGGAAACGCCATAACTTGTGCTTGATTCACCGCTCGCTGACACTCCAGCAAGCGTCCAACTGACTTCGCCCGAACTTGAGTAGGGATCGCCGCCGGTGATCTCGGCGGACACTGAGAATGCCTCTCCGGCCCAGACATCGGTCGCGCCGCAGGACAAAGTCAAGGTGACCGGGTCGGCGGCCTGCGCTTGCCGCGCCGGCCAGGCCATCAAGCCCAGCATCACGATGATGCCAAGCAACCGCCCTATCGCACTGCTAAGGCGAGGGCGAGATTCCGCCGGGGAGGAGATGCGTGCCAGTGGAGTCGTTTTGGTTGTTTGCGTTGATGTGTTCATGGGAAATTTGCCTCTCTGATTTTGGATTGTCATCACTTAACCTGTGAACGCCCTCCCGGCGGGAGGTGGAATTCCTTGCGGGCACCGGTGCTGGCGGGGTCGTGTCATAGCCCTTCGGCGGCGGCGGCGAACTGGATGGTCATGCGGCCTTGCGGTGTTTTTCTCTCAAGCGTCATGAGTTCACAATCGTTCATGCGATGGTTGTCACCGTCATCTCCGGCCCATCGGTGTTGCCGGCGGTGTTGCCGGCGCGGACGGAGAGTTTGACAGTCTGGTTGGGGGTGAAGCCGGTGAGGGTTTGGCCGGCGAGGTTCACGGCCACGTCGTGCGCGAAGTCGGCGTCCACGCCCACGACCATCCAGCGGAGGCGCAGGCTGTTGGCGTCCTGGCCGCCGCCCGGCACGTAGGTCACGGCGATCTCGCCGCCGGGTTGCGGGGTGGCGCTGGCGATGAGCAGGGCCGTGGGCGGGCTGCTGGGGGCGGTGTAGCTGGTGGGGACGGTGCTGCGGATCATGTCACCTTCCGCCGTGCCCTCGGGGAAAACCGTGGTGGCGGCCTCATACCACGCCACGCAGTCGGCATTGATGCGGCGGCCGAGGGCATCGAGGGTGGCGTCGGCGCTTTCCCACGCGGCTTTCTTGGTGACGAAGAGTTCGAGATGGCCGCCAGCGGCAAGGCGGGAGGTCTTGAACCCGGCGAGGGTCATGCCGGGCAGGGGCACCCAGAGGCCGTCGGTCTTTTCCCAACCACTTTCCCATTCGAGGGCGTCCTGGAGCTTGCCGGCGCGGCTGCCGGCGTCGGCGCGGAGGTTTTGGAAGACGGCGAGCTTGGCGGGGTCGTTGCGGTAGCGGTTTTTCGCCATGCGGAGGCAGCGGGCGGTGAGATCGTGGAGGGTGTCAATGGCGCTGTCGGTGGTGCCGCGCTGGGCGATCATCTCGGCCTGGGCGTCCTGCTCGGCTTCCATCTGGGTGTCGAGGAGGTCGAGGTCGGCATCCCACTGGACGATGGTCTTCTCATCCCAGACCCAGCCGGGCGCGAGGGATTTCTGCGCGGCGGTGGTGGCGATGGCGCGCTGCTGGGTGAATTCGATGTTCTGGGCCACGATAGTTTAGGGAATAGGGTCTGGCGGATGGGGAATGTGAAGGAGATGCGGAATTGGGAGTTCGGAATGCGGAATGTTGGCGGCAGCCCCATTACTCCGGCCAGTTCCCCATGTGGTGGCGAGGGAGAAGAAGGATGTGGCTACGGGCAGTTGATGTGTTGCGAAGGGCGGTTTTGAGTCGGAAATGACATTTTTGAGATGTAAAACTGGCTTCGTGATATGGGAAGTGCCAGTCGGGATACTGGAAATGCGCGTCCGGTGAACAAAACTCTCCATCGGAAGGATTGAAATGGCCGTTGAAACAGAGGAAGTGCCCGTCGGGATACGGGAAGTGCGCTTCGCCAGATGGGAAATACCGTTCGGCATACGGGAAGCTGGCACCGGGACAAGGAAAGTGCCTGTCCAGAGCGGTGAGATGCAGGCTGGAGAGGAGAAGAGGCTCTCAACGATTTGAGGAAGGCAAAGGTAAGCACCTTCCCTCTTTGTCTTGCCCGAATCCTTGGGTGCAACCATCCGGCGCGCGAGCGCGTGTGGGTGCGGGACGCGGGTGCGCTCAGGCTGCGTTTGGCTTTGGCTGGGACTCATCGGGAACGGTGTGTTTTTAACACAGTTCAGGAGGATGGGAATATCCCTTTTTAGGGAGGGGGAGAAATGGCGAGTGGCGAATGTCGAATTGCGAATGTCGAATTGCGAATGCTGACCGCTAAATGCTGAATGCTGAATGCCTGACCGCTGAGGGCTGACCGCTATCCGCTATCCGCGCCTGGTCATTTCACCAGTTTCTGCCCCCCCCCCCCCCCCCCCTTTTTTAACGCCCACCCGATGTTTTTGGCGG
>Ga0172372_10011744_pt1 | contig 11101 bp, 7 predicted proteins | sample LakKiv5m_2_FD_114544 | JGI IMG/M metagenome (GOLD analysis project Ga0172372, IMG submission 114544) | Freshwater microbial communities from Kabuno Bay, South-Kivu, Congo - kab_092012_9.5m | ecosystem: Environmental > Aquatic > Freshwater > Lake | place: Democratic Republic of the Congo... | reverse complement strand
GAACTCCGGAGCTGAACTCCGGAGCTGAAGGAAGGATACCTTAAAAACCCGGCAACGCTGCTCAGAGCCCAAGCAACATTTCGACCGGATCTTTTCCGAACAACAATTGCTCGGGATGCTCCAGCTGCTCCTTAACGCGCACCAGGAAGCTGACGGACTCCTTGCCGTCGATGATGCGGTGGTCGTAGGACAGCGCCAGGTACATCATCGGCCGGATGACCACCTGTCCGCCGATGGCCATCGGGCGCTCCTGGATTTTGTGCATGCCCAGGATAGCGCTTTGCGGGGAGTTGAGGATGGGCGTGGACATCAGCGAGCCAAAGACGCCGCCGTTGGTGATGGTAAAGGTGCCCCCTTCCATCTCTTCGAGCGCGAGTTTGCCGTCGCGGGCACGGATGGCCAGGTCTTTGATGCCGGCCTCTATCTCGTGCATGTCCAGCGATTCGGCGTTGCGCAGCACGGGCACCACCAGCCCGCGCGGGGTGCTCACCGCGATCGAAACATCGCAATAGTTATGGTAGTGAACCTCCTTCTCGTCGTAGTAGGCGTTGACGGCGGGGAACTCCAGGAGCGCGTTGCAGCAGGCCCGGGTAAAGAAACTCATGTAGCCCAGACCGACGCCGTATTTCTTTGCGAAGGTCTCCTTATGCCGGCTGCGCATGTCGTTGATGGGCCCCATGTCCACCTCGTTGAAGGTGGTGAGCATGGCCGTCTGGTTTTTGACCCCCACCAGGCGGCGGGCGACGGTCTGGCGCAGGCGGCTGGTTTTTTCGCTGTGGGCTTCGCGGCTGTAGGCCTTGAGCGAGCGCACGGCCTCCGCGGCGGGAAGACCCTCCTGCACCGCCTTGATGACGTCGGCGCGCGTAATCCGACCGCCGGGGCCCGAGCCGCTGATGCGATCCGGCGAAAGGCCTTTGTCGGCCATGATGGCGGCAGCCAGCGGGCTGGCATGAGGGGCAGCAGGCGTTGAGGCAGGCGTTGAGGCATGCGTTGAGGCATGCGCAGCGCCTAGGGCAGCCGCGTTCCCGCTGTTTGGCGCGGTGGCCGCTGTTTGAGCCGGTTGGCCGTTGCCGCTGGCAGCTTGCGTGGCAGCAGCAGAGACGGCCGTGGAAGGTGCAACTTCAGCTGGTGCCTCAGCATCCGTATCAATCCGCGCCACCAGATCTCCGATTTTAAGGTCCTGCCCCTCGCTGGCCACCAGCGTAATCTTTCCCGCCTTTTCTGCCGGGAACTCCAGCGTGGCCTTGTCCGATTCAAACTCGCAGATGGACTGGTCAATCCGGACGTAGTCGCCGTCCGCCACCAGCCATTGGCTGAGCGTAACTTCGTTAATGGATTCGCCGATTACCGGCACACGAGCTTCGAGCATCATACCAGGGTAAAGTTGAAGGATTCAGGGAGTAGTCACGGGAACATTGGTCATCAAACGCGCTCAAAACGAATTTGGCCATTGCCATCGGGTACGTCGACTGGTCCTATTTCCGATTCGTAGGCCGTCCGGGTTACGTTGAGGTCTTTGATCAGTCCATCGTGGAGGCCGTACACCCAGCCGTGAATCTGAATGGGGCGGTCTTCGGCCCAGGCAAGGCGCAAGATTGAGGTGCGGCTCAGGTCGTAAACCTGCTCGGCCACATTGAGTTCAATGAGGCGGTTCAGCTTTTCATCCGGGTCGGAAATGACCTCCAGCTCTTGGTGGTGAATGCGGTAAACATCGCGGATGTGACGCACCCAGTTGTCCACCATGCCTTTGCCTTCGTAGCCCAGCGATGCTTTGACCCCACCGCAGCCATAATGACCACAGACAATGATATGGTTGATGTTCAGCGCGTTGACCGCGTAGTCTAGCACACTCATCAGGTTCATGTCCGTATGAACCACCATGTTGGCCACGTTGCGGTGAATGAACAGGTCGCCGGGAAAGGTGCCGGTAATCTCTGTTGGCGGTACTCGGCTATCAGAGCAGCCAATCCACAGGGCGAAAGGGTTCTGGTGTTTGGCCAGTTCCGTAAAAAGTTCGGGCTTTTCGCGCTGCATCCGCTCCGACCAGGCTGCGTTGCGGGACAGCAGTTCGCGGTGTAGGAGTCTATCGTTATTCATGAGGCAAAGTTCAGCTAAAAGCCTGGTCCACCAGCGATTGTTGTTCCAGCTGATGAACTTTCATGTAGCCGGTGGCCGGGCTGGCACTGGACTTGCGGGTAATCGGATCCCATTCCATATCCGGATAACGGGCCAGCATGTAGGACCAGGCCCCCATGTTGGCCGGCTCTTCCTGTACCCAATGCGTCATCGCGTTGGGGTAGCGATCCAGCACCGCCTCAATGTCGGTGATAGGCAGCGGGTAGAGTTGCTCCAGCCGGACAATGGCCACATCCGTGCGCTCCGTTTTGCGCTGGCGCTCCAGCAGATCGTAGTAGATCTTACCCGAGCAGAACAGGATTTTGGCCACCTTGTCGCCTTTTTTGCCCACGTAGTCGTCATCCATGAGCGGCCGGAACGTGCCCTTGGTAAACTCCTCCACCGACGAGCGGCAGAGCGGATGGCGCAGCAGCGATTTGGGCGACATGACCACGAGCGGCTTGCGGAAGCCCCAATGCAGCTGCCGGCGCAGCAGGTGAAAGAAATTGGCCGGCGTGGTCACGTTGGCCACCACCATGTTGTACTCGGCACAGGCCTGGAGGAAACGCTCCAGGCGCGCGCTGCTGTGCTCCGGTCCCTGCCCTTCGTAGCCGTGGGGCAGGAGCAGGGTGAGGCCGCTCATGCGCTGCCACTTGCTTTGCGCCGAGGCGATAAACTGGTCCAGGATGGTCTGCGCGCCGTTGGCAAAATCGCCGAATTGCGCTTCCCAAATAGTCAGCGTGTCGGGGCTGGCCAGGCTGTAACCAAACTCGTAGCCGAGCACCCCGAACTCGCTGAGCAGGGAGTTGTAAATCCGGAACTTGCCCTGCTTCGGGTCCAGGTCGTCCAGGCGGTTGTACTCGGTGCTGTTTTCTTCGTCGTACAGGGTGGCGTGGCGGTGGCTGAACGTGCCCCGTTTGCAATCCTGGCCGCTCATGCGGATGTCGTGTCCCTCCACGAGCAGCGTGCCGTAGGCCAGCAGTTCGGCCAGCGCCCAGTCGGCCTGTTTTTCGGTCGAAAAGAGTTGCTGGGTGCTCTGCAGCATCTTGCGAACCTTCGGGAGCACGTGCAGCCCGTCGGGGATGTGGTGCAGCCCTTCGAATACCTTGGTCAGCGTCGCCTTGCTGACGGCCGTCTTCGGCTGGGTCTCAAAATCGGCGGCGCTGTTGCCCTTGCCGAGCTTGCGCCAGGCCAGTTCGGGCTCCTGGTACTCGTAAGGCAGCGGCTTCTGTTTGAGCTGGTCCAGCCGGGCCTGGAGTGTGTTCCAGAAATCCGTCTGCATGGTTTCGGCCAGCTTGCGGTCGGCCAGGACCCCGGTCTGCATCAGCTGGTCCAGGTAGCGATCGCGCGGATTCGGGTGTTTTTCAATCAGGTTGTACAAACCCGGCTGCGTGAACTTGGGATCATCGCCCTCGTTGTGGCCGTGCTTGCGGTAGCAGACCATGTCCACGAACACGTTCTTGCGAAACTTCTGCCGGAATTCCACGGCCATTTCCACCGCGTAAATCACCGCTTCGGCGTCATCGCCGTTGACGTGAATGACGGGGGAATGGACGATGCGCGCTACGCTGGTGCAGTAATCCGACGAGCGGGCGTCGTCAAAGTTGGTGGTAAAGCCGATCTGGTTATTGATCACGAAATGGATGCTTCCCCCGTTCTGGTAACCCGCCAGCTGGCTCATTTGAACCACCTCGTACACGACTCCCTGGCCGGCCACGGCCGCATCGCCATGAATGACCACGGGCAGCACGCGGCTGCGGTCCTCGCCATACAGGAGGTCCCCCTTCGCCCGGCAAAAACCCTGCATGACCGGGGCCACCGCCTCCAGGTGCGAGGGGTTGGGGCTTAGCTTCAGGTGAACGGTTTTGCCCGTAGGCGTGGTCACCTGCGACGAATAGCCGAGGTGGTACTTGACGTCGCCATCGCCCATGCTCATGTCCGGCGTGGAGATGCCTTCGAACTCACTGAACACTTGTTCATAGGTCTTGCCCATGATGTTGACCAGCATGTTCAGGCGGCCGCGGTGCGCCATGCCAAAGATCACCTCTTCCACGCCCACTTCTGCGGCCTGGTTGATGATGGCGTCCAGGGCGGCCACGGTCGTCTCGCCCCCTTCGAGCGAAAAACGCTTCTGGCCGATGTATTTTTTGCCCAGAAACTCCTCGAAAACCACCGTATCGTTCAGCTTTTTGAGGATGCGTTTTTTCTTTTCAAAGGGCATCTGAATGGTGCGCGTGCCGCCTTCAATGCGGTCGCGGATCCACTGTTTCTCTTCCGGGTTCTGGATGTACTGGTACTCAAAGCCCAGGGTGTGGCAGTAGATGTCCTGCAGAAAGGCGATGATCTCACGAAGGGTGCTCTGGCCGAGCCCCACCTCGTTCCCGGCATAAAAACGCTCGTCCAGGTCGGCTTCGGTCAGGCCGAAATCGGCCAGGTCCAGGTGCGCTTTCCTGTCGCGCCGGGGCCGGATGGGGTTGGTTTTGCTCAGCAGGTGCCCTTTGGAGCGGTAGGCCCAGATCAGCTGAAGCACCCGGAATTCTTTGGGCGAAAGGGCTTCGCCGCCCGGGGCAGCTTTAACGTCGGCAGCGGCCGGCGTGTCGAAATTGGCGAGGGCAAATTCGAATCCTTCAAAGAACTTTTTCCATTCACCGTTTATAGAAACCGGGTCTTTCTTAAAATCGCGGTAAAGGGATTCGATGTATGCCGGATCGGCATTGGCAATGTAGGAAAATGGATCCATGAAAATTCCCGCTGTTCTGGGGAGGAGTTTAGCGCCAAAGTTAGCGACCGTGGGCCATTCCAACGGGGTCGTGCAGGCGCTTGGACCGGGAATTTGCGCCTTTCCCGAGCGATTTTCCCCGATTTTTTGTGCGGGAATGGCAAAATGCCCTATCTTTGCCTCCCCAACGCCCGGAGAGTTTGTCCGGGTGTAGGGTGTTTGCGGTGCATGCAGGGTTCACCTGGACATCGCTGCACTGTTCACCACGGTTTCGGTTCCCCTTACGACCCAACGCTACCAGCACGTTATGGCACATCACGCATCCGCCAAGAAACGCATCCGCCAGACGGCCGTCCGCCGCCTGAGAAACCGCTACTACGGCAAAACCACCCGCAATGCCCTGCGCGTTATCCGCAGTGCAGCCACCAAGAAAGAGGCTCAGGAGCGCGCTTCTTCGGTCATTTCCATGATCGATCGCCTGGCCAAACGCGGTGTCATCCATAAGAACAAAGCCAACAACCTCAAATCGGGTATTGCCCGTCATTTGAACGCCATGCAGGCCTGATGGCCTGCCTGATCACCGGCCGATAGGTGCGCGCCGCTGCCAGCGGCATCCGCGCCGGGTTCATCGGCCAGCCCCAGAACGCTTTTGTCGGTCAACAGCCGCCCTCCCGGGGCGGCTTTTCGTTTTTATCCACAATCCAGCTAACCCGCCGGGTTTTTTGGCAGCAGCAGCGCGCACCGCACCAACTTCGCCGGCATGGAAGAAGGGATAGCCATCCGAACCTGGGCCGTAGAAGATCGCCCCCGGGAGAAATTGCTGCTCAAAGGCCGGCACGAACTGAGCAATGCCGAACTGTTGGCCATTTTAATCGGCTCGGGCAACCGGCAGCACAATGCGGTGGATCTGGCCCGCGTCATTTTGGCTGATCTGGAGAACGATTTGGGTCGGCTGGCCAGGCTCGGCCCGGCGGATCTGGCCCGGCACCGCGGCATCGGCCAGGCCAAAGCCGTAAAGATTGTCGCGGCCCTGGAGCTGGCCCGCCGGCGGCTCAACACCCGCACCGAAGAAAAAACCCCAGTTCGTTGCAGCCAGGACCTCGACGCCCAAATTCGCGATGTGCTCATCGACCGCGACCGGGAGGAGTTTTGGGTGTTGTACCTCAACCGGGCCAACCGGCTGATTCACCGGGAGCGCATCAGTGTCGGAGGAGTCAGCGGAACGGTCGTGGATGTCAAATTGATCTTCAAGGCAGCCCTGGAGCGGTTGGCTTCGTCGTTGGCCTTGTGCCACAACCATCCTTCCGGCAATCTCAAGCCAAGCGAAGCCGACATCAGCCTTACGCGCAAGGTCATCAAGGCGGGCAGGGTCATGGACATTGCCGTGCTGGACCACCTGATCATTACCGACCATGGGTATTTCAGCTTCGCCGATCAGGGCCTGCTGGAAGGGTAGGGGTCGCGAACAATGGAGGGCAAAAAAACCAAGCAGCCCCGTGCAGCCGAAGCTGGGGCCAGCAGACTCAGCGCACCACGTGCAATTGGATAAACTGCCGGGCGCTGTCGTTGCTCAGGCGGATAAAATAGGCCCCGGTGGCCAAGTCGCTCACGGCAACGGGCCATTGGTGCTGGCCTGGCGCAAAGTTGCCGCTGCCGACAGGCCGGATGACCCGTCCGGTGATGTCCATCAGGTCGATGCGCAAGGGCATAGCGTCCTCCAGCGCAAAAGTCAACAGGCTGCTTTCCGCAGCGGGGTTGGGGGAAAGGCTGAGCCGGCTGCTGAGCAAGGGTTCTTCGATCCCCACCACCTCAGCCCGGAAAAAAGCTCCCTGCAGAATGCCTTTATTGCTGTTGTCCTGCACAAAGGCCACCAGGGCGACTTCTTCGGGGTTTACCAGGCCTAAAGGAGGAGTCCAGGTAAGTGAAACCGTCTGCGTAGCTCCCTGCGAAAGCGCCGTAACCGGGGTGCCAAAGGCATCGGGCAGCATCTGCCGGACAACATGGCGGAATTCATTTTCGCCGTTGGCATTGGGGTCGGAATTGGGCCCGGGTAAATACTCCTCCACCACAGCGACATGGACCGACACATCACTTCCCCAATAGGGGGCGAGGCTGGTCAGGTTTAGGTCCACCGTTAATTCGCCGCTCCCATCCAGCGTGGCATTACCGGTCAGGTCGAAAAGGGCCGGGTAGTCCGCTTGACCGCCGATGAGGCCCGAATTCACGTTGCCGAGCCCGCCTACATCCTGGCCATCCATCCAAACCCAGGGGGCGAAAACGTTGTTGTAGTACGAAACGCGCTCCTGCGAGCCAACGGAGTATGCCTGGTAAAACGGATCCGTGCTGAACGGCCACCAGACGTGGTAGGAGAGGAAGGTGGCAATGCTGCTGTTCGCCTGCATCGCTGCTGTGAAGGCCGGATTCTGGGTACTGCTCGGTCCGCTGTTGCTGCTCGTAAAGTGTTCAAAGACCACCAGGCGGTCCGTGGTTTGGTCCGGGCTTAAGAGGTAGAGCCCTTTGGAGATCCGGTCGTTCGCCGGTGCCTGGTCCAGGCTGTCGTTCAGGTTGGCGGCCCATACCTCAACCGTTTGAAGGGCAGCAGAGGCCGTGGCCATCCAGGGAATGGCATGGGTGAAGGAATAGCTCTCCAGGGGATCAATGTTGACCCCGCTGATGGCCTGAACCACCGGCGCTGTCCCATCAATGCTGTAGAGCAGATCAAAATGGGTGATCGGAGTGGCCCCCAAGTTGACCAGGGTCCCGGAAATCTCCCGCGATCCCTCGAGTTCATAGTCGTTGGAAAAGTTCAGGGAAGTGGCTGCCATGTCGTAGGCCACAGGTTCAATGAGCCGGACATTATCCACCGCAAGCCCGTACAACCAGCCGCCCCCGTCGTTGTAGTAAAAGCAGATGGTCACCGAGGGCTGCCCGGCAAAGGCGCTGAGGTCAACAGTTTCGGTTTGCCATTCCGCCGACCCGCTCAGCTCCCGGACCGTGCTCCAGGTTTGCCCGCTGTCCAGCGATACCTGAATAGCGGCACTTTCCGAATAAACATAAGTACCATTTATATAAAAAACATCTGCCTCAAGGCGGAGCGACGGGAATATCGTCATGTCCACAGCAGGCATAATCAGGCGGTCTGCGCTTTTGTTGCTGCAACTGTCTGTGCTGCCGTTCCAGCAGCCTGCCTGGTCATCGTTGGTGGCGGCAAAAAAGGAGTGAACCGGAATGGGGAAAAATTCAGAACTCAACCCAATCGAGGAGCCCCATTGAAACCCGTTGCTTGTGGCATCGGCCCGCGTCTGCGACCAGGAAAGCGGAATGCTCACTTCAAAATCAACGTTGTAAACCAGGGTCTGTCCGGTACTGACCTGCGGATGCGCGAAGAGCCCTGCCATCAACCCGGCGGTCCAAAGCAGGGCGGCTCGAAAAGCAACAGGACGGATCAGGGATGAAAAGGCCCCCCAAACCCCAGGAAGGGAAGCCGTTCGGAGCGCGCGGGGAAAAAATCGTGAAAGGAACATGCCTGGCATTAACAAGGGAATTCAGACGCTGGTGAAAGCTGCGTCCGTTAACTAATGTTAAAAATAACGCACACACACAAGAATCCATGGAATCAGGACCCGTTCGTCCGTAATTCTGGCTAAATGCCGCTGGCCGGAAACCGTGAGCCGGAATCGAAAGCAAGCGATACTTGGGCATCCCCGTGGAAACCGGGTTCTTTGCAGCCGCCTGTCCGACCATGAACCGACGCCGCGCTTACCTGGAACTGCACCTCGCTGTCCTGCTCTTTGGCTTTACGGCCATCCTGGGCCGGCTGATCACGTTGGATGAAGGGGCCCTGGTCTGGTACCGCATGGGCCTGACCACCCTGAGTCTCTTGCTGTTTCCCGGAGTGTTGCGAAGCGTGCGTCGCCTTTCCCCCGCACAGATGGCCAGACTGGCCGGCATAGGCGTGATTGTGGCGCTGCATTGGGTCACCTTCTTCGGCTCCATTAAGGCCTCCAGCGTTTCGGTCACGCTGAGCTGCATGGGCACCATGGCCTTGTTCACTGCGTTTCTGGAGCCTCTGTTGCTGCGGCGGGCCTTTCGACCGGAAGAATTCTTGCTGGGACTGCTGATTGTACCGGGCATTTTTCTGATTCACCGCTTTTCGGTCCAGTCCGAAACAGGCATTGCGCTCGGCATTTTGTCGGCTGGATTGGCGGCCCTGTTCAGCATTCTGAACAAGCGCGCCATGGAAAAGCACCAGGCCCTGACCATCACGCTGGCGGAGCTCGGCTCCGGTTGGCTCTTTCTTTCGCTGCTGCTGCCCCTTTGGCTGCAAAGTCACGAGGGAAGGGCCTGGTTCCCCGAGCCCTTGGACTGGCTTTGGTTGCTGCTGCTGGCCCTGGTCTGCACCACGCTGGCCTACGTACTGGCGTTGCGCGCCCTCGGGCAGCTTTCGGCCTTCATCAACAGCCTGACCATTAACCTGGAGCCCGTTTACGGCATATTGTTGGCCATGGTCATTTTCAAAGAGCATGAGCAGTTGCATCCCGGTTTTTATGCGGGTACAGCCCTGGTGTTGCTCGTGGTTTTCCTGCACCCCTGGCTGTCGGGGTACCTGAATCGCCGCAGGGACGGCCGCGAGGCCACTCCACCGCCCTGAGCAACAAAACGAAGGCCATCTTTGGCATTGCCGACAATTTCGGCTATACTTGAAGACCATCCCGCTCTCGGAAAGGCCCTGCGGCGCGCCGGCATGCCCGGCAACACCGCAAACTGATATCACCCTGATGGCTTTCTGCCCGACCCTATGAGTACTCCGGAGCGTACGCCGGATTTCCGGCCGGACCCTGGTTCAGCCCCGGATTTTTTCCTCCGGTTGGATCAGCCTGCGGTGATGCTGCAGCTCAATTCGGCCATTTACCGCGCCAACCACGCGTTCGAAACGCATTTCGGTGCCTGGACTCCAGGCATGCCCCTGGCACACGGGCTGGACGAAAACGGGCGAGAAGCCCTCTTGCGCACGCTCGGCAGCCTCGAAGAGGCTCCGGTTTCGTTTATCCATCGCTTTGCCCCGGACGACCGACCCGCCCGGCGCTGGTCCTGGCAACTTTGGCGCGAAGGGCCGCTCGTCTTTGGGCGCGCCCGTCCGGCGGGACAGATGCCGGACGCCGGGCTCATGTTTCAGGCCCTCTTCAGCAGCCCGGCCATAGGAATTTCTATTGTGGACGAACACGGCCGCCTGGTCGAAGTCAACGAGACCTTTTCAGAACTGCTCGGCTGCGGCCGCGACGAACTGCTGCACACCCGCGGCATCGACTGGGTGCACCGCCCGGACCGCAAGGCCGTCCGGGAAAGCGAAGCGCAACTCAGCAGCGGCAAACTCTCGCGCTACCGCCTGGCCGTTCGCCTGAAAAAGCGCAACAATCGCCTGGTTTGGGTCATGCTCACGGTCAACCCGATCCAGCGCATCACAGGCGAGCGCCTTTTTCTGGCCACCACCGAAAACATCGACCAGCGCGTCAAGGCCGAGCGCAAGCTCCAGCAGCGCGCCGAGGAGCTCGCCCGGTCCAACAAAGACCTTGAGCAGTTTGCCTATATGGCCTCGCACGACTTGCAGCAGCCCCTTCGCACCATCTCCAACTTTGTCCAGTTGCTCCAGCGCAACTATGCCGACCAGCTGGACGACGAAGCCCGCGAATTCATTCGTTACGCGGTGGAAGGGTCCACGCGCATGCAGCAAATGATCCGCGACCTTCTGGCCTACTCCCGCGTGCAGCGCCTGGACTCCGAATTGGAGTTTGTCGATTTCAACGAAGTGATGGAAGAGGTCAACATCAACCTGCAGGAAGTGGCCCAGGCCAGCACCGCCAACGTGCTGTCGGAATACCTTCCCGCGCTGCGCGCCAGCAGGCGGCAAATGGTGCAGCTCTTCCAGAACCTGATCGAAAACGCCATCAAGTTCAGCCGGCAGGAGCAGCGCCCCGAAGTCATCATTTCCGCCAGCGATGAAGAGGCCAAAGTGCGCTTTTCCGTTCGCGACAACGGCATCGGCATTGCCGAAGAGCACCGCGACCGCATCTTCGCCCTCTTTCAGCGCCTCCACGAACAGGGTACCGTAGAAGGAACAGGCATTGGGCTGGCCATCTGCCTGGTCGTCTATGCGCTTCTCACGCGGGAGAGTGCCGTGAATGGAGCCGTCATTGCAATTCTCGTGGATGCCGTCCAAGAGAATTGCAATGACGGCTCCATTCACGGCACTCTCCCGCGTGAGAAGCG
>Ga0172372_10011742_pt1 | contig 11102 bp, 8 predicted proteins | sample LakKiv5m_2_FD_114544 | JGI IMG/M metagenome (GOLD analysis project Ga0172372, IMG submission 114544) | Freshwater microbial communities from Kabuno Bay, South-Kivu, Congo - kab_092012_9.5m | ecosystem: Environmental > Aquatic > Freshwater > Lake | place: Democratic Republic of the Congo... | reverse complement strand
ACACAAGGGCAATCAAAGATGAACTTGATGGTTTTTTGTTGGATTACACAACTTTCTTCCGAGACTGCCTAGCTGAGAATGGTCCTTCAATCAACTCCGACTTTGCCTCAGCGATAAGCGCAATAGTATCAGACATGACAAAGGAAAATCTAAACGCACTAGTATCAAAGCTCAACCAGGTGCGTGAACTACTCACGACTAATGCCTCACAGACCCTTCTCCTTGAATCTTTTTTTACCCAGTACGTACGTCTGAATCGTGGTCATTAGCACCCCTTGACCTAGGGCAGAATTCCGTCATGCCATTTCGCCTCGATCACCTCTCTTATGCCACTTCACACGATCAACTCATTGACGTAGTACAAAGATTAGGTTCTCGTATCGGTTCATCTTTTATCGATGGTGGAATTCATCCCAGATTCGGAACGCGAAACTTCACACTTCCTTTGAAGAACGGTCATTACTTGGAAGTCGTCTGCCCGTTAAACCACCCAGCCGCAGAAGAATCTCCATTTGGCAAAGCGGTCTCAAAGAGAGCAGAAGCTGGCGGCGGATGGATGACTTGGGTGGTTGCTACTCAAGATATTTCGCCAGTTGAATCAAGACTTGGACGTAATTCAGTCGAAGGATCAAGAAAACGTCCCGATGGCTCAGAGTTGAAATGGAAACAACTAGGAGTTCTCGGAACTATAGAAGATTCTCAACTACCGTTCTTCATCCAATGGTTAACAGCTGACCATCCATCTGAAGATGGGAAAGCTGTAGCAGAGATAAAGAAAATAGAAATTTCTGGTGATGAGAAGACCATCGAATCTTGGCTTGGTTCAGAACCACAAGGAGCGTTTAAAGATGTCGAGGTTATCTACCGAGATCCTGCGGATTTCGATGGCGAAACCGGGATTGTCTCGGTAACTATCGTTACAACTAAAGGTGAAGTAGTTCTAGACTAAGTATCGCTTAACTAAATACGCCACCCTAGCTCAGTCGGTAGAGCGTCGCTCTCGTAAAGCGAAGGTCGCGGGTTCGATTCCCGCGGGCGGCTCCACTTATGCGTCAGAAGCTATTTATAGTTTGCAGTAAACATGTACTTTCTATTCAAATGCACACCTAGTCACTTTTCTATAGTTATTTCTTCGCCTATTGGGTCCGCATCTACGGTAAATGGACTAAATGTAGAAGATGTAAGGTTTTTTCGTTGCATTCCATTAGGAAAATCTAAAGTTCTAGTTCTGGAAATGGCTAAAGGGTATTCTTTCCAACTAGCGACTTTAGGTAATCTACTAAAGGGCAAATCTGAAAACCGTTTTCGAGTTGAATGCAGGTTCTTCCCGAATGTAGAAGATAACGCAGCTCTCCTTCGATTTCATTTTTTGGGAGTAACACATATTTCAATTTATTCTCTTCTAACCATTCATGTGCCTTGGTTCCCAGTAATGTATTCGAAGCCCTATGAATTCTCTCCTCTGTCAGAGGATGGAGGTCTTGCGGAGTTAAAGAGCCACTGTTCCAAGAAGACAAGAATGCGTCTCGACTCAGCCCGGAGTCACTCCCAAAAAGAGAAAAGAATCCATAACAGTCATTATCTTGACGGCCGCGGCAAGAAGACAAGATGGAAGAAGTATCAAACTTTGATTGGCCGTTCATAACCATCCAAATCAGAGAATTGATATTGTAGACATTTTGAACCTCTTGTTTATAGTGTATGCCGAATTTGTGCCAAACGTTACTTATACCCGGATTTGCGGTAACGATTCTTTCGAGGTCTAAATCAAGCACCAAGATTCGGGCTTCGTCATCCGAAAGTCTTCGTTCAATTTCCAAGTAGCTTTCTAAGGTTTGGCGACTCACTTCAGTCTTCAATTCCTCTCGCAAAATTGATGCGGTACTAAGTGAGGCATAAACTGAAATAGAAATCGTGAAAAGCGAGACAACCACTAGAAGGTTTGGGTGTAACCGTCTCAACAGCATAACAAGCCAATAAAACAACAAAGTTAAAGTAAATGGATAAATGAAGTACCAATGGAAGTGACCAATCTGAATCAGTTTTCCTGTCACTACCTGCTGGTTATAACATACAACAGAAGAAAAAAATACTGAGGTGCTCAAGAGCATGAAGGATTTAAATCTAGGATTCCTTCTGTTTAATGCGATGCTCGACAGAGCAAAGAGAAATAAAAGAGTCAGTGAGATAGACCAGCGAGGTTGGCGAGAAGTCTCTAAAGCGAAGGCAAACGAGATTATTTTGTCCAATTCGGATGATCGAATTTGGTTCTCTAAAAGAGAAAAAACGGAAGGAGCGGATACTAGAAAAGAGAAGAGAAATGTCTTAAAGCATCTTAAGTATCTTCTACTTTGAAAGATTTCATGAAGCAGAAAAAAAATAAAAATCAAAATTGATAATATCCACGTATAGAAATATATGTAGGATGAGAATCCCACCAAGAAGCCATATCGGAAAGCCAAGATATTTCCTCTAAGGCATCCACTTAACAAGAGGGTAATCACAATAAAATGAAGTAGAGGTACTGGAAATCTTACTGATCCCGGAATTTCGGCTGTATCTATCCCTTGGTATGAAATTACAAATGATGAGTAAAGAAATATAGTCGCGAGCGCTAGTATTAGTATGTTGGATCCAAATGAACAAAACGCCAGAGAAAAAAGTTGGAGAGTAGACTTCGAAAGAAAAAGTATGAAGACCGAAATTAAAAGTGCCAAGTAGACAATGAAAACAAAACGGTTTCCGTGGAAGACTGAGCCAATTATGAACAATATTCGCTCGAGAATGGTGTTAAAACCGTCAATAATTTCAAAGCTCTTTGTCGTAAATGGAGAAAGCGCATACCCGGGTCCAAACCCTTGCCAAATTCCGGCAAGTCGACTTATGTAATGAGTCTGGTCATCCCCGAAAGGGGGGAAAACTAAAACTTTACTCCGAAAAGAAGTCCAAATGTAAGGGACCCACGGAAGGGCGAGAGTTACACTAAGGATTACAAGGCGAGAGAGTCGTACTCCTTTGGTTAGCAAGCGATATTGACCCAAAAGCATGGAGGATACTTTACAGCCTAACATTGTGGAGATTCGTCATGCTGTTGTGCTTCAGCATCGATAGTCTGAACTTGCAAAGTAGAGAGCGAGTACTTGGATAATCGAATCACAAGCCAGATACGCATTTGGTGTCAACTGAATACTTTGGACTGGATAATTGAGTAACAACCTACCTCTTTCATGTAAGTTGAGGCTGAAAAGATGTGTAGGCAATATCTCAAATTCAACAAGAATTGGCGAGCGCTCTGAGGGATTAAATAAGTTTGACAAAATTGATTGTGAACCGAAAACCAGGATTTCTAAGCTGGGATTAGAGCAGTTCTTAGTTGTCTGACAAAAGTCTCCAAAAGGTTGTTTCGGTCTTGCCCTATCGAGGTGAAGGTTCTACTCTATTTCGAAGTCTTTACCACTACTAAATCATTAACTGAATTCTCTTTGGAGACGCTGAGTCAAAGAACGTTTTCAACTAACGATTCGACTTGGTTCAACTCCAATGAGAGCAAACGAATAATGAACTTGTTATAGTCCAGACATGCTGCGAATGACGTACGTATTTCTCTTTGCAACTCCCTATAACGCTTTTGGTCTAATTGTGACCACAAACCTTCAACTTTTAGTCCGACATCACTTGAAGATAAATTAATCAATATCATTTTTATCTTGTGATTAACGGAACAAAAACATTTTGGAAAACTTTGATTAGTTTTTGGCACTAATGGAATACGTCCTGCACTGATAGCTTCGTATATTCGTTGGGATATATTGGCATCTCCACGTGGGCAGAAAACAAAGTCGGCTTCCGATATAGACTTCTCGAACTCAAGTCTCCACAAGCTGGCATCAGATAATAGAGACCTTGCTCCACCGTAGTTAGGTCTAGCCTTGATTTGAGCTTCGGGGAAGTGTTTCAATATGCTGCGAATGCCTAAACGCCTTACCACAAAACTATTGTTAACTACAGAGCGTGGAAAACCGTCGAACATTATTGATCTAACTCGCCCGAGCGATAGCTGAGGCACATAGCCGACAAAAGAAATGGAGGGCTTCGGGGTAAAGCTTCTCATCGGTAGATGGCTTAAGGATAAAATGTTGTATGGCACTAGTATTTGATTTGCAATTTGCTTATGGTAGATTGAATTTTGTAAAGAGAAGCTGTTTTTTATATCAATATTCAAAGGTTTATCGGACCTATTGAAGAATAATAGCGGAGTATCAACACTCATTCGCTTCAATTCATTGATATAACCCTTTGGCCAAAAAGCAGCATCATGAGGCACCAGTAGGATCTCGGCTTTCGAGGGTGAACTCACAAGAAATTTCTCGACCGAAGGGGGTTTCCCCTGAAAAATTTGTCTCTCGCCGGATAGAAGATCTACAACAGGTAGACCTCTAAAGGGTTTAACTGTGTAAATTCTCAATACCGACCCCCTCATCAAGGATTCTCCATTTCTATATACAATCTTACGATGAAAATGGTTTTTGTTTTGTCCGGCAACTTCCCTACCACAAAAGCGTACGGGGTAACCACTAGGGAGACTGCTCGTGCAATTGAACATCTAGGTCATGACGTTAAAGTAGTATCAAAGCTTGATGTAATTAGGCGTTTGGAAAAGGGTAGAAGAATTGCTAGGGCACAAGCGAAATGTTGGGAAGTTCTCATAAACTCATCAAAGCTTTCGAGGATTGCATTCCCAATGTGGCAGGTGTTTTTTGCCGTTAAAGTCAGAAGTATAGTCTCTAGAGACACAGAGATTATCTGGTCCCGGGAACCTATTTTAGCCCTTATTACTTCCTATTTGACACCTTCCAAGATAGTTCTAGAGATTCATCATGTACCGCGAAGATTTGGCAAATTCCTTATAGGGATTTTAAGAAGAAGACCCAGAATAGTACTTTCACCAATCAAAGTCTCAATAAGAGAATCGCTAAGTCTAAACCCCATTGATTCTCCATTAGCTGAAATGTCGGTGAACGAAGATTTTCTGATGGCAGGTAAATCAAGAAAGAGTTCACGCCCATTAAGTGGAAAGATTGTGGTTTTGGGGAAAATTTCAAATGCACATCAGAGAGCGAGTTTCGAAAGTCTTTTAAATGAGCTTAAGTTGCTTAATAGCACTCTCGAAAAGACAGAGGTGACTTTTATTGGAATTGAAGAACAGATTGGTAGAGAATTTTTGTCCAACCTAGATCTTGGAACAAGAATCATTTTCAAGAGTCACATTAAACACGAAGACCTTCCAAGCCTGCTCTGTGATTTTGATTTAGGTATAGTTCCGTACTCGAACGACCCCTATTTCAGAGACACTTTTCCTATCAAGATCGTGGAATATTGCGCAATGAAGATTCTCGTTATTGCCACAAACACTCAGACACATAAAACTATTTTGGGTGAAAATGCGATCTATTACGATCTGAACAAGGTGGGCAGTCTCAACAACGTTCTCAATCAAGTTTGGGCAGGGGTGCTAGATACAAGCAGCAGACTCGATAGAGCTTACGCCTGGGCTAGGACGAAAACCTATAATGAGCGAGTCAAGAAAATTCTCCAAGCTACTTGTAAACTCGAAAACTAAGCGCTGCCTTACGAAATCCTCTTTTTATGAAATGAAAAAAGCCGATTAGTAATTGATTAAGAATCACCATCCCAAAAGGAGATAACATTATCTTTCCAAAGTTATTATTCTCAAGTGTTGGTAACAATTTCTCGCGGAAGTTGGGTTTCTGCCAAATTGTTGTACAAATAAGCGAGGCGAGAAAACGCTTGAGTCGGCTTTTGATAACTATTTGAAAGCGGAAATAATGTTCATTCCATTGCATTAGAGAAATTTGGATTTCCGAGAGTTCATCGACTTGTTTAATTTCTAAAAGACCGAAACCCTTTTCATTAAATCGGCCAAGATGATCTATTCCATACCTTGAAGCGAATCGCATCAACTCATCATCCAAGAAATGGGCGTCAAACGCTTCATGGTAAGCATTTGAGTTCTTCTTTAAAGAAATCGCTTCGGCCGAGGTGCTTCGCCAGGAAAAGTGAATTCCGGGGTCGTCGCCAATCACTGGGAATTTTTTGAATCTCCCACCGTTTTCTCCAGGATGACAAGAGGTATGACCAATCACCCCCCGACTCCAACTTGCGTGGGAGTCCTGAAGATGCCAATTAGCATGTATATACACCGTTGGAGATAAAAAGTGATGACTTACTTCCTTAACTCGTGCAGCTTCTACTTGCTTGATTGATGGAATCTCATCAAGATCTGAGAGAACAAAATGAGAATGTGGAAATTCTCTTAAAATAAAATCAAGGAGAACTTCTCTCGTAGATATCTCTCTTTCCCAAGAATCTTTACATTTAGAAAGATCCACCTGAAGAACTGAAACTCGCTCGCGTAAGTGTCTATTTTTTGAAAGCCACTCAGTGAAATACAGTGGCTTTGACTTTCCTGAGTGAGTTAACGAAGACTCTGCAATTACAGTAAACTCGATAATCGGAGACAAGTAATTGATTCTAAATTCTACTAAGTCTATCTCATCATTACCTGGGAAAGCATCAACCATCACCATGTTCTAAATGTAGACTATCTGATCTAAGACACTGCACTTCCGTGATAGCGTTTAGAGGTGAAGTTTTGTTTCTTGATACTGTCCGCCCCCTATAGCCCTTGGGACAAACTTCTTGATAATTGTGCAAAAAAAACTTGGCTAGCCAATCTAAATCACAATCATTCTTTCTTTTCGTACACTGGGAAAGAAGGCCCGCTTTTCCTAGGAAGGGCTCGAAATAGTGTCATCAACACCAAAATAGGATTAAACTTTTGGCGTCGACAATTGAATCCGATACCGAAATCGGTTTTTGATAGTGAAAGTTCAATTAGAGTAGATATATTTGATAACTGGGATTTAATGACCGTTAAATTTTTATCAGCTTTACAGCTCATAAATGAAACCTTAGAGTATGACTTTCTTGTTAAAGTTAACACCACAACATATGTAAACGTTCCGTCTTTGGAGAAAGCACTCCTATCTCGAATGCGAAAACCTTATTGGGGTGGGGCAGTTTCAAAAACTAAGCCGTTTACGTCCGGCTGGGCAACAATTTTAAGTAAAGATGTAACGGTTAGAGTGGTGCTGGAGGCCATAAAACTAGGAAGCGAGTCATTTCCACCTAAATACGAAGATGAGGCGATAGGAGTTCTTTTATCGAAACTCAATCTTAGACCCGAAGCAATTGGCTTCCGAGAGATTAATAAACACACTGACATTCGCGACACCTTCTCATTTGATACGCCTCTTCTTAGAATAAAAGCGCAGAGTAACAGGCAATCAATTGAACCTGATTTGTTTCGAGCCTTACATGAGCGGTTGCAGAGTGATTAGTTCAGAATTGATTTTTTTGACCGCTACCGTAAAGGTCCAAGCCGGGAATTCACAAGTAAAGTTAAATGACACTAATGAGCGAATAAAGAGCATAATAACTGCCACTAATTCATGGATGCAATTTGCTGCTAAAACCAAGAGGGACTTGGTACTTATCGAAAATTCCGGTTCAATGCATTTGCTCAGGGCTCACCTTACAAAAAAACCAAATCTGTTTGTGAGATTAATTGAGGCACCCATCGACACAAGATCAATAAATGAAGGTATTTCAGCTGGTGAATTTGAGATGATTAGGCTTTTCATCAATAATTATGATATTGATGGATATCAATTCATCTGGAAGATTTCAGGTAGAAATTTTTGTCCTAACGCAAGAAAAGTTCTACTGTGGGACCGTAAAGCAGATATAGTTGCAAGCCGAAATTCATTGCCATCTCACTTTGTTAATACGAGACTCTTCGGGATGAAACCGGAAATGTGGAGAGAGTTTTCGCATAAAGAAGTCAACTTCTATACAAAAGGCGCGTTTGGCTCAAATAAGAGTTACAGCTCAATGGAACACCTTGTCACTCAGTTTGTTTTGGATCAAGAAGTAAGAGGAAAGCGCCAAACTGATTTTCCTAAGATACCCAGATTTACTGGTTACAGTGGAAGTACCAATAAAATTATTGATAGTAAAAAAAGAAGAGTATTATTAGTGTTATTGAATCCATTTCGTAGGATGATAATAAAGTTGTTGATTGGTATGACACCTTGACTAATAGAAGCGTCACTCATGTAATAACTACAATGAATCGCGGGGGAGCTGAAAACCAATTACTAATTCTGATTAATGAGCAATTAGGACTTGGCTATAATGTACGGGTCACGGCACTAAAGGGAGACTCTGAACTCTCTTCTGAACTAAACACCTTGGGAGTAGAATTTACCGATCTGACGAAAAAGACTTTTCTCTGGCAAATTAGAACTCTCCGCAAGATGTATTTTGATGGAGTAATAGTTCACTCACATTTGCCCAGAGCCGAAATTATTTCTTGGCTGGCGTTTCTTGGCAAAGAAAACACATGGATAATCTCAAGGCATAACGCTGAAAAGTTTTGGCCAAAAAGGCCGAAATTGCTTTCTTCGTGGCTCTCTAGAATTTTAACCCGTAGAGCAGATGCAGTAGTAGCAATATCCAACGAAGTGAGTCGGTACTTGAAAGAATCTAAAGAGATATCCAAAGAGGATATTCATAAGTTGCGAGTCGTAAAGTATGGAATTCCTATGAATTACGGAAGAGAGTCATCTCGAAAATTTGAACAATTTGGGTTTCGAGTCGGAATCGCTGCTCGGTTAGAACCTCAGAAAGATGTGGCAACCTTGATAGATGCTTTTAGCAGTCTCAAAAGAGACTCAGCAAGCCAGTGGAGTTTGTCAATAGCCGGCTCGGGATCGCTCTTACCTAGTTTAGAGCGACAAGTTAATGAACTAGGTCTAAGCCATAGCGTGACTTTTCTGGGCAAGGTAGCGGATATGAGGGGTTTTTATAAATCACTCGACATTTTTGTTCTGTCAAGCAAATATGAAGGGTTTGGCTTAGTTCTCCTTGAGGCTATGTTGGAGAATATTCCAATCATTAGCTCTGACATGCCTACTGCAAGGGAGATATTGGGAGAAGGGTACGCTCCGCTTTTCCCGATTGGAGACTCGCACGAACTGGCAAAATTGATTGATTCAATGTCAGATCCACAAATCAGATTAATGGCTTGCTCACAATACAAAACTAGATTGCCATTTTTTGATTCTAAACATATGTCGAAGGCGATGTCTAAAGTTTATCAGTCAATCTAGTTGTTATGTAGACTTATTCGCATGTGCGGAATTGTAGGGGCGTCTTCTACCCATGAAAATACTGAGTTTTGGATTAAAGACGCCCTGGTTGAACTCAATAAAAGAGGTCCAGATGCAACAGGGTTTGCAAGATCTAACCATATTATCTTTGGAGCGACCAGATTGGCCATGGTCGACCCTCAAGTCCGCAGTAATCAACCATTTGCGAGAGGCCAATCACTCCTTGTTTTTAATGGGGAAATTTATAATTTTAGAATTGTAAAATCGCGCTTAAGCAACAGGGTAAAGTTCGTAACCGATTCAGATACAGAGTTGCTTTCATATATTTTACAAGAAGAAGGAATCGAAGGTTTAACGCGGTTAAATGGAATGTACTCTTTTGCTTTTTACGAAGAGCTGAGTCAGCAGTTTTTCTTGGCTAGAGACCGACTTGGAAAGAAACCTCTTTACTTTAGGATTTCGAGAGAAGGAGATGCGCTTTCCTTTTGCTCACTTCAGACCCCATTGAGGAAGATTGGTAAAGCAGAGCTAAACCATGTTGCCTTGATTTCCTACCTCCATCTAGGATTTGTAGTGGACCCTTTAACCATGTCTAGTGAGGTACAATCGCTTCGGCCGCAAGAGTCATTAACGATAAAAAGGGATTTGAAACAGTTATCTATTTCATCAAACAGGATTGGTGAGTTAAGAAATACCCCGGAAGGGAGCCTTAGGAAACTAGTAACTGAATGCATAATGTCCCGAATTCACGGCGATAACAGCGTCTCAATTTCTCTTTCAGGCGGAGTAGACTCAACAATTATCGCGATAGTCCTAGCCGAACAAGGTGTAGATGCTACGGCTTTCAGCGTTAGATGGCCAGATTCTGATAAGGATAGATACAATTACGATTTCGAGACTGCACGAAAAACAGCAGGTAAGTTGGGTTTAAACTTCGTTGCGGTCAAAGGGCCAGATTCAATTGAAATACCTGATTTCCTCGAAGAATACTTAGAGATAATGGAGGAGCCAAATAACAATCCAACAGGCCTAAGTATGATTTCGTTGTTCAGGGAAATTGCTTCACATGGTTTTCGACTGACACTTACGGGAGACGGTTCTGATGAGATATTCGGTGGTTATGATAGGTATAGGTTGATCAACAGATACAAGAGATTGGTAAATGTAATCCAATTTCCTAGACAAGATAATCCTGTCAAATCATCAAAATTGAATGGCTTCTCAAGACTGACAGCACGGACTTGGTCAGATTGGGCAAGTTGGCATCAAGTTTTTAGCAGATATGAATTGACTGATGAATTGATGCTAAAACGTGAGCATGTAGATGATGCCTTTCAATTTTTCCAAGGAGAATTTAATGAATTTGGCTTCCCCAGTGGGGGTTCTGCGCTAAAAAGAATGATGGCGTTAGATAAAAAAATATGGCTGTCAATGGAATCAAACAGACGCCTTGATCGCGTATCTATGTCGTATTCGGTTGAAGCTAGAAGTCCATTTCAAGACGACTTGTTAAACGTTCTTTGGTGCGATTTGAGCAACAGAGAGATTTCACAAGGTATTGGCAAGGTGGATTTGTTAAGGGCTTTCCCGGAAATCGAGAAACTTGAGGTCTTGTCAAAAAAGACAGGATTCTCAAGTCCTTTAGGGCATTGGCTCAGAGCTAATTCTGAATGGGTATTACGCCATGTGAATTGGTTAAAGAGATATGAGAATATTGGGCCAAGAATAAGAAGCGCCCCAGAAATGCAGGCTGATTTGCGAAGTGGCGACTTTAGAAAACTACAAAAAATTTGGACGCTTGTCGTAATTTCGGTTTGGCTGCAAAGGATGCAGGCGAAAGAGGACTTT
>Ga0172372_10011741_pt1 | contig 11103 bp, 10 predicted proteins | sample LakKiv5m_2_FD_114544 | JGI IMG/M metagenome (GOLD analysis project Ga0172372, IMG submission 114544) | Freshwater microbial communities from Kabuno Bay, South-Kivu, Congo - kab_092012_9.5m | ecosystem: Environmental > Aquatic > Freshwater > Lake | place: Democratic Republic of the Congo... | reverse complement strand
GCTACAAGTAATGCTTCGGCTGTAAGAAAGTTAGCAGTGACACTAGGCATCAAGTACAAAAAAGACAAATCTGGTGATTTTGACCATGATGCTGTTATCACCATTTTAGACAGTGATGGTGTAATCAAATACCAACAGAGCTCGGTTGGGAAAAATATGGATGAAGCTACGGCAACACTGAAGAAATTAATGCGTTAATAGCGCATAGAGATGTACTAGTTTTTCAGGTAATTCTTCAGGCTTGGAAACGAGAACGAAGCCATTCACGCCAAATAGATGAGGAAGGTATTCTTTAGCGTCTTTATCAACTGTTACGCAGAAAGGGTGCAATCCCATCTGTTTTGCTTCTAGAATTGCCTTCCTCGTATCTTCAATGCCGTATCGACCTTCGTACTCATCCAAGTCATTTGGTTTGCCATCGGTAAGAATCAATAGCAATTTTTGTGAGGTCTTTTGATTTACTAGAATAGAAGATGCATGTCTGATAGCCGCCCCCATTCGTGTGTAATATCCAGTGCTTATCCCAGAAATACGCCCTTTAATCTTAGCGTCATAATTATCATCAAAACTTTTAAGTTGATCGAAACGAATCAAACTTCGTTTCAATGATGAAAATCCGTAAAGTGCAAATTTATCACCTGTTGAAGAGAGTGCCTCTGCAAATAGAAATAAAGAGTTTCGGATGACATCAATGATTTTGAGATCATCAGATATATAAGCATCTGTGGAGATCGATAGATCTGCTAAGAGCAAACAAGATAAGTCTCTTTCTTTCACGAAATGTGCTTGGTAAAGGCCTTCTTCAGCAGAGCTCATATTTCTTGAAATGTCACTTCTTAGCCTTATCCAAGCGTCAAGATCTATCTCTTCACCATCCTGCTGATTTCTTTGCCAATACCTCAATGATACGAGCGATTCGAATTGACGTTTCAATTTGCTAGCAATTACTTTCAGGTTGGAAGGTAATTCACCATCAACACCAGTATCTGAGCAAACCTCTTTTAAGGAGCAATGATTTGGGACAAGTGACTGTTTTTTCCAATTCCATTCTGGAAGAAGAATACCTTCTTTAAGGATAGCTTCATCACTAGAATCAGGCGGTAAATCCAAATCAAATTTGAGCCGAGATGCTTTGAGTTTGCCTTTTCTTGTAATGGATAGTTTATCCATGTCCTCGAGTGCAGATTTAGCATTTTCTAAATCATCTTCATTGTCATGAGGACGGTTTACATTGATAAACTCCGCCCAAGAGAAAATACTTTCTGCACGAAACATCAATAGCAAGCCGTTCTTCTTATCTTCTGAATCTACACGTTCGGCAGAGTGCTTGCGTTTATTTTCTACTATTTCTGACTTTCCAGGCTCATGATTTTCATCCATGGCATCTTCGCTCTTATGGCCATATGGAATGGTGTTAGGGGGCGAAGGATGCGGCCAAAGAATAACAGGTTGGAATGATTTTCTTTGATTGCCAATCGATTCAGTTACACTGCCTGGATTTATGAGTGCTTGCCGAATGACCGTCTCTATTTCAGCTTCTTCTTTAGGAAGTTGGTCAGGAGGTCTTCTTAAAAGTAGTGATGCAGTGACAAGTTTTTGATATCGATCCTGAAGGCCAGGAAATCTATCTAACAAGGCCAACGTTGCGAGCTGATTTTTGATCATCCAATCATGTGAAGATGTAATGCTGATGGTGGCTAATCCAGTGAGCCAAAAGTACAAATCTAGATTTAATGATTTATCCTGAAAATAATTTATTTTATTAGGAAGCCTAAGGTCTTCGGTATCTCGCCAAGACAACTCAATTTTCTTACCACTGCCGGCTATCTTCTGAAAAAAACTTCTACGGGCATGATGGTAAGTTGCAGATGATCCGGAAATGTTAAGGCTAACATCTCCACCAAGTGCTCTGAAATAGATGCCTAAGATGCGTCTAACATCCTTTAATTCAACAGCACTCTTATCATTGGAATTTTCAGCAATTCCAGTGATGAACTTATGCCAAAGCTCTCCTACAAACTCTTCCATTATCTTCCGAAGGTCGCTCGAATTACTTCATCAAGAGCTATCTGAGTTTCAATGTCATCGGTTAGAGTTTCTACGATTGCACTATGACAAGCTATTACGGGATCTACGCCATCACATATCAGTTTTGCTGAGTAGATTAATAATCTAGTACTCACGACTTCTTCTAAGTCCTGATCTTTAAGACTTCGGATAGCGTTGGCTATTGAAACTAATTGTTTTGCGGTAAAACTATCCACGCCTGTTTCGCCTACCAAAATTCTTTCTTCTTGATCAGCTCTCGGGAAATCAAAAGTGATAGAAATGAAACGTTGGCGTGTAGAGGGTTTAAGTTTTTTTAGAAAATTTTGATAGCCAGGATTGTAAGAAACAACCAACATAAAGCTATCTGGGGCTTTAAGTGTTTCGCCAATTCTATCGATAGGTAATATGCGCCTATCATCAGCAAGTGGATGCAAAATAACGGTTGTATCTTTACGTGCTTCAACCACTTCATCGAGATAGCAAATGCCACCTTCACGCACTGCTTTGGTTAATGGTCCGTCAGACCAAATCGTATCTCCTGCGCCAATCAGATGCCTACCGACTAAATCTGATGCGGTTAAATCATCGTGGCAGGCAATTGTGTATAGCGGTAAATTCAATTGATTCGACATATAAGAAACGAATCTTGTCTTGCCGCAGCCTGTTGGTCCTTTAATAAGGAGCGGCAAGTTATTTTTCCAAGCCTTTTCGAAAAGCTCACATTCATTCCCGAATGGCTCATAAAAGATTTTTTCCATACTTGATTACTTCCTAAGTAAGTGCTCTAAGATAAGCAATGGCGATGACCATTAATACTACAAATAAATAGAGAAAGATTGATGCTTTCCATACCCAGTAACTACTTCTTAAATCCATAAAATAATTTACTACTAAACACCCTTTATAAAAGGTGATAGCTGCCAACAATAACATGACAGTTTTGTTGATTAATCCCAAGTGAGCAATCTGAAAACTCACTGTTGCTAACAGCACTAAAACTAACCAAATAATTGTGAGCGTTTTATTCATTAGTGCATCACATAAATGAGTGGAAAAAGAATAATCCAAAGTAAATCCACCATGTGCCAGAATGATGCGCCAGTTTCTATACCATGATATTCGGTACTTGTATAACCACCACGAATAACTTTGAAAAGAATAAAGCTAAAAATAATTAAGCCCATCAACACATGAAGAAAATGGAAAAATGTAAGGGCGATGTAGAACATGTAAAAATCATTGGTATCCATTGAGATGCCATGTGAGAACTCATCATAGTACTCAAATGATTTCACGGTCATAAATATTAGCCCGAATAACATGCCCCCAATCAACCATTTTGCGCATGCCGAGGAATCATTTCTTTTGATAGCGGATACTGCTCTCACAACAAAATAACTGCTAGTGAGCAAAATAAGCGTATTGATAAAGCCTGATACTCTATTAAGCGTTGCTTGGGATAAGTTGAATAGCTCTACTTGATTAGATCGGTCAAATGCATAAACAGCAAATAGAACCCCAAAAACGGACATTTCTGCCAGTATAAAAATCCATATAGCTAGATCGCCTGGAGGGCCATTTTTTAAAGCTGAATTAATCATGTCTTTCTAAGAAAAATAGGGAGGCATGCCTCCCTATTTTTTACTTCCTATCGCTATCAGTTAGCTGGGGTCTCGCCTTTGATAAAGAAACTCACTACATACGTAATCAACCCTACTGCAAAAACTACACCTGCTGTTTCACGCAACCAGTAAAAGATTGAAAGTTGCGCTTGCGTATCCATGAAGGACATTGGCGTTGTTGCAATACGTTGCAACCATGTTTGAAGAATGCCAGCACCTGTTAAGAACAATGTGATGAATACCATCGCAATGGTCATTAGCCAGAATGCCCACATTTCACAAACTTGAGCAGCATTGCTGTTTGCAGCACGACCACGAAGTTGTGGCATCGCATATGAGATGATGGTTAGTACCACCATTGCATAAGCGCCATAAAATGCCATGTGACCATGCGCTGCGGTGATTTGTGTGCCGTGTGTATAGTAGTTAACTGGTGCTAATGTGTGTAGGAATCCCCACACGCCTGCACCTAAGAAAGCCATTACACCAGTGCCCAAAGCCCATAAAGTTGCTGCTTTGTTTGGGTGTTCACGACGACGTTTATTTACCATGTTGAAAGCAAATACTGTAAGCATGAAGAATGGAATTGGTTCCATTGCTGAGAACACGCTACCCCATACTTGCCAGTAAGATGGCGTTCCAATCCAGTAGTAATGGTGGCCTGTACCGATAATGCCTGTGATTAAGGTCATAGTAATAATCACATATAGCCATTTCTCAATTACTTCACGGTCAACACCCGTCACCTTAATTAGAACAAATGCAAGAATGGCGCCAAGAATTAATTCCCAGACACCTTCCACCCAGAGGTGAACGACCCACCACCAGTAATATTTGTCTTTTACTAAGTTGGCTGGGTTGTAGAAAGAGAATAAAAAGAAAACAGCTAAACCAGTTAAACCAAGAACTAGAATCAGGCTGATGGAGGTTTTACGGCCCTTAAGCAGCGTCATTCCGATGTTCAACAGGAAGGCGAGTGCTACAACCACAATACCTAACTTAGTGGGCAGAGGCTGTTCTAAGAACTCACGACCCATGGTAGCCAGTATGTCGTTGCCAGTTAATTGAGCTAGCGTTGCATAGGGAACTAACAAGTAACCGAGAATTGTAAGAGCGCCTGCCACTAAGAATACCCAGAACATCGTTATTGCCAGCTTGGGGCTCCAGAGCTCGGTCTGAGTTTCTTCGGGGATCAGATAATAAGCTGCCCCCATAAAGCCGAAAAGTATCCAAACAATCAGTAAGTTTGTATGAACCATTCGAGCAACGTTGAATGGGATTTCTGGGAAGAGGAAGTCCCCTTTAACATATTGCAAGCCCATGATTAAGCCAAATACGATCTGCCCAATAAACAATGCTATTGCTGCAATAAAGTACGGCTTTGCCACTGCTTGAGATTTAAATTGCATTTTGATCTCTCCTAAATATTACTAATGGGTTTAGCCTTCAACGTTTGGCGGCCAATTATTGGTATTAATTTCTGACGTGTATTTGAAGAATTCCACAAGATCATTCAACTCTTCATCAGACAAATTGAATTGTGGCATTTGTCTTCTGCCAGGCACGCCAGTTGGCTGACCTTTAATCCAAGCCTTAATAAAGTCAGGACCCCTTCTTTTGTAAACATTTCCGAGCTCTGGAGCAAAGTAAGCACCTTCGCCAAGTAATGTGTGGCAGCCAATACAGTTGTTTGTTTCCCATATTTTCTTGCCATGCGCTATCGCTGGGTTGATCACGGCGCTGTTGTCTGTTTTAGGCAGACGTTGGGTAGTGTCAAAGGTGAGGGCTAGGAATAGCAAGAAGAAGAACAGCGAGCCGCCAAAAAATATATTTCTGGCGGTAGATTTAGTGAAATTTGTAGCCATAACGAGATTCCCATTTTCTGTGGAAGACAGGAAGAAATCTACGTGAAGCCCAATGTAATGACAATTACATCAAAGGGACTAGTACTTTAGGCTTAGTTCGCTAATCCTTATGAAGAATATCTTTATTGCATCAGGAATTCTAGGATTGTAGGTGTGGGAAAAGATTAATTTAGATTCTGGAACAAGGTGTGATTAATATCATTTTAGAAAATCCTAAACCTCGTCAGCAACCGAGCGGTTGGAAGTATTTTATTTCCATGCCTCATCATCCGTTTTTTTTGCTTGGCGCACTCCAGTCTTTACTGGCCATTTCATGGTGGCTAATAGATATCGCAGGAAGATTTGGGGGGCTTTATCACCCAATCGCCTGGACGGTAACACCTGCAATCGGCCATTTCTATTTGCTGATTTTCAGTACATTTCCTTTGTTTATGTTTGGTTTTTTGATGACTACATATCCACGATGGATGAATGGTCTGCAGGTAAGTAAAGAACTTTATCTAGCAACCGCGGGCACCCTTGGTTTGGGAGTCATTCTAGGATATTTAGGTTTGTTCTTAGGATCGGATCTTTTTCAGATAGCAATAGCATTGAATGTGACGGGTTGGCTAACTGGACTTTATGCGCTAATCGAAGTGTATTTTACAGCGGAACGACCAGATACAACGCACGCTTTGATTACAAGCGTCGTGCTTTTTATTGGGTTAATGCTTCTTGTTAGCTATGCGCTTGGGGTGGCGACAGGTCACTATGAAAATATTGCCCTGGCTAAAACTGGTGGCGTTTGGTGGTTCTTACTCCCAGTATTCTTTAGTGTGAGTCATAGACTCATCCCATTCTTTTCTAACGCGGTACTTCGGGACTATCAGATGGTAAGGCCTGATTGGGTACTCTGGTTAGTGACTTTTGGAAGTCTGCTGCATGGCGCTCTTGAGATAAACGAATTAAAACAATTTACCTGGATCTTAGATTTGCCAATGGCGCTAGTTACGTTGTGGCTATCTCACGCATGGCAATTTAAACGAAGCTTCAAGGTTAAGATTCTAGCGATGTTGCATCTAGCCTTCCTCTGGTTAGGGGTTGCTCTTTTCTTAATTGGTGTCCAGAGTCTATTTCTCTTTTTGAGCATTCCAATCAATCTTAATCGCGGCCCCATTCATGCACTCATGATTGGTTATTTTGGCTCTATGTTAATTGCGATGGCTACAAGGGTTAGCTTGGGTCATTCAGGCCAGCCTTTGATTGCAGACAGCAAAGCATGGAACATTTTTCTGGCAATTTTTATTGCTGGATTACTTAGAGTATTAGCAGATTTTCCTGTTATTAACAGTTATTCAAATCATCTGTACATGTGCTCTGCAGCCATATGGATTGGAGCATATTTAGTTTGGATTTTTAAATTTACGCCACTTTATTGGAAAACATCATGAACACTAGAAAATTACTGTCTGTTATCGTTCTAATCGCGTTAGGTCTTCCCAGTTGCTTAGCCATCGCAGACGAAGCGCAGTCTGTTGGTGATTTGTCGCTGCTTGATGCGATTAAAAATGGCAAGTCAATGACTAGTTTTAGGCTTCGTTATGACTCCAAGGATGATGATGCATATCCAAGAGCAGGTCATGCATTCACTTTAAGGAGTTTGATTGGTTGGCAAACAGCGCCATTCCATAATTTTAGTGTCGCTGCACAAGTTATTGGAGTCACAGATATTAATGACGCTTTTAATGACAGACAATGGAATGTTGATAAGCCTGGGCGAGCAGATTATGCGCGTATCGCAGACCCTGATTACTACAATATAAATCAGCTCTATGTTGATTGGACTGGGCTGCCTTCTACTAAGGTGCGTGTGGGAACACAATCCTTAAAGCTCGACAATGTGCGTTTCATTGGTAATGTTGAATTTAGACAGGTGATGCAAGTATTTACAGGGGTGACAGTTGAAAACTCCAGCATTAAAGACTTAGATCTGATGGGGGGCTATTACACACGCCTTCGCAAGGCAACAACATCAGAGCAGCTGGCTGAAGACACTGGTATTTTGCATGCTAATTACCATCTAAGTTCCACAGAGAGTCTGATTGGTTACGCTTATTGGCATGACACTAATGATGACAAATTTGCGGTAAAGGGAGTCACTGGGAATAAAGATTTATCTAATAGAACACTTGGAGTGCGCCTAGATGGTAATCGCCCAATCAATCAAGAGTGGAAATTGTTATACACCGCTGAATATGCCAAACAAAACCACATAGCGAATGGATATAACCAGATTGATGCTCATTATTACAAGCTTGGGCTAGGTGGGTCATGGAATGGTTGGTTTGCAAGAGTTGATCAAGAGCTGCTATCTAGTAACGATGGTCAATATGCCTTTTATACACCTTTAGGTACTAATCATTTATTTCAAGGTTGGATTGACCAATTTGCAGCCAGCACGCCAGCTCATGGTATGAAAGACACCTATATAACTGCAGGTGGAAAATGGCAGGATCTCACTTTGCTAACTGAATATCACTGGTTTGATTCGGATAAAAACTATAAAACTACAGGGGACGCTACCTCAGGTCCGTTCTCAGGCAATAGATATGGTACTGAATGGGATGTTTCGGCAGCATATGCTATCAATAAGCAGTTAGTAACTAAAGTGGAATACGGTAAGTTCCGTGAAAGTGATCGTTATCTTACTGGTAGCTACCGTGATGTCGATGAATTGTGGCTAACTGCCACCTATACTTTTAACTAATTTTCGGCCTGAAAGCATGATAAAGTCACTTCTTAAGTCCGTGATTACTTCAAGCTTTCCAATGAACATCAACAAGAAAATTACTTTTGTACTTATCCTCTATTTGTTTGTTGCGTTAGTAACCGTTGGTTCTAACCTACTAATGACGTGGAGAATGGATGGTGAAGCAGCAGTAATTAACGATGCAGGGCGAGAGAGAATGCGGTCCTATCATATCGCCTTGAATTTAGCGGAGTACATTCAGCACCCCTCAAGCGATAAAAGAGTCGCCATTCACAGAGATATCGGTAAGTTCGAATTGACTTTGGGTGAACTCGAGAAGGTCAACAATCATAAATCCTCTTTTCCTGCTGGGAATGCTGATGCCAAGAACAAACTTGATGCCTTACACATACAGTGGCTTGGGACGATAAGGCCACAAATTGAAAAAATATTGGCAGAGACCTCTCAAGAAAATCAAAGATCTCTTTTTATCGGCTATCGCCAACAAGTTGATGATTATGTAAAAAATATTAACGACTACGTTACTGCGGTTGAGCAGAGCAATGCAAGGGCAACTACAGCCCTTAGCATTTTTCAGATCATGCTCATCGTGCTTGCTGTGATAGGGACAGTTTTCTTAGAGCTTATCTTTTCAAAGCTATTCATCCAGCCGATTCAGGACATCAACAATGGCTTAGCAAAGATAGGGGAAGACGGTTTCGGTATTCGCCTTAATCCAAACAGAAAAGATGAACTTGGTCAGGTCATGATTGGTTTTAATTTGATGGCTGATAGGTTGCAGGCCTTATACCAAACTCTTGAGGACAGGGTTAAAGAAAAGACAAGAAGCTTAGATAACAAAAATAAAGAGTTACAGACCTTGTATGAGATTGCCACTGACCTTAACTCCTCAACAACGACAGAACCTCTTTGTGACAGCGTCTTAGATAAAATAGTGGCGCTGATAGGCGCCAAAGGAGGTGTAATCAGGGTCTCAGACGCAAACCATGAGCGCTTAAAAGTGATATCGGCGCAAGGAGTTTCTCAATCTTTTCTGGATGACGAAACATATTTAGATGTGGGTGTTTGTGTTTGTGGTGAAGTCGCTAAGGATGGAATTGCTACAAACTCTGACCTTACCATTCCTTATAACAAACCTCTGCTACATAGTTGCGGTAAGGATGGCTTTAAATCTGTTGTATCAATTCCTATACGTTCCCATTTGAAGCAAGTCGGGCTCTTAAATCTATTTTTTAGCGAAGTGGTGATATTGCCTCCTAATGACCTCAAGCTTCTAGAAGCGGTGGGCTTGCATCTCGGCATTGCCATAGAAAACTATCGACTTGTCTCAAAAGAGCGTGAATTGGCAGTATCAGAAGAGAGAAATTTATTGGCGCAGGAACTGCATGACAATATCGCCCAGTCTTTGGCTTTTCTTAATATTCAAACACAGCTACTTGATGAGGACTTAACTAGCAAGAATATGGATAGCGCTATGGCAACACTCAATCAAATTCGAGAGGGTGTTCAAGAAAGCTACGATGATGTGCGAGAGCTCTTGGTGAACTTTAGAATGCCTTTGAAACACCGTAGTCTTGACCAAGCGATTAAAGAATCTCTAGATAAATTTGAGCTGGCAACGGGTGTAATGACCGAGTATTTGCATCACGGCAACACCTCTTTTGCGAATTCCGAGCAAATTCTGCAGGTGCTTCATATCTTCCAAGAAACGCTTTCAAATATCAGAAAACATGCCAAAGCTAGCCATGTAATAGTAACATTGGAGCACGATGCAAAATTTCATTTGTCTGTAAGAGACAATGGAATAGGGTTAAACCCTTCGGAAGAGTTGTCGGAATCTCATATTGGGATTCGAATAATGAAAGAACGTGCAAAGTCTATCAACGCAGAGTTGTCTGTGTGGTCTCAGCCAGGACAGGGAACGAAGATAAGCTTGGATTGGGAAGAGCTGCCATTAGCTTGAAGGAATTAAATTGGAAAAAATCAGAATTCTAGTTGCGGATGATCACCCCCTATTTCGATCGGGCATAAAGTTACTTCTTCAACGACAAAAAGATATTGAGATTGTGGGGGAGGCAAGTGATGGTGCCGAATGCGTAAAGCTCGCAAAGAAACTGAAGCCTGACATGGTGTTGCTAGATTTGAATATGGAAGGTGTAGGTGGTTTGGAAGCACTTCCGCTTTTGAAAAAAGAAATTCCAGATACTTACGTCTTGATGCTCACTGTGTCTGAAGGGGCGGATGACCTTGTAGAGGCGCTCAAGCTTGGTGCAAGCGGATATCTTCTAAAAAATATCGATACGGATTTCTTGCTTGATTCCATTAGACGAGCCGCCAATGGAGAGTCCGTCATGTCGCCACAAATGGCGGTAAATCTGGCGGATGCGATTAGGTCAGAAAAGAAGGTGGCTGCAGAGAAGGCTGAAGTGCCGCATTTGTCGCCAAGGGAAACACAGATTATCCAATTAATCGCTAAGGGTGCCAGTAATAAGGAAATTGCGAGAAGTTTGGACATCGCCGAGTCAACAGTAAAAATTCACGTTCAAGGGATATTGCGTAAATTAAACCTAACAAGCCGTGTTCAAGCGGCGATTTATGCGATTGATCACGATTTGGTAGAAAGTTAGGTTTTACTTTATTGAACCAATAGCTTGAAAAAACTGCGCTGCTGATTGGCCTATTTATTTAATGTCGATCTGACTAAGTCAATATGTGATCTCAAATTATATAGATCTTGAGAGTAGGTGATGGGTATCTTGAGTGCCTTTACCCTAGATTCGATTTCGTTCAGTCTTTCTAAAAAGAAGCCTTTGTTTTG
>Ga0172372_10011738_pt1 | contig 11104 bp, 4 predicted proteins | sample LakKiv5m_2_FD_114544 | JGI IMG/M metagenome (GOLD analysis project Ga0172372, IMG submission 114544) | Freshwater microbial communities from Kabuno Bay, South-Kivu, Congo - kab_092012_9.5m | ecosystem: Environmental > Aquatic > Freshwater > Lake | place: Democratic Republic of the Congo... | reverse complement strand
GGATCTATGTGGGATTCGAGCCGGGGATCACGCCCGAGGCGTTCACCCGGAGGCTGGACGCGGGGTCGGTGGCGGAGTGCTTCCGGCGCCTTCCCACGCGGCCCGGCGATGTGATGTTCCTGCGCGGATGCCGTGTTCCTTCGCAAAATCGATCACCTGGTCGAAGTTGAGATTGCGCAGGGTCCACGTCTGGATGGCCAGCTGCTGCGACAGATCTGCCGCGCCCGTTTGCGGTTGCGTGGCAAGAACGGCAGCAAGCACGGCGGCACCATAAAACAGGGAGGTTTTCATCCGGCAAAGACTGCCAGCAAATCCCCGGGATGCGAGTTCGAAACGAGGCATCGGAGCGATGCGTTTTATGGGACAGTCGTATAAATAATCATGTGCCGATGAGCAGTTCCGCAGTTCTTTGAATCCGTTTTCTACGGATGTTCCCGGGTGATTTCGGTGGCTTCGGGGCCCAGAGGAAGGGTCTCCACACGCCCGCCTGGCCACCGAATCTCAACCGCCTTGGGGGATTTGTGACGGCCGAGGATGAGTGTGGTGCTGTCTTGGGACCAATGACCCGAACCAAGCCCGATCAGATGCGATGGGCCCCGCGTATCATCCACGTAGGCTACCCGTGCCCGGGCGCCGATGGCTCGGGGATTCGCCGGAGAACCAATCAGGTGCAGTCGAATGCCACGCTGCGGACTCCGATTTCGAAACAACAGGGTTTCACCGCCGTTTTGCGCCGCCAACACGTCGTAGCGGCCGTCACGATCGAAGTCGGCCAATGCCAGCCCACGTCCTTCGCCGGACATCGAGAGGCCCGATTCGCGGATCCCAACAGCGTGAAATCCACCGGTGCCATCACCCTTCAACCACAACAGCGAGCCGGCGTCCTGCCGGGATTCCCCCGGGGCGGTGCCATAAAAATTCTGACTGATGACAAGGTCTGTGTTGCCATCGGCGTCAATGTCACCTGCACCCAGCCCGAACACCGGCGCCCATTGGACAATGTCAGGAAGCGGCCTCGCCTCCAGATGATCACCGCGATTTAGGAGGACAATGGAGTCGAAGACCAAAGCTTCGGTGAATCGGGTGGCGCCAAGTTCCGGAAGGGAGAACAACCGATCCGGAGCCTCCCGGGCGAAACTGCCAAACGTGGGAAACGATTCGGAGATGGACGGAAGGACGGTTGCGAGGGTGGCTCGGTCGCGCGTCGGAATCCGGCGGCCAGCGGTGGATGGGCCGGACAACAGTTCGACGAGGATCGACGCACCGGCGGGGGTGGGATCGTACGCCAGCAGAACGCGGTGATCCGCCCGGGCTTCGTTTCGGCCCCAATTGCCAACGCCGAGATCGAGGCGTCCGTCGTTGTCAAAATCGGCGGTCACAATCGAGTTCCACCATCCAGTGAGCTGCGAAAGCGACAGATGATTGGTGGAGGAGCCGCGGCGGAGCCGGACTGGTGGATTCCATGCGGCGATTCCATTGCTGGAGAATGTCTGTATCGCGATGGGTCCCCAATCGGCGGCCGTGACCAACTCGGGTTGCGCGTCATCGTTTAGGTCTGTGAATATTGCACCCGCCACCATGGGAGCATTGGTGGAGCTGATGTTCCATCGGGGTTCGTGGACAAAAGTGCCGGCTTCATTTCGGAGCAAAAGGGAATCGGCTGCGAGCGGGAACCGTCCCGGTGTTTGGCGGCCGCCAACGAAAAGGTCGAGATCGCCGTCTCCGTCGATGTCGGCCATGGCCATGGGGCCGGCCGAAAAACTTCCAGCGGATGGGCCCGGAGAGATGACGCCCGTGTTCATCGAGAAACGCAGGATGACCGGGGCGTTGGTGGTCGCAGGCTGGACCCGGGAAACACCTAGGAGCAGCGATGCCGAGGAAGGATCGGGTTGCCAGGCGAGGATGGTGGACAAATCCGGGGCAGGAAGATTTCCGAGAGGCGCGGCGCGCTGCCGAACAAAGCCGCCTTTGCCGTCATTGCGGAAAACACCCGGAGCTCCACCGCGGCCGGATCCGACAAAGAGATCCTCCCATCCATCGCCATTCAAATCGAACCACGCGACACCCGGGCCGAGGGTGCCGAGTCTCCGCGGAAGAAGGGATTGGAGCGCTAACTCACCCGTGTCCTCTTGAAGATGCCGATGGTTCAGCTTCGAACTGATGTTTTCGAAAGCGGCGGTAGGACGCGTGGATTCCGGATCGGCATCGGGAGCAAATGCGGAGGTGGATTCGTGGATGACGTAGATATGGTCGGGTAGCGCGTTGGTGATCCGGGTAACTCGGCGATTCCGCCACGTGACTGAAATGGAGATGGGACGTCCATGGTTGCCCGCAGCGAAAGTTCGGATTGGATCGTCGCCTGAGAGGTATCGGCCGCCGGCGATCATTTCGTGGGATTGATCGGGCAAACCCGGTGCGGAAACGCGGATAACGGCACCGATGCCGCGGGTGTTGGGCGCGTTGCCTGCGAGGCGGACGGCAATTCGCGGGCGTGAGCTCGTATTTTGAAGAAATATTGGCGGGTCATTGAGGCAGGAGACGATCACATCGAGGTCACCGTCGTTGTCGAGATCGGCGGTGACGACCCCGTGCGAGATGCTTCGCGAATCGAAGCCCCATTCCTGTCCGCGTTCCTCGAAGGTGAGATCGCCCCGGTTTCGAAACGCGGCATTCGGAGTGTCGAGACGCGGGAAACGTTTGCGCGCCAGGAGTTCTTCCCGCGGTGAAACGGGGCCGGTCCGTTTCGCGTTTTCGATTTCGCGCATGACGTCTGAATTCTGGGCGTCACGCCAATGGCCGGTAGAAATCAGGAGGTCATCGAAACCATCGAGATCGACGTCGAGAAAAACGGGACACCACGACCAGTCCGACGCATCGACGCGGGCAAACCGGGCAAGTTCCGAGAACGAACCATCGTCGCGCTGGACAAAGAGCATGTTTCGGGGTGATTGCGGACGCAGGCCCTGATGTTGCCGCACCTGGGAGAAGGCGCCCGCGTCCATGACCTGGACGTGCCGGTTCGTCCAATCGCGCGCGAGCATGTCGGCAACAAAGAAGTCCGTGAGGCCGTCGCGGTTTACATCCGCAAAGTCCACGCCCATCGAAAACAGGCTGGTCTGGCGAATGAAGCTGCCGGAGGCGGCGCGGAAACGTCCGCGTCCGTCATTGATCCAAAGCCGGTCGGGCGACTGAAAATCGTTGCAGACATAGAGGTCCGGATGTCCATCGTCGTTGATGTCGTGGAACATGGCGGACAACCCCCAGTCGTAGGGAATGGCGGCAGGTTTTCCGGATTCATCCAGGAAATCACCACCGGGCCAGTCCACAGGTTTGAACCGGCCCGAACCCAGATTGCGAAAGAGCACGTCGGGCTCGCCATTCTCCATCACACCATTGGCCTGATCGAAGGTGAAGCGTCCGGCGAGATCCGGTGAACTGGCTGGAACACCATTGACTGAAAGCAGGTGGGAAACGCCGTTTGTGACACCCATTTTGAATCGGATGCCCGGCATGTCGCGCATGGTGTCGTTACGATAATTAACGATGTAAACATCGAGCAGTCCGTCGCCATCGACGTCGGCGAGTGCGAGGGAGGAACTGCCACGGCGGGATTCGAGTCCGGACCCGGCGGTGGCTTCGGTGAAGGAGGCGCGGCCGTCGTTGAGGAAGAGCCGGGTGCCGCGGGCGATGCCATTGACGAGAAGGTCGAGGTCGCCGTCGCCGTCGATATCCGCCAGCGCAGCGCCGGTGGAGGCCTGGTCGTGGCATGCGGTGCGGGACCGGGCCGTGATGTCCTCGAACCGCCATCCGCCGAGGTTTCGGAAAAGGGCGTTGGCATTGTCGAGGCCGCAGAAATAGAGATCGGTGAGTCCGTCACCATCGACATCACCGGCGGCAACTCCCGATCCGTTAAGATAGATTTGGTTGGTGAGCGAACGTTCGTCGGCGAGGGAATTGGTGAAACGGATTCCGGTCTTGGACGCCGGGAGGTTTTCGAAGCCTTCGCGATTGGAAGGTGTGATGCCAACCCGGGCCGCGCGATGTCCGCCGAACGGTTCCCAGGAAAGTTCCACGGCCAGTGCCAGCGATGGCAGGCAGGCGAGCAGAAACAAGGTCACGAAGCGCGGGATCATCAGGCGGACTGGACGGACTTTTGCAAATCTGGTGATTGATCCAATCAAGAAGAGGGTGATTTCGCGAAAGACGAAAAAGGCGGACACCGGGTTGGGTGTCCGCCTGTTGATCAGAAACACGATCGCGATCGCGATTGTGATCGCGATGGCGGCCGGTTCGGTTTACTGGCGCAACCGGAAGAACTTCGAATTGGCCTGTGCGGCAGGCAACGTGAAGGTCCCGCCAGCAGGAGCAGGCGTGACATCCGTCCAATTGGCGGGCGACAGGCTGTCGGTGGACTGCAGGGTGCCGGAGCCGGCCCAGCTGACCGTGACATTGCCGCCGCTGGCTGTAATGCCGGTGAAACGGCCGACGCTCGGAACGGATCCGCCGGTGACCAAGGCGTTGTCGAAGAACGCGCGGGTGACGTTTCCGGTTTCGTCGGCATAGGCGCCGATTCCGAAGGTGAGGTTCGCCGTGTGGGCGAACGGAATCTCAGCACCAAAGACACCATCGAGGAAGAGCTTCACGGTGGTTCCGTTGGCGACGACCTTGATGCGGTGTTTCTTCTGGTTGTCGAAGGTCCCGCCGTCGAATGCCACGATGTTGACGGCATTTCCGGTGGGATTGTCGTTGGCGGCGCCGGTCTGCTTGTTGTAGCCCCAGCCGAAGTTGCGGCCATCGTGGGCGGCATGTTCGCCGAACAGGATGAAGTTGCCGCCGGGTTCACGCACCGAGACAACGGAGCGCTGCTCCGCGCTGGTGCCGGTGACGAGGTCGAAGTCGAGCAGGTTTCGATCCACCTCGAAGGTTGCGGGTTCGGTCGCGGACGCGGAGTACTTGGTGACAGTGTTCAGTGCGAAGCCCGGCCACAGCGACGATTCCACGATCACATTGAATTTCACCTGCCCGTTCTCGATGGAGATACCGGATTCCGGCGTGGCGGTGCCCGATTCAAACGCCGTCGTGTCTTCGACCCAGTTGGCGGCATTGACCGAATTGCCGCTGAAGTCGTCGCTGAGCAACACGCGGGGAACGGCAACGACCTCGACCGAAACGGAACCCGAGACGCAGGCGCTCGGAGTGCTGGCGATTTCAAACACGGTTGAACCCAGGCCGACGGGCTGGATCGGGATGTTGCGGGTGTTGGGATCGCCCGCGGCAAATTGCAGCGTGAGCACACCGTTCACGGCTCCGGCCGGTACAGCCACACCGGGATTCCGGCTGGTCACCGTCACCGTCACGGCCGCTGCATCATTGAGGAGTTGCGGGATCGTCAGGTTGATCGACTTGCCCGATTCCGCAATGGTTTGCGAGACGGACGCAGGCGAGCTGGTGATGCATGGAAGCACGTTCTCGACGTGGGCGTTGTCGAAGGTGCCGGTGATCGTGTCGCCCGTGGCACGGGCGTAGGTACCGATCTCGACATGGATGCCGGAACTGACCTCGAACGGGAACCGTCCGCCGGAAACATTGTTGAGGAACACCTCCACGGAAGAACCGTCGGCCACCATCTTCAGGGTGAACTTGCCAACTTCGGCATCGAAGGCGTCGAAGACACCCATGCTGACGCCACCGCCCGTGGCGGATCCGGGGTTCACGTTCACGGACCATCCGGTTTCGCCCACATTTTGGGCAAAGAAGACAAACTTGGACCTGTCAGCAGTGGTCAGGAAAACACCGGTGCGGCCCGCAGTGCCAATGCTCGTGATCTCATTCCGATCCACGGTGACCATGAGGTGGAGATCGGGGGTCGCCTGGAACGATTTGACGGACTTCACCGATGCACCGCTCCAGAAATCCGACTCGCCAGTGCCTTCGATCCTAAGGGCGCCGCCGGAAGTGGCGACCGTGTAGGTGCCGGTGCCGACTTCAAACCCGGCGTTGTTGACCTGCCATTTGGCGGTGTCGAGAGCTCCGGCAAAGGAATCCTCCAATTGCACACCGGGCCCGGAAATGATCGCCACCGAGAGGGACGTCGTGCTGGCGACGTCGCCTTCGACGCTGAATTGCGTGCCGCCGAGAGCCACGCCGCGGACGCGGAACGTCTGCGTGTTGGGCGCACCCGCAGCGAACGTGAGATTGAGACGTCCCTCGGTTCCGCCATCCGGAATCGCAATCGCCGGATCGGCGCTGACGATGCGGACGTTTACGGGTGCCGTGGCATTGAGGCCTGCGGGAATCTTCACCGTGATCGGAGGACTGGTGGTGCCGACCCGGGCACTGGCCGTGCGCGGGTTGAATCCCGCGCCGCCTGCGGATTCAATTTTGATATTGTCCCAGACCGTCCCAGCCGTGTCGTTGTTGGCGCGGGCATAGCTGCCGAATTGGATGACGACGGGCGAGAATGGGAACTTCACCTCCGCTCCCTGATTGCCATCGAGCAGCAGCTTCACTGTCTTGCCGTCCGCGACGAGGCTCATCCGGTGCAGCCCGCCGTCGTCAAACGCAGCGCCGTTGAACGCGGCAATATCCGTGCCGCTACCCGTGGGAACATCACCGTCTTCGCCAATCTTGCGGTTATACCGCCATCCACCTTCACCGCGCACATCTGCAAACAGCACGTACCGGGTCATGGTCTCATCCATGATCCAGAGCGCGCTGCGCGACGCAGAACCCACGCCTGATTCACGGACGCGATCAATGGAGACGGTGAGTGTGGATTCTTCAGACGCCTCGAACTTGGGAACGACACGGAGCGTTGCCCCGGACCACCATTGCTGTGTCGTGGTGCCTGTAAACTCGACCGTACCATTCTGCGCCTCACCCTTGATGTCTCCCTTGCCACCTTCGAAGAAAGGCGAATCCGCCTGATACCGCGCCGGGTCGAGCGTGTTTGAGGTGAAGTCATCCTGGAACACAATGCTGCTCTGCCGGAGAACGGTTTCGATCTTGATATTGTCCCACTTGGTGGATGCCGTGTCGTTGTTCGCGCGGGCATAGCTGCCGAACTGGAATGTGACCTTCGACACCGGGAACTTCACCTCGGCACCCACGACTCCGTCGATCAACAGCTTCACGGTCTTGCCGTTGGCAATGAGGCTCATCTGCTTGCTTCCGCCGTTGTCATAGGTCCCGCCATTGAAAGCGGCAATGTCGGTGCCGCTGCCTGTGGGCACATCGCCATTTTCACCGATCTTGCGATTGTAACGCCAGCCGCCCTCGCCGCGGACGTCAGCAAACAGGACGTATTTGGTTTTTGCCTCGTCGAGAATCCACAGCGCGCTGCGGGACGCCGTTCCCACGCCCGCTTCCGCCACGCGGTCGATCGTCAGTTTCACCGGGGTTTCCTCGGTGGCAGTGAATGAAGGAACTACACGGAGCGTGGCCCCGGACCACCATTGCTGCGTGGTGGTGCCCACGAATTCAACCATGCCGCCCTGCGCCTCGGCATGAATGTCACCCTTGCCACCCTCGAAAAACGGCGCGTCAGGCTGGAACTTCGCGGCGTTGATCCCAGCCGCAAAATCATCCGAGAACACCACGCTGGTCGGTTTCGTGACTTCGATCTTGAGATTGTCCCACTTCGTGGATGCCGTGTCGTTGTTCGCGCGCGCATAGCTGCCGAACTGAAAGATCACCTTTTTGAACGGGAACTTCACCTCGGTGCCCACCACGCCGTTCAGCATCAGCTTCACCGTCTTTCCATCCGCAACGATCCCCATCCGATGCAGCAAACCGTTGTCGAAATCGCCGCCGTTGAAGGGCGCGATGTCGGTGCCGCTGCCTGTCGGGACGTCGCCGTTTTCGCCGATCTTGCGGTTGAACCGCCAGCCGCCCTCGGCGCGCACATCGGCGAACAACACGTACCGGGTCTTCGTCTCGTCCAGGATCCACAGCGCACTGCGTGACGCCGTGCCCACGCCCGCTTCGGCCACGCGGTCGATCGACAGCGAGACCGGCGAAGATTCGGAGGCGGTGAAGGTCTGATTGACGCGCAGGGTTGCACCCGACCACCACTGCTGCGTCGTGGTCCCGACAAATTCGATGACCCCGTTGTCCGCCTGGGCCTTGATGTCACCGAGGCCGCCCTCAAAGAACGGCGCGTCCGGCTGATATTTCGCGGGGTCGATGGTGTTCGACGTGAAATCGTCTTGAAAGACGACGGTCGAGATTTGCGCGGACATTCTCAGTCCACAGAGGAGCGCAATGATTGCGGCGAGCCATATGCGCGGGACGACAATGCGATTTCGAGTCTTCATATGATTACAGTTGTATTTCCGTTTTCTTGCCTGCGAGCACTTCGCCTGACGGATCTTCACGGGACGACCACAGCTGCCCGGGTGGAGGCCGGACAAGTGAAAAGTCGACACGTGGAGTTCGCATCTATCAAAGCTGCGCCCGCTCAATGGCGTCAATTAGAAAGGCGGAATTTCCAACAAAGGGGGGCGCATCTCCGAGTTGTCGGTGAGCTGAAGAAAAATGAGGTGATCGATTTTGCTGAAATCGACCCGACGACAACTCGAAGATGCGCCCGATTGGACGATGAATACGAGAGAGCCAGACCCTTATCCCGAAGGGATGACAGCATTTAGCCGGTGATTGAGGACCATCGGGACGACATCACGGGCTAACATCTTGGATTGCACCGTGCAACCCTGGGAAACGGACGGCAAATGGATACCGCCGCCAATGTGTACGGTTTTCCGGTCTATACCAATGCACCTTCGGGACGGCAGTTGACCGGGCAGCACGCCCCGGCTGCGACGCCGGCACTGAGTCCCGCTGATCAGGAGAAAAGTTTCGTCGTGCCCAAGGGTTTCGAAGTGCGGCTGTTCGCGTCCGAACCCGACATCGCCAATCCCGTCGCCATGACGTGGGATGACCGCGGCCGGCTGTGGGTGCTGGAGTTATACGAGTATCCGCTCGGCACCAAGCCGGGTGAGAAGGGCCGCGACCGGGTCAAGATTCTCGAAGACACGGACAACGACGGCCGCGCCGACAAGGTGACTGTGTTCGCAGACGGACTCACCCTCGCGACCGGTCTGCTCGTGGCCGACAATGGCGTGTACGTGGGCCAGGCACCGCATCTCTTTCTCATGCGCGACTCCAACGTCGATGACGTGGCGGATACGCGCACGGTGGTGCAGACCGGCTTTGGCCTCGAAGACCGGCATGAATTGCTGAACGGATTCACCTGGGGGTCCGGACGGACAGATGTACATGACGCACGGTGTGTTCACGCGCACGGCCGCCACCGAACCCGGCGCGACAAACGCCCCCACCATCCTGACCGCGGGCGTGGCGCGATTCGACACGCAGACTCGCAAGCTGGAAGTGTTTGCCGAGGGCACCAGCAATCCCTGGGGCGTGGACTTCGATGCCCGCGGCAATGCGTTTGTCAGTGCGTGCGTCATTGATCACCTCTTCCATCTCGCACCCGGTGGCATCTACGCACGCCAGGCCGGCCAGCCCCCGCATCCCTACGCGTACGAACTCCTGCCGAGCATCGTCGATTTCAAGCACCACATGGCCGCATTCGCAGGCGTGAACGTCTATCAGGGCGACCAATGGCCCGCTTCGTGGAAGGGCGAGATCCTCGTCGGCAACATCCACCAAAACGCCCTCAACAACGATCATGTGGAAACCAAGGGCGCGAGTTTCAAGGCGTCCAAACGGCCGAATTTCCTCACCACGAAGGACGGATGGTTCATGCCCGTCAGCACGCAGACCGGACCCGACGGTGCGGTGTGGGTCATGGATTGGTACGACAAATACCCGTGTTATCAGAATGCCAACGCGGATCCGGCGGGCGTTGATCGCGAGCGCGGCCGCATCTGGCGCGTGGTGTGGACTGGCGACCAGCCCGGCAAACCGGTGCCTTCGCATCCTGAAGGATTGAACCTCGGCAAGGCCTCCTCCGCGGACCTGGTCCAAACCCTTGCACATCCGATTGTCTGGCAGCGGCGGATGGCCCAGCGGGTCCTCAATGGCCGGAGCGACACCAACAACATTCCGTTGATTACAAAAATGATCAAGGAAGGTCCGACCGTGGACGCGCGGCTGGCGGCCTTCTGGACGTTGTTCAGCTCCGGACTGATGAGCGAGAATCGATTGGAACTTGCCTCCAATTCCACCGAGCCGGCCTTGCGCGCCTGGTCGTTGCGATTCACTGGTGAACGCCGCCAGCTCAATGACGCCTCCGCAGCCCGGATCGTCCGCCTCGCCGCGGATCCCGATCCCACCGTACGCTCGGCCGCCGCGGTCGCCATGCGCTACTTCACGAGCTTCTCACTTACCGTGGACACCCGGCCGCCGTTGACTCCTCTTGGCATGCCCATCGGCGCCGTGATGGCCAACCTGGTCGAGGGATCCAAGGCCGGCGATGATTCGCTGATCAACTTCCAGATCTGGCATGCCATGGAGCCGCTCATCGCCAAGCGCACCGAAGCCATTCTTCAGTACTTCTCCGCCACCGGCACCAACAACCTCCCGCTCAGCGCCAAACTCCTCACCAAAATCACACGACGGATCTGCGACCTCCGGTCCACGCCCGGACTTGACCGCGCCCTCGAGTACTTGGACCAACTGCCCGACGACGACAAATCCGTGCAATTGGGAATCGCCGCACTCGACGGCCTCATCGAAGGTCAGCGTGGGAAGGCCGTCACGCCCACAAAACCCACGGCTCCCGTGCTCGAAAAACTTCGTTCGCGCAAGAATCCGGATCTCGTTGCCCGCGCCCAGCAGATCGGCTCGCTGTGGGGCGATGCTGCCGCCGTCAAGGCGACGGTCGGCAGGATCAAGGACCCCGCGCTGCCCATTCCAGATCGCATCAAGGCCATCCAGTCCTCGCGCCAGAACAAGGGCGAAGACGTTCGCAACACCATCATGGGCGTCATCAACCAGCCGGGCGTGCCCGAGGAAGTCATGGCGGGCGGATCGTCGCGAAGGCGGCGCGCCAGCGGAAGCGCGAAAAACGCGTCCCGCCCCGGGATCCGCCCCCGGAGGCGCGCCCGGTCGGCAAATCGGCCGTTGCGGCTGCGGGGGG
>Ga0172372_10011735_pt1 | contig 11107 bp, 9 predicted proteins | sample LakKiv5m_2_FD_114544 | JGI IMG/M metagenome (GOLD analysis project Ga0172372, IMG submission 114544) | Freshwater microbial communities from Kabuno Bay, South-Kivu, Congo - kab_092012_9.5m | ecosystem: Environmental > Aquatic > Freshwater > Lake | place: Democratic Republic of the Congo... | reverse complement strand
TTAAGACCAAAGGCTAAAAGGGGAAACGCGATGAAGTTAAACCATGCTGTGACACTCGGTTGCGCTTGCGCCATGCTCGTCGCTTGCGGCACCAAGACAATGAAGCCCTCGGATAAGCATCTCCAGCAGACACCGGACACCGTAAAACAATCCGCCGGCACTATCCCCCAAACCAGCAAGAATGCAGTCGTCCTGCCTCCTCCGACACCTGCCAAAAAAGTTGAGACCTATAGCGTTGTCGTCAGCAATCTGCCCGCGCGCGACATTCTTTTCGCATTGGCACGTGATGCCAAACTCAACATAGACATCCACCCCGGCGTGATCGGCGAAGTCACTATCAACGCTATCAATCAGACCTTGCCTCAAATATTGGATCGCATCTCCAAACAAGTCGACATCCGCTACGAATTGAACGACAACAACTTGGTGGTAATGCCAGACAGTCCATTCCTTAAAAGCTACAAGATCGATTACGTGAACATGACGCGCGATGCGGAAGGTGGCATCTCGAACACAAGCCAAGTGGGCGGAGGTGCTGGAGGGGCAACCACAGGCGCTAATAACTCCAAACTTTCGATCACCAACACATCGAAGAATCATTTCTGGGATACCTTGGTGAAGAACATCACCGACATCCTGCGCGAGACCGACAAAGTCCTGCCTGAAGGTTCTAGCGAGACCGTCGTTGAGCAAAGTTCAACCAATACAACATCGGGAACGACACCCAAAACCAAGAAGGCAGGCTCAAAAAATAACGCCGAGAATGATGGCGCTGCCGCCACCATAGAGGGCGAAGGCACAACAGTCACCCGACGCAGCACCTTCAGGGAAGCCGCCTCTGTCATCCCTAACCCGGAGTCTGGCATCATCACCGTGCGTGCCACAGGTCGCCAACACGAGAAGATTCAAGAATTCATCACTCATGTGATGCGTAACGCGCGCCGCCAAGTCCTCATCGAAGCAACCATCGCCGAAGTACGACTGAGTAGCAGCTATCAACAAGGTATCAATTGGTCCAAGCTGGTTCCCTCTGGCACCAAAGGCATCTCCATAGGGCAGGCTGGCACCGCACTGCGCCCCGATTCAGCGGCTGCCACGCTCGGTGCGCTGATATTGAACTACACAGACCCAGCCTCAAAATTTGGCAGCCTCAGCAGTAGCGTCTCCCTGCTCGAAACGTTTGGCGATGTAAAGGTGTTGTCCAGCCCCAAGTTGAGCGTGTTGAATAACCAAACAGCAATGTTGCGCGTCGTTGATAACAATGTGTATTTCATTGTGAATTCCACGACGACTCCCTGCTCTCCCGCGCCCTGCACGCCCATCGTGACCTATACGACCACGGTCAACACGATCCCTGTCGGCTTCTCCATGAGCATCACACCGCAGATCAACGAGACAGATACCGTCCTGTTGAATGTACGCCCGACAATCACCCGGCTGTTGAGCTCGGTGAAAGATCCAACCCCCGGCTTGGTCATCACGAACATGATCCCGCAAGTCTCGACGCGTGAAATGGAGTCAGTGCTCAAAATCGAGAACAACCAAATCGCCGTGTTGGGTGGGTTAATGCAAGATGAGATAGCGAATCAAACCGATGGTATCCCTGGGCTATCAAACATTCCTTTTGCCGGCAACGCATTCAAAGATCGCAATGACAGCAAGAAAAAGACAGAGCTAGTCATCTTCCTGCGCCCTGTCGTCATTAAGGACGCCAGCCTTGATGGCGATTACAGTGCTTATAAGAACAACCTCCCAGATGCGAATTACCTGAAACCAGAAGATGAGAAAGCGAACAAATGAGCCTACTCCTCGACGCGATGAAAAAATCAGGCGACAAATCCCAAAGTACCGGGTTGTCGGGAATGTCGCTAGAAGAGGCTACGCCTGCCGCGACACGTAGCACATCCGCGCCCGAGGCAAGTAGCACCGCAGCTTCCCGCGCTGCCGGTCAAACCCTGTTTGCCGCCAAAAAGAAAAAACTGGCCCCGGATTCCGCTGGAACTTGGGCATCGTTCCCACCACCTTCATCATCTGCTCCATCATCGGAAGTGGTTATGGCTACTATGTCTGGAGGGAATTGAACCCGCCGCAACCCGTGATGGCCCGTCCCGTGATGCCCCCTGCGCCAATGCCCATCACCCCGCCTGCGCCACCCGCACTGGTGGCGAACCTGCCTCCTGCCGTCGCCGTGCCTGAGCCAACCGTTGCAGAAACAAAGCCGGTCGATGCCGCGCCCGCCAAGGAGAAGCCTGCCGCTTTGAACTACACGATCGCCAAGCCTGCGACCGCGAAGCCCAGAGCGAAAAATAAAACCGCCGCCCCCAAAGCACCGGCAAGCATGTCTATCGAGCGCCAGCAGGCGACCGATACGATCACCCCCGCATTACAGGATGCCTATCAAGCCTACCAACGTGGTGACTACGCAAGTGCCGCTCAAGGCTACAGAGATGTCTTGCAACAGGATGTACGTAACCGTGATGCCTTGTTGGGCTTGGGCGCGATCGCCCAGCAGCAATCACAAGACCAAGCCGCACAACACTACTACCGCCAAGTATTGGCACTCGACCCACGCGACCCAGTGGCGCTGGGTGCGATGGCCGCCTACGGCGCGAGCAACGGTGCCGACACGGAAAGCCAACTAAAACAGATGCTGACCGAGCAACCTCGCTCTGCCTCGCTTCACTATGCTTTAGGGAATGTTTACGCAGACCAATCACGCTGGGCCGATGCACAGCAAGCGTATTTCAATGCGCGCATGCTGGAGCCCTCCAACGCCCAGTTCACCTACAACCTAGCGGTCAGTCTCGACCATCTGGGACAAAGTAAATTGGCGACGCAGTATTACCAACAAGCCTTGCAGCTCGACCCCGCCGGCAATGCCGGATTCGATCATGCTCAAGCGCAACGCCGCCTGAACGAACTAAGCCCTTCTCACTGAGGACGACGATGGCTGTTCCGCAACAACAAATTCAGCAGCCTATCGGGCAATTGCTCATCGCTAAGGGGGTCATCAGCGAGGACCAGTTGCGCATCGCCACGCAGGAACAAGCCAAATCGCCACAACCACTGGGACGTTTGCTAGTGCGTCTGGGGTTTTTGTCGGAAGCAACCATCCGCGACGTGCTGTCGGAGAATCTCGGCCAGGAAAGTGTCGATCTCGCCAGCGTGGTGGTGGATTCAGCCGCCGTGACGATGATCCCCAAAGAGATAGCGCGTCGCTACCTGCTAGTGCCGCTGTCCGTTGACCTCGTCAACAAACATCTGACCTTAGCCATTGCCGATCCCGATAACATCATCGCGCTCGACCAAGTGCGCGCCTTGTTGCGTGACGAGTATCGCCTCATCACCTTGCTCGCCAGCGAATCGGACATCTTGCGCGCCATTGACCAATACTATGGCTTTGAGCTGTCCATTGACGGCATCTTGCATGAGATCGAGCCGGGCGAACTTGAACACCAGAGCTTGCAACAGGGGGTCAATGAGTTCAGCCAACCGGTGGTGCGCCTGATCGACGCCTTACTCACCGAGGCGGTGCAGCAGAACGCCTCCGACATCCACTTCGAACCGGAGAACAGCTTCCTGCGCATTCGCTATCGCGTGGATGGCGTGTTGCGCCAAGTACGCAGCCTGCACAAGAGCTTCTGGCCTGCGATGGTCGTGCGCATGAAAGTGATGAGCGGCATGAATATCGCTGAGACGCGTGCGCCACAGGATGGTCGTATCTCTTTGCGTCTGTCGGGCCGCCCCATCGACTTCCGTGTCGCCTCGCACCCGACCTCGTATGGTGAAAACCTGGTACTGCGTATCTTGGATCGCCAAAAGGGCATCGTGCTGGTGACCGGCCCCACCGGTAGCGGTAAAACGACGACGCTGTATTCTGTACTCAATCATGTGAACACCGAATCGGTGAATATCATGACCTTGGAAGACCCGGTGGAATACCCTATTCCGCTGATCCGCCAAAGCTCGGTGAACGAAGCCGCCAAACTCGATTTCGCCAGCGGCATCCGCTCTCTGATGCGGCAAGACCCGGACATCATTCTCGTCGGCGAAATCCGTGATCATCCCACCGCCGAGATGGCATTCCGTGCCGCCATGACTGGCCACCAAGTGTATTCGACTTTGCACACCAACTCGGCTGTGGGGGCGATACCGCGCTTGCTCGATATCGGCATCCTGCCCGACATCTTGGCGGGCAACATCATCGGCATCGTGGCGCAACGTCTGATTCGCATTCTGTGCAAACACTGCAAATATCCTTACCAACCCGATCATGTTGAGCGCAAACTGCTGGGACTGGTGCATAACGAAGAGGTCACGCTGTATCGCGCCGCCGGTTGCGAACATTGCCGCCACCAAGGCTACACAGGACGCCAAGCCATCATGGAAATCCTCAAGATGGACTCCGACATTGATGACTTGGTTGCCCGCCGTGCCAGCATCCGCGACATCAAACAAGCCGCACTGGAAACAGGATTCCGCCCGCTGGCGCAAGACGGCATTCGCCGCATCCTGCAAGGTGTCACCTCCGTTGCCGAAGTTTCACGTGTGGTTGACCTGTCAGATCGCCGCTAGCAAACCGCCATGGCTCTCTATTCCTACAAAGCGATCGACGGCAACGGAAAGACAGTCAAAGGTATGCAGGATGCAGCCAACCTGATCGATTTGGAGATGCGGCTAAAGCGAAGCGGTATCGACCTCATCAGCGGCAGGGAAGAGCAAAACACGACCTCATTCGGTGCCAGCAAAGTCAAACGCATCGATCTCATCACCTTCTTCTTCAATCTGGGGCAACTCAGCCGCGCAGGTGTCCCCCTGCTGGAATGTTTGGGCGATTTGCGCGACACGATGGAGGAACCTCAATTCCGCGAAATCATCGCCAGCATGGTGGAATCCATCGAGAGCGGGAAGCGCCTGTCGCAAGCCATGGCAGAGAACCCCAATGCCTTCGACAAGATCACCGTCAACCTCACCAAGGCTGGCGAAGATAGCGGCCGCTTGGTCGAAGTGTTTGAACACCTCACCGAATCGCTGAAATGGCAGGACGAGATGGCCTCACAGACCAAGAGCATGCTTCTCCTCCCTGCTTTCGTCGGCACAGTCGTTCTCGCCATCACCTTTTTCCTGATGATCTATCTGGTTCCGCAACTGGTGGGCTTTATCAAGGGCATGGGGCAAGACCTTCCCATCCAAACCCGCGTGCTCTTGGCCACTTCCAATATCTTCGTCAACTACTGGTATGTCATGCTGCTCACGCCGCCTTTGCTGTTCGGCGCATACAAAGCAGCGCTGGTGACCCATCCCAACCTGCAATACCACGTCGATAATTTGAAACTGAACCTTTGGCTCGTCGGCCCCATCATGCGCAAAATCATTTTGGCCCGCTTCGCCAATACCTTCGCCATGATGTACAGTTCGGGCATCACCATATTGGATTGCATCGCCAACTCGCGCGACTTGGTAGATAACCAGGTCATCGCACTGAACCTGCAAAACGTCATGAAAGAAATCGAATCCGGTAAAAACTTGACGCAGAGCTTCCAACAGACGGGCATCTTTCCGCCGCTGGTCGTGCGCATGCTCAAGGTGGGTGAGGCAACCGGGCAACTCGACCAAGCGCTTCTGAACGTCAGCTACTTCTATGACCGCGATGTGAAGGATTCCATCAAGAAGGTGCAAGTCATGATCGAACCCACGATGACCATCATCCTCGGCGCATTGCTTGGCTGGGTCATGCTCTCTGTTCTGTCGCCAATCTACGACATCATCGGCAAGGTACAACTGTAATGTCGCAAACCCTTCTCTTTCTCAGTGCCGAATCGTTCCAAGCCTTCGTCTGGAAAGGTTCGCGTCTGGCGGTGGCGCGCAACTTCAGTAACGATGTGGATGGGCGCGAACAATTCGCCGCCTTCCTTGAACGCCATCGTTACCCCACCTACATGCTGGTCGATATCATTGAAGAGGATTTTCATCTCGAAACGGTGCCGCATTTAATCGGTCCCGGCCGGGCTGACCTGCTGGCGCGCAAGTTCGAACAGTACTACCGCAGTACTCCGTTCCATCAAGCTACACTGCTGAAAAGGCAGACGGAGGGGCGGCGTGATGACGAGTATCTATTCTCCGCATTGACCAACCCGCAACGCATCTCACCGTGGCTGGATACCTTGTTGGCACAGAAGACGCCCTTGGCGGGCATCTTTTCCGTCCCCAACATCAGCGCCCCACTGATTAAAGGCATTGATGCCGAACATGTGTTGTTGCTCACTTGGGAACAGAGCGCCGGTTTGCGTCAGACCTACTTCAACAACAAACGGCTTCACTTCTCTCGTCTCATTCCCATCAATCAGGGGGGCTCCTTCAGCGAATCCGTGGCCTCCGAAACACCGCGCACCCAGCAATATCTGAAGAGCTTGTCTCTGCCGCCTCCCGGTGAAACGCTTGCAGTTCACGTCATTTGCCATGCCAACGACATGCCCGAATTGCAAACAAGACTCGCGGGCGAAAGTGATTTGGCTTTCAACTTCATTGACCTCCAGGCCTTCGCCAAACAGCACAAATGCACGCATGAATTCACCGATTCGGATGCCACGCCACTGTTGCTAGCGCTTCTGGCAACCAAACCACCGTCGTCGCACTATGCCAACGCGGATCACACGCATTTCTACCTGTTATGGCAACTGAGGCGCATATTCGCCGGTCTTGCTATTGGAACATTGCTTGCGGGTGCTATATGGAGCGGGCTCTGTTTCAAGCAAGGCGAGGCATTCACGGGAGAGACGGAGCCCATCAAGATGCAAACCGAGCGCATCCTGCAGCAGACCCGGGATGTACAAAGCAATTTCGGCGACACTACAGTGCCCGCCAACGACATGAAAACTGCCGTGTTACTAGCACGCAACCTTAACCAATACTCCCACCCTCCTAAAGAACTGCTGTTCGAACTCAGTGCCGTGATGGATAGCTTCCCGCGCATCACGCTGCGCAATCTGGCTTGGCAAGCCAGCCCCGCTGATGCCGCCCCCTCACCTTATCCCGCCCAAGTCATCAACTTCGACGGCGAACTGACCGGCTTCGGAAGTGACCATCGAAAATCGCTGGACTATCTTGCACGCTTTCAGCAAGCGCTCAACCAGCACGGATACACCGCCAGTGTGGAAAGCATGCCGCTCGACATTAGCTCCAAGGGCAGCATCAGCGGCGAGACTAACCTCGACACGGGCAATCATGCCCAGTTCAAATTGAAGATCATCTGGAGGCACCCATCATGAGCTTCTCCGCATCGGACATTCCCGAAATCAAATGGAGCTTGGGCGCTTTTGTGGTCAGCCTTGTCGTTGCGGCGGCACTCGTCGATTTTAGTGACACCTTTAAAAACAACGCGCGCAATGAGCTTCAAACCGCGCAAGCAAAACTCACCGATGCGCGAACCCAACTCGCCACCGCCCAGAATGACTTCGAGAATATGGCAACGTACAAATTGGAGTACGAAGCGCTGGAGCTGCAAAAAGTCATCGGCAACGAACAACGTCTGGATTGGCTGGAAGGTCTGGAAAGGCTGCGTAAACAAAATATCGTGCTCGATTTCAAATACGCCATCGCCCCCCAACAAAGTTACACACCGAACCCTCCCCTTGATACAGGCAACTTTTCGCTCAACCTCAGCCCGATGACACTACAGATCGAACTCTTGCATGAAGAGCAATTGGATCAGCTTCTCTCCGCCATGATGAGCCAAATGGAAGGCTGGTTTTTATTGGATCGTTGCAACCTCTCAACCGTGGCAGCCCCCACAGGCGAAACCACCTCACTCAAGGCCGATTGTGCCGGGGGATGGCTCACCATGAAGAACAGGAACACGCCATGATGACTGCCAATCCTCTCAGCCAAGGTAACCGTCCTTCCCGCGCAGGCGGAAAGCCAGTCCATCACATAATGCTTTTTGCTTTTGTTCTACTGACCGCCGCCGCGCCCATCGCACAAGCTTCAGAACTCGGCCGTCTGTTCTACACACCCGAACAAAGAGCGCAACTTGAAGCACAAAAAATAACGGGCGCAACGACCATGGGTGGAAGCCAAAACTACATCGTCGTCAACGGCGTTATCCAAAAACAAGGCGGCAATCGCATCGTGTGGTTGAATGGCGAAGCGCAGACGCCCGTACGTGCGAGCAACAACCCGGCCAGCATCGATGTCGCCGTGCCTGGAAAAACGAAGCACGTACAGGTGAAGGTGGGGCAAAGATTAATACTGGATACCCCACCACCCAGCGATGCAAGCTCCAGCCCCGCAAAACCGGCTGACGATGACGATTAGCCATGAAGTCGCCACGTAACAGCCGCTTCGCACTTTCCCATCAACAAGGTGTCGCGCTGATGGTGATGATGGTTATTCTGGTGCTGGGTACTCTCGCGATACTGGTTAATTCGCTGGGAAGTGTCAGCAAGACAATTCAACGAAATGAGAAAACTGCGGCAGCCTTAAATCAGGCCAAAGAAGCTTTAATCGCTTATGCAGTAAGTAATTCAGACAGTTTTACCGAACGCCCCGGCGACCTGCCCTGCCCGGATCGTCACCTCCCCAATAATCCTGATGGCACACCCAATCCGGATTACGGCAAATCTGGCCCTGGATCTTCTTGTTCCAGTGGCGGCAAAACCACCATCGGCAGATTGCCTTGGAAGACGTTAGGGATACCCGAACTTGTTGATGCAACAGGTGAGCCGCTCTGGTACTCACTATCAGACAACTTCCGAACGACGGCCGGAACCATCTACAGCGATACCCAAGGGACGTTCTCCGTGTATGACCAATCGAACTCTTTGGTCACTCCCGCTGGAGACAAAGCGGCTGCAGTGATATTCGCAGCAGGCAGCGCACTGAACGGCCAAAGTCGCTCATCCAGCCAAACCGCCCTTTGCAGCACCACCAACACCACGATCGCCCAATATCTTTGTGCAACCAATTACCTTGAAACATCCAACAGCCGTAACAATGCAACAGTTTCCGGCCCCTATATCGCGGCAGACACAAGCGATACTTTTAACGACCATCTCGCCTATATCCCCGTCAGCCAATTGATGAGCAATGTAGGGAAACGGGTAGCAGGGGAACTGAAGAACCACCTCGCGGATTATTACGATTCTTGGCACGGTTATCCTTTTTCTGCCCCCTTTACAAATCCAGCAAGTGCCGCGTACACAGGAAATGGTTCGGATCGCCATGGCCTTTATCCCTTCGGCGGAATTAACTCCATAGGAACCCCACCAACAACACCGACTTGGACAAGCGCTACGAACCCAACCTTATCCAACGGAGATTCTATTTCCGCTCCTTGCTCCATCGGTAGTAGCAACACAAGGATTCGTTGTACCGTTCCAAGCTCTGGCACTTTTACCGTACCAGCAGGCGTAGAAATATCATTCACCGGCACCCTGCAAAATGTTGGGCTGGGGTTCTGGCTACTCTACGACTCCACCTATTCATCTCAAGTTGGTGTCCGTGCCACATCGAGCTCTTCATACGTAATACCTTCAAGCATTTTTGACAAGGTGTCGCCAACGACTGACTTCATCAGTGCCAGTCTGAATTCATCAGGCACGGCGACCGTGACGTTCAGGGCAAAAGGAAAATCACCGGGGGGAAGTACGTTTAACCGCATACAAATATTGGGGCTTCAATATGACAACGCCCCCCTTCCAACTTGGTTCGCTTCCAACAACTGGAATCGCGCGATGTTCTATGCATCTTCCTACACATCTCTATCCGTCAATAATCAAGCTGCCAGCGCTGTAGTTATCGCCACTGGGAGCGCACTAGCCAACCAATCTCGCGCCACGAACCCCAATGCAGCGTGCGCGGAAACCGGGACAAATATCGAACCTGTTTCTTGCATCGATAACTATCTTGAGGGCTCCAACGCAACCCCAGCATCAAATAACTTTGAGAGCCGATTCCTTGCTAACGACTTCAACGACAACATCACTCCAGTTTCTCCATGAGATTTAACAATGCACAAGTAAAGGGCTTCTCCCTGATGGAAATGGCTATCGTGCTGACCATCGTTGGATTATTGCTTGCCGGTCTGCTGCCAACGCTTTCCGGCCAAATCGAAATTCAGCGCAGGAACGAAACTGCGAAGCAACTCAACGAAATTCGTGACGCACTTTTTGGATATGCAGTAATTAACGGCAAGCTCCCTTGCCCTACTTACACAGCCGATCCAGCCGATGCGAATTACGGTGTGGCGCAGGCCACCTGCCCCGCAGTACCGACAGCAGAGGGCTACCTGCCCTGGAAAACCCTGGGCGTCCCAGAAATGGATCCGTGGGGAATCAAACGAACGAATACGGCTTCAGACTGGAAAGGGTACTGGCGCTACCGGGTGGACAGGCAGTTTGCTTCTGCCGTCACGCTTTCGGACACCACCCTCGACAGCCTGGTCGTAAAAGATACCGCAGGGAATGCACTGACTTCAACCTCGGAAAGGCCGATTGCCATCCTTTATTCGACCGGACCAGACTTGATCCCGAATGGACTCAACACGGGGACGTTCAATGATGAATATCAAAGCGACGCGCCGGGTTCTGGCTTCGATGACATGCTGATCTGGCTCTCCCGTCCGCAACTCATCAACCGCATGGTCGCTGCCGGCAAACTGCCTTAAGCCCTGCGCCAGTTCGTGCCCTGTGCCGTATCTTCCAGCACGATACCAGCTTCCAGTAGTACTTTGCGAATGCGATCCGCTTCGGCGAAATTCTTGGCTTTCTTAGCGGCGATACGGGCTTCGATCTGAGCATTGATCGCGACATCAGCTAGCCCGCCTTCATTTGACTCGCCTTGCAAGAAGGCTTGCGCATCGCGCTGCAACAAACCGAGCACTCCCGCCAAAGCTTTCAGTTGCACCGCTGCTTCGGATGATTGGTTGCGATTCACTTCGTTTGCAAGATCAAACAACACTGCCACCGCCTCTGGCGTATTGAAATCGTCATCCATCGCGGCACGGAAGCGTTGTGCATGGGGTTCGTTCCAGTCCACAGCACCCTCACCCCTAGCCCCTCTCCCAGAGGGCGAGGGGACGCTGCTCCCTTCCCCCGCTGGGGGAAGGGCT